>Ga0123356_10006609_pt1 | contig 11687 bp, 12 predicted proteins | sample TergutEmb28metaG_2_FD_92546 | JGI IMG/M metagenome (GOLD analysis project Ga0123356, IMG submission 92546) | Embiratermes neotenicus P3 segment gut microbial communities from Petit-Saut dam, French Guiana - Emb289 P3 | ecosystem: Host-associated > Arthropoda: Insects > Digestive system > Gut ... | reverse complement strand
TTATCTGACATTCTCGGCGAAGAAGATCATCTTGGCGATATGGATTTTAAAGTATCGGGCACACAAGACGGTATTACAGGTTTCCAGATGGATATAAAGATCGCAGGCGTAAGCCCTGAAATTATGCGTAAAGCGCTGGATCAGGCAAAACGCGGAAGGCTTCATATATTAAACATTATGAATCAATGTCTTTCAAAACCTGTGGAACAGATAAGCGAATATGCGCCGAAGATTGTTACTATGCGTATCGACATCGATAAAATCGGGGCTTTGATTGGTCCCGGCGGAAAGAATGTAAAAGCGTTATGTGAACAATACAGTGTTAAAATCAATACGGAAGATGACGGTACTGTTACCATCTTTGGAAAAAATTCCAAGAATACAGAAGACGCAAGAGCGGCTGTGTTCGGTATTGCCTGTGACCCTGAAATTGACAAGGTATATAACGGCACTGTAAAGCGCATAATGGATTTTGGAGCATTTGTAGAAATACTGCCCGGCAAAGAAGGACTTGTACACATAAGCAAACTTTCAAGGCAGCGCATTGCGCAGGTTACGGATGTTCTAAAAGAAGGCCAGCAGATTCCTGTAAAACTTTTAGAGATTGACAAACAGGGAAGATTGAATCTTTCGTATATCGATGCGATAGACGCCAAATAAATGCACTCAATACGGCGCGGCGCAGGATAAATGTCGGGGGCGGCTTGGGAAAAGTATTATTGCAAATACAAAAAGCTGATCCCAGAATCATTCTTCCACGTTATGAAAGTGACGGCGCTGCGGGTATGGATTTACGCGCCTTTTTGGACTGCGATATTTCCATACCCCCTTTGGGAAGAATTAAAATTCCAACAGGCTTAAAAATTGAAATTCCGGACGGATACGAAGCTCAGGTAAGGCCGCGTTCAGGTTTGGCGGTAAAAAGCGGCCTTACAGTGCTTAATTCTCCGGGAACAATAGACAGTGATTACCGCGGTGATGTAGAGATAATACTCATTAATTTAGGTTCCGATAATGTAGTTATAAAAGATGGGGACAGAATTGCCCAGCTTGTAATTACTCCGGTTGTCCGCGCTGATATTAAAGAAGCGCTCTCGCTGTCTCCCAGCGTTAGAGGGAGTGCGGGATTTGGATCTACCGGTTCGGGGTAATAATGATATATACCAATACACTGGAAAACAGGCGTTTAATTTCCCCTACAATATTCAAATATATAATGCATGAAATGCTTTTTACGTTTCTTATTTGTTTTTGTTTTTTCTTTTTTATATTTTTTGTAAATCAAATACTTTTAATGGCAAAAACAGTGCTTACGCAGCGCGTGCCGTTTAGTCAGGTTGTGCTTTTAATCATCTTTTCCCTGCCTACGGTAATAGCAATGTCCGCTCCTTTTGCGTGTCTTGTAGGCACGCTTATGACAGTTGGGCGTCTTACATCCGATAATGAAATCCTTGTTTTATTGTCATCCGGGCTTTCATATAAAAATGTTTTTTTCCCCGCTATTATAGTAGGTATAGGTATTTCGATTCTTTCTTTTTTTACAAATGATGTTTTGCTTCCCGCAGGAACAATTCAATTTAATAAATTATGGAAAAAAATAGCCGTTTCTACTCCGGCAATAGAGCTTCAGGCAAATTCAGTTAAAAGATTCAGAGATACGATAATTGTTACAGGGGGAGTTTCCGGAAATACAATTCATAATTTGCTTATACTTGATAAAACTCAGGACGGAGAGCGCAGAATTATAATGGCAAGCAGGGCGGAGTTGAAAGACGGCGGAAGAGAAGGTTTAAGTTTAAATCTTGAAGACGCGTTTATTCAGTCTTCCAAGGAAATAATAAGAGAAGATTATGATTATGCCAATACGGAATTTTTACAGTATTGGGTTTCCAATGAGGATATTATTCCCGGCGCGATGAATGTAACTCCCAGAGAAATGACTTCCAGAGACGTTAGAAAGGCTATATTTCAAAAAAGAGCTGAATTGACTGTAAGGGAAAATGACCGTAAAATAAGACTGGTAAATCATGCGTCTGCGCTTGAAAATATTTTAAGGGCAGGTTTGGATTCTGAAGACTGGAATAGAAGAGCGACAAGCGTTTCTGCCATGCAAAGAGAATTAAACGCGATAAACTCAATCCGTAAAGACAGAACGCTTACAAATAATATAGTAGAACTATACAGAAAATTCGCAGTTCCGTTCGGCGCGTTCTTCTTTGTTTTTCTTGCGGTTTCGCTTGGATTTATGGCAAAGAAAAGCGGGCAGACTGTCGGTTTTATTTTTGGTGTTATTATCTCGGTGTTGTACTGGTGTATGCTTTTTATTGGACAGACTATGGCATTGCGCGTAGGAACGCCGCCTTTCTGGTCTATATGGCTTCCGAATATAATTTGTTTGTTTATTGGAGTTATTTTGGCATTGTTTAGGGTGCGAAAATGAACAGGATAAGAATTCTGGATAAATATTTGCTGCGTCAGTTTGTTCCAATGTTTTTTATCGCCATTTCCATGTTTGTTTTTCTTTTGCTCTTAATTGACTTGTTTGCAAATTTAATTCGTTATTTAAACAATGAAGTGTCGGTTGCGACAGTTCTGCAAATTTCATTTTATTTTATTCCAAAATGCATATCATACGCTTTGCCTATTTCCCTTCTTTTTGCATCTGCCTATACTCTTGGTGATTTATATGCAAGAAATGAATTAACAAGCGTTTTTTCTTCCGGAATACCGTTTTGGCGCTTTAGTATTCCGCTTTTGGTTGTTGGATTCGCTGCATCGATATTTTCGTTTTATCTTGATGATGTAGTTGTAATTCCAACCCTAAAAATAAAAAATGAACTTTCAAGGCGCGCTTTGCAGCAGCAAGTTACGGAGAGCAACTCCAATATTGTAATAAAAAGCAAAGACGGCAGGCTTATTTATGCCGTAGATTATTTTGACAGCGAAAGGGAAATTCTAAACGGAATAAGTATTGTAGATTTAAACAGAGACGGAGAATTTGTGCAAATTCGTTCTCCGTCTGCCGAATGGAGAGAAGATCATTGGGAATTCAGAAACGCTGTAATATATCAATATGATGAAAAAGATGTGCTGCGCGTTCAGCCGCTGGAGCCTACAACCGAATATGACGAACATCCCGATGTATTTAGAAGAGGCGCCGTTATCTTTCAGGAACTTCCGGCAAGGAAAGCAAGGCTTTTGGTTAAGGATTTACGCGATGCGGGGTTTCCGTATTTGGAAGCGCAGGCAGACTATTTTCACAGGTTTTCATTTTCTTCCACTTCTTTTATTGTAATGCTGCTGTCTGTTTCAATGGGCGGCAGGTTCAGGAGAAATATTTTATTAATGAGCCTTGCTACAAGCCTTGCGGCGGCTGTTATTTACTATATTGCAGAAATGTTAAGTATGACGATGGCAGGACTTAATTATATTCATCCTTTTATAGGAGCGTGGTTTCCTGTTTGTATCTTTTTGTTTATTGGAATACATTTATTACGGGGTGCAAAAACATAATGATTTTTTCCATTAAATGCCGTGATTCCAGCACAATGGCAAGAACGGGTATACTTAAACTTCCTCATGGAGAAGTGTCCACTCCTGTTTTTATGCCTGTTGGCACAAATGGCACTGTAAAGGCGCTTACTGCAGATGATTTAAAAGAAATTGGTTTTAATATAATACTTTCAAATACATATCTTTTATATTTAAGGCCGGGTGAAGAAGTTATGGAAAAGGCCGGCGGGCTTCATAGATTTATGAATTGGGATCGGAATATACTAACAGATTCAGGAGGCTTTCAGGTTTTTTCGCTTTCTGCATTAAGAAAAATAAAACAGGAAGGCGCATGGTTTCAATCGCATATAGACGGGTCAAAACATTTTTTAAGCCCCGAAAAAACCGTAGATATTCAGGTCTTGCTTGGAAGCGATATACAAATGCAGCTTGATTATTGTTCGCACTGGGGCGCATCGCGGAAAGAAGCGGAAAAAGCATTGGACATTACAACAGATTGGCTTTTTAGAGCAAAAAAAACATGGGAAGGAGCGGTTTCCCGCGGGTACGGGGGAAGCCTTTTTAGCATTGTTCAGGGTAATTTTTTTAAGGAATTGCGCCAAAAAAGCGCAGAAATTTGCATATCCTCGGATACTCCCGGTATTGCCATAGGAGGGCTTTCTGTAGGAGAACCTGAAGATTTGTTTTTTGAAACAATGGCAAATACGGCAGCTCTCCTTCCGCAGGAAAAACCCCGGTACGTAATGGGAATCGGCACGCCGCAGTACATTTTAAACGCTATCGAACATGGAATCGATATGTTTGACTGCGTACTTTTAACCAGAGAAGGGCGAAATGGCAGGTTATACACAAAAAATGGACCAATTTCGATAAAAAAGGCCGAAAATGCCCTTGATTTTTCGCCGATAGATAAAGAGTGTGGTTGTAAAGTCTGCAGAGAGTACTCCAGAGCCTATCTGCGGCACTTATTTAAGGCAAAGGAGATACTGTGTTCCATGCTTGCAAGCTATCATAATTTGTATTTTATCAACAAATTGGTAGAGAATTGCCGTAACGCAATAGAGCAAGGAAGGTTTTTAGAGTATAAGAAAGAATTTTTGTCTAATTATAATGAGGGTGATAATGAATAAATTTATGTTTTATTTACCACAAAGTCGCAGAAGTCGCACAAAGTATTATTCTTTTACCTTTTTTTCCTTTGCGCGCCTTTGTGCGCCTTCGTGGTTGATATTCTTTTTATTTTTTATTGGGATTCCGCTATTCGCGCAGCAGGCTGCAAATACAGAAACATCGCGGCGGGATATTATCCAGTTTGGCACAGAAACAGAAATCGCAGGACTCATTCAGACTCTAAGAGCGGAAAATACAGATTCTCTTGATAACGAACTTATTACCCTTATACAAAATTCCAGAAATCAAAGAATACTTACAGGTGTGTTTGATTTTTTCGGCGAACGGGAAAAAACCGGCCTTGAAGCGCGCGCAATGAGGGCGATTAGAGAAAGAGATGATGAAACAAACGAAACTATACATTCAGCAATGCAGTATCTTGGGCGCGTTAAATCGGCGGAAGCAGTTCCTGTTATCAGGGAGCTTTTGGATACCGAGGAAAGACGTTTTTTAAATACAGGTTTTCGCGCCATTGGACTTGCGAGTTCTTCCGACAGAGCTTTGGCCGATGATACTGCGGAATTTCTTGTTGAATACTATGAACTCCGCGAACCGGGGAATGACAACCGCAGCGTATTAATAAACGCTATCGGGGCAACGCGTTCTTCTGTTGGAGTTCCCATGCTTGCCGATATTGCGACAAATACAGATGAACGAATTCCGCTGCGAATAGCGGCGATAAACGCGCTTTCTGTTATCGGTGATGAAAGAGGTTTGGATGCTATCCTAACCTGCGTTGCCACTAACGATCCTAATGTGCGTTCGACTGCAGTTGCCGCTCTTGGTCCTTTTTCAGGCAGCGCTGTAAACAGCGCAATTTTGGACGGTTTCAGGGATTCATATTACCGCACGCGTATTGCAGCGGCGCAGGCAGCAAGGGAACGAAAATTTGAAGAAGCTGTTCCTTTTTTAAGATTTCGCGCTGAACGCGATGATGTTCCCAATGTTAAAGATGAAGCAATCCGCGCCCTTGGCGCAATAGCGAACACAGAAGCAATAGAAACGCTCGAAAGCCTTTTTGCCGAACGCAGAAATTCCGACCGTGTCAGGGTACTTGCAATTGATATGCTTATAAAAAATGCCGGCGGAAGACACTTTGGACGGCTTATGGCTGAACTTGAAGAAGCAAGAACAAGAAATCAAACAACGCTTTATAACGGCCTTTTAAGGGTTGTAGGCGAAACCGTAATCGATGGCAATACATCAGAGATAGAAGGAGTTGCGCAGCGTTTTATGCGAAGCGGAACCGTAATAGAAAAGTTATACGGACTTGATATGGCGCTTAACAATAATTTAAGGGAATTAAGAGAAGAAATAATTACTCTTGCAAGAGAAAGAAATGAAAGTATTGCGCGAAAAGCCAGGCGTATTGCGGAAAGTTTAGGAATAGAAATACCAGCAGAATAAAATGAGCATAAAAATATTTATTGAACAATGTTTAAATGACTACCCGTGCGAAGTTGAGATTCGGTACGACGAACCAATGGCAGATCACACAACTTTTAAAGTTGGAGGAAAAGCCGACTGCTGGATTAGGCCGGACGGAGAGGGTTTTCTTTCATTTTGCATAGGTTTGTTAAGCCGCGCGAAAGAATCCGGGATTCCGGTTTTTATTCTTGGAGGCGGAGCCAATATCGTGGTATCCGATAAAGGAATAAGAGGCATTGTACTGGATATGGGCTGCTGGGACGGAGAAAGCGTTTGGTCATTATGCACAAGTGATGATGAAATTGTTTTAAGAAGCGGAACCTCGATAGACGAAGCTGCCGATACCGCTCTTGCGTCAGGTCTTTGCGGACTTGAATTTCTTGCGGGAATGCCTGGAACAGTAGGCGGAGCTGTTTGGATGAATGCGCGCTGTTACGGCAGCGAAGTATCCGATGTTTTAAGCTGGGTAGAAATAATCGAAAAAGAAGAAAACGATTATGCAATAAAAAGAATAGAGATAAATAACAAAGAAGGATTTGGATATAAACAAAGCCCTTTTCAGAAAATGGATTGCATAATTTTAAGCGCGGCCTTTAAATTAAAAAAAGGCGATAAAGAAAACATATTAAACGAAATGGAAAAAAACAGGCAGGATCGTCAGGATAAGGGACATTACCTTTTTCCGTGCGCAGGCTCTGCTTTTAAAAACAATCACGCTTTTGGAAAACCAACAGGAGTTATAATAGACGAGCTTGGCTTGAAAGGACTTGAAAGGGGTGGTGCACAAGTTGCTCAATTTCATGGTAATATTATAATTAATACCGGCAAAGCCACAGCAAATGATATCCGTCTTTTAACGGACGAAATAATTGCCAAAGTGGAAAAAGGGACAGGTTTTGTGCTGGAACCGGAAATATTATTTGTGGGACAATGGTAACATGGGACAAGAGGAGTCAAAATTGAAAAAGCTGACAGGATTGTTTTTATTAATAAGTATTTTTGTATTTGCCGTACTGGTAAACAGCTGTACCGGGAAACACAGTACAAAAATGGTGCATATAAACGGCGGAACATTTTTAATGGGCAGCCCTGGCGATGAATATGATCGTGATTTTGATGAAACGCAAAATGAAATTACAGTAAGTTCATTTTTAATAGGCATGTATCAAGTTACCCAAAAAGAATACAGAAGTTTAATGAAAAAAAATCCCAGTCATTTTAAAGGCGATAATCTTCCTGTAGACAGTGCTAACTGGTTTAATGCTATAGAATTCTGCAACAGACTAAGCAAACGCGACGGACTTGAACCTGCCTACAGATATGATGAATTAAATGTCATATGGGACAGAAACGCCAATGGTTACAGACTGCCTACAGAAGCCGAGTGGGAATATGCCTGCCGTGCGGGGACAACATCGCCTTTTAGCACAGGTGATAATATAACTTCGGATCAAGCGAATTTTAACGGTGATTTTCCGTATGTAAACGAAGGACATTTAGTCTATCTGGAAACAACAACCGCTGTAGGCAGCTACCCGCCCAATCCATGGGGTATTTATGACATGCACGGTAATGTGTTTGAATGGTGCTGGGACTGGCATGATTATTATGTCCACAGGCAGTATTTCAACCCTGTAGGGCCTGATTCGGGCAGAAACCGTGTAATAAGGGGCGGTTCATGGACAAATGGGGGATATGTGCTTAGATCAGCCTACAGGGGTATTTATATTCCAAGCTCAAGTAACGAACGTATAGGGTTCCGCGTGGCTCGAAATGCCCCATAAGGGACTAGAATCTTTTTTTACTTTTTGATACCATTTACATTATAACAGGGTTTCATCTCAAGGAGACCCAAAACCTCTTTTCCGGCTGCTTTTAGGAGCGGTTGGACATATGGCCATAAGGAGGAACTATGCGCCGATATGAACTTACGGTTATCTTCCCCATGGAAGAAGACCAAAACAAGGCAGGAAGGGATCAATTACAATCTGATCTTAAAGCCAACGGAGTCGAAATCGAAAAAACCGATGAACTCGGAGATCGCGATCTCGCCTATGAAATCAAAAAAAGAAAACGCGGAAGATACGCTCTTTTGGTAATTAAGTCCGATCCGGCCAAAATTACAATACTTGATCGTATTTTCAAGTTAAATGCAAATCTCTTAAAATTTCTCTTTGTACGGATAGAGGAATAGGGGTTAAGTATGGCAGATCTAAATCATGTGGTTTTGATTGGTCGGCTTACAAGAGAGGCGGAATTGAAATACACTGCCGGCGGGCAGGCTGTATGTAAATTTTCCATCGCTGTAAACCGCCGTAAAAAGAACGGTGATCAGTGGGAAGACGAAGCCAATTTTTTTGATATTGTTGTATGGGGAAGGCAGGGAGAATCCCTTCATCCATATCTTGTAAAAGGTAAAATGGTAGGCGTTGACGGAGAACTTCGTCAGGATCGCTGGCAGCAAGACGGACAGAACAGATCCAAAGTTGAGATTATTGCAAATTATCTTCAGCTTTTGGGCGGCGGTCCGGCAGCCGGATCAGGTGAACGCACAGAGCGTCAGGCTCCCCGCGAGAATTCGCAGGAACCGCAGAATTACAGCTCGTCAAAAGATGACGGCTTTACAGACGATATTCCATTTTAATTTTATTTTTCAGGTAACAAGGAGTTAATTATGTCAGATGATAAATATTATGATAACGAGCAGCATTCACGCCATGATCGCGACCGCGACAGGGGAATGGATATGCATATGGATGACCGTGACGGAGACGATCGCGGCCGCGGCGGAAAGGGCGGAAAAGTTTTCTTTAAGAAAAAGATTTGTAAATTCTGCGCTCAAAAAATGAAGATAGACTACAAAGAAGCTGATACACTGCGCCGTTTTATTACAGAAAGGGGAAAAATTCTTCCGCGCAGAATTACGGGGACTTGCGCTAAACATCAGCGCGCCCTTGCTTTGGCGATTAAACAGGCAAGAAGCATTGCTTTACTGCCGTATGTAGCCGAATAAAAGTATTTTTATGATTCAGAAAGAAGAAGGAATCCCGGCGGAAAATGTTCCGGGTATTAATTTAAACAAAAGCTCACTTTTAACAATGATTGTTTGTGTGGGTATGAGTATGTTTTTTTTAAGAGCCGGGTTTCTTTCTTTCTTTTTTCTTGCCCCTTTGGGGTATGCTGTAATTGTTACCGGGTCTTTCTTTATGATTTTTTTTGCTTCCGCTTCTACCAATATCATTCTTGGCCTGACTTTGATTGCTTCTTCCTCGGAAAGCGTCCCCGGTTTTTGGATATATAATGTATATCTAACCATATTGTTTCTTGCTTTTACATGGTTAATCGGCAGCACCAATATTCGTACGTTATACAGATTAATTATTGCGGCAGCAGCAGGTTCTTTGGCTTTATTGTATGAATTTCTAAGGGCAGATTCGCTTCTTTACAAAGTGTTTACGGACATTGCGATTGAAGTTTCCGAAAGTTTCTCGTCTTCCAACGCTATGTTTGAATCTGAAAGTTTAATTGAGTATTTAAAGAATTTTATGTTAAAGGGGGGAGCATTTGCGGGCTTGTTTTTTCTTTTTATTTTAAACCGTAAAATGGCCTTTAGCGCTGTTTTTATATTTAAAAAGCAAAAGATAGATAAAAGCTTAACAGCCTTTTTTGCTCCGCCGAATGCAATATGGATTTTATTCGGCTCGCTTGTTACTGTTCTTTTAACAAACTTTTTTAACATTGAATTGCTGAATATACTTGCATGGAATGTATTTGTTGTTTGTGGTATAATATTTTTGGCTCAGGGAGCTGCGATCTTAATGTATTGGCAAAGAATGAGATCAATCGGTTTTCGTATAGCCGTCAATATAATGATTGTTTTAATTTTGTTAAGCCCGTTTAGTACATTTGCTATTGGAGCGCTTGTACTTTTGGGTGTTGTAGAAAATTGGCGCCCGTTTCGGTTATCGAAGAGCGTCTAGCCTCTACTCCGAGGCCCGGCCGTATGGCCGGAAAAACAAACAGCTGCTTTTTTGCGGCTGAAAAATTAATTAGGGTATTCCGTAAAACTTTTCGGGATATCATGTGGTTATCCACAGGGAGCTTGGTATGAAAGTTATTTTGAACAAGGATCTTGCAACTCTTGGCGAAGAAGGGGATGTAAAGGAAGTAGCGAAAGGTTATGCGCGTAACTATCTTTTTCCAAGAGGTATAGCGCTGCCTTATACGCCCAGAATGATAAAACTCATAGAAGGGCGAAGAGCGGAAATTGACGCTCGTAAGGATCAAAAGCGTCAGGATGCAAGAAGCATTAAAGACAAACTGGACGCCTTTGAACTTTCTCTTACAATGCCGGCTGGCGCGAATGGTAAACTTTACGGCGCAGTAACAAACCAGACTATTGCGGATGAACTTGCCAAAAACGGATTCCAGATAGAGCGCAAACGCATTGAACTTGCGGGAAATGGTTTTAAGAGTGTAGGAAAATATAAAGCAACGGTTAAATTGTATGAAAACCAGTCTGCAGAAATATTAATTACAATTATTGGACAGGAAATAAAAACAGAGGCTCCTGCTTCCAAACCGGCTCCAAGACGGGGAAGAAGAGACGATCAGCGCAGAGATGAAGCAAAACCACAGGAAGCGGCTGCAGAAACTCCAAAATCAGAAGAAACATCAGAAGAATAAAAGCTGATGGCCCAATCGATTAGGGAAAAAATACCTCCTCATGATGACGAACTGGAACAGGCTGCTCTTGGCAGCCTGCTTACGGACAATGAAGCTGTAGCTTCGGCTATCCAGCACCATTTGCGTCCGGGAGATTTTTATTCACGCGCAAACACAAGAGTATACGAAGCAATCATGAGCCTGGAAGCAAAAGGCCTGCGTTCGGATATTCAGACTGTTGTTCAGGAATTAAAACTTTTGGGTAAACTTGACGAAGCCGGAGGCGCGTCTTATGTATCCAGTCTTACAACCGTAATTCCTTCAAGCGCAAATATCGATTATTACGCCCAAATGGTAAAAAATTATTCCTTAAAAAGGGCGCTTTTAAACGTAGCTTCGAATATCGGTATTAACGCGTATGATGAATCAAAAGAAGCAAATGAAGTATTGGAAAAAGTACAGCAGGAAATATTTAAACTTACCGATGACAGACAGGTTGTAACTTCGCGCAAAATAGGAGAAGTTTTAAAAGAAACAATAGACATTATTGATAATGTGCGAAAATCAAAAAATCCAATAACCGGAATTTCCAGCGGCTTTGAAAAACTGGACCAATACACAGCAGGTTTTCAGCGTGATGAGTTTATAATAATCGGCGCGCGTCCGTCTGTTGGAAAAACAGCTCTTGCGCTCAACTTTGCTTCCAATATTGCGATACATAACAAAATTCCGATAGCGTTCTTTTCTTTGGAAATGTCAGGCAATGCGCTTGTACAGCGTCTTATCAGCAGCGAAGCCAATGTAAATGCGCACAATTTACGGACAGGTTTTTTAAGTACCACAGATTTTACCGGGATTCTGGATGCGTCGGCCGTTATATTTGAATCGCCTTTTTATATTGTAGATATGCC
>Ga0123356_10006608_pt1 | contig 11688 bp, 4 predicted proteins | sample TergutEmb28metaG_2_FD_92546 | JGI IMG/M metagenome (GOLD analysis project Ga0123356, IMG submission 92546) | Embiratermes neotenicus P3 segment gut microbial communities from Petit-Saut dam, French Guiana - Emb289 P3 | ecosystem: Host-associated > Arthropoda: Insects > Digestive system > Gut ... | reverse complement strand
TGCCATCACCAAATTAGCCGGTACTATCATCAATAGTGCCAGCAATAGGGCAATGACCCTGAATGCTGTTTTAACTCGTGTCTTCATTGCGTTTGCCTCTTCTTTCTACAAAAATGATTTTTTATTGAATCCAAGATACTATTTCGTTCACAGTATCATGTTAACAGATTGTTCATATAATTATGTGGAACTATAGTAACGGTAAACAGATAAACATATGCAGCATACCGTTAGTTTGTTTGTAATGCACAACAAATGTTAACTAAGGTTCACATGACAGCATTCGTTAATTCTGAGTTTTTCATATGAGTCTAATTATTATGAAAAAAAAGCAAAATTGTGTGTCACATATCATCTACTTAGACGGATGATCACGGTCACAAGTCCCGATAATAGGTTCGCCTGATATAAACGTGTGAAAGAACCCTTTAATGTCGTTTACAGTGAATTTCTTAATCTGATTTGCGCTTATTTTTTCAATGCTTCACAATCATGGTTAAGGGAATTTTATGCTTGTTAAAACATCAAAAACTATAAAAATCATTAATATTTTGTGAACATTCATCAAACTGTGTTGTGCATTACAAACAAATCTAACGGTAAGCAGAATGCGTTTATCTGTTTACCGTTACAAAAAATCACCATTTAAATATGAACAATATGTTAACATGATAACGTGACCAGGATAGTATCTTGGATTCAATAAAAAATCATTTTTGTAGAAAGAAGAGGCAGACACAATGAAGACACGAGTTAAAGCAGCATTCAGGGTCATTGCCCTATTGCTGGCACTATTGATGATAGTACCGGCTAATTTGGTGATGGCAACAGGAGTAAGCGACGACTATTCCGTAGTAGGTTTAGGCACTCTTATGGATGATAAATCATCATGGGTGGACAGGGGCATGGGGGCATTCTTTGACCTTGTCCAGGGCGAAAGCATATCATTCGATGGAAGAGAGAATTTTATAGCTTATGGAAAAGAGCATATAAAGAATGATACAGTCTACTCATTCCAGCTCCAATGGGGCGAACCCGGTGACAATTGGATAAATAACCAGTGGTGGGACGATGCTCTGCGCATGTACTTCCGCTCCCCCACCGTCCATACGATCTCAGAGTGGGGCGAACCCGCTTATGTCATATGGCTTGGAGAGGAATGGATTAAGCTGCAAAAATTTGAAGCCGGCAAATCTATTGATTTGATCAACGAAACTGTAGCAAATGACGGGATTTTCGAGTTAGGAAAACTTCACGATCTACAGGTCGGCATTCTTGATGTTCCCGGAGGTACCCAAACGATTTTGATGATCGATGGCGAAGTGATATTCAATTACCTCGACGTAGCAGGAAACGGCGTATATATTCCCGATTCCGGCTATTTCGGATTCTTTTCCTGGTCTCAGAATAAGTCATTGCTCTTAAAAGATCTGGATCCGGATCAGCCAATACCCCCACCTCCGCCCCCGCCTCCACCGGTCATAGACCTAGGCGCGCTGATGGATGAAAAATCCTCATGGGTAGACAGAGGCATGGGAGCATTCTTTGACTTTGTACCGGGCGAAAGCATAACATTCGACGGCAGAGAGAATTTCATAGCCTATGGTAAAGAACATATAAGGAATAATGCATATTACGCATTCCAGCTCCAATGGGGCGAACAAGGTGATGCTTGGGTCAATGACCAGTGGTGGGACGATGCCCTGCGGATTTATTTCCGCTCCCCCACCGTACATACGATCTCAGAGTGGGGCGAGCCTGCTTATGTTGTATGGCTTGGAGAGGAATGGATCAGGCTGCAGAAGTTTGAAGCCGCAAATAGCACCAGTTTGATCGATTTAAGTGTCGTAAACGACGGGATTTTCGAGTTAGGCGAGCTTTATGACGTGGAGGTCGGTATCCTTGATGTCGACGGGGGGACGCGTACGGTTTTAAAGATCGATGGTAAAGTGATAATAGATTACTTCGACGAGGAAGGAAGCGGTAACTTTATCCCCGCTTCCGGGTATTTTGGATTCTTTTCCTGGTCTCAGAATAAGTCATTGCTTTTGATGGATCCGTCAGTGTTGCCGCCGGAGCCGCCACCTCCGCCGTCCGTAGTCAATCTAGGCTCTCTCATGGATGCTAAAGCATCATGGCTGGACAGAGGTATGGGCGAGTTCTTTGATTTGGTGCCGGGTGTGAGCATAACATTCGACGGAAGGGAAAACTTCCTGGCCTATTCAAAAGAGCACATCAGAAATGATGCGCTATATTCATTCCAGATCCAATGGGGCGAGCCCGGTGATGATTGGCTTGACCACGACTGGCAGAGTGACAGCCTTGACATTTACTTCCGCTCCAATGAAGTACATCCCATCGCATCGTGGGGTTCGGACGCATATCAGGTTTCTCTTGGAAAAGATCATATTTGGCTGCAAAAGTATGAAGGTGGAAATCCTGACTTAATCGACTTAAAAATACCAAACGACGGTATTTTTGAGCTGGGGACACTTTACGATATGCAGCTCGGCATCCTTGATGTTCCCGGAGGTACCCAAACGATCTTAAAAATCAACAATAAAGTCATAATCGACTACTTTGACGATGAAGCCGATGGAGGCAACTTCATCCCCGCTTCCGGATATTTTGGATTCTTTGCCTGGGATCAAAGCAAAACGTTGCTCCTGATGGATCCGTCGGTGGGCGGGCAGCCGGTCATTTTCAATCTCAGCGACGAAGTAAGGCCCGGCGAGGCTTTCCATATCTTTGGCGACAACTTGCGTGAAAGCAGCGGTATACAAGTGTTCACGGAAGTGGACGGTCAGGAAGTCGAATTAAAAATCGTGCAATATGACACGGATGACCAAAACTACAGCCAAACAGCTATCCCGGGTTTTCCAAGCACACCGGGCATGTACACACGGAATTACGGCATATTCATCGCAGTTCTGCTGGAAGGGATCGACGGTTCTCCCATACCTGCCGGAGTCAATAAAATTTGGGTGGAGAACAGCTTTGGACAAAGCAGCGGTACATTGTGGCTCAACCGCGCCACACCATATTGGCTAGGAAGCGATGTCGGCTACGCAGGCATAGAGCAGCAGCTCGTTGGCGTCAACTTCACAGCTACACGCTTTGGCGCAGGAAGCAATAATACTGCTGTCAGGCTTGTAAGCGATGACGATGGCACTGTATACAACGCATCCATTACAACACTTGAACCCTATTCGATAAAATTCACCACACCGGATATACCTGTGGGGCAATATCATATAGAATTGACCAACAACGGCACTTTATGGACGCGCATGGAAAATGAGCAGGAGTTGTTCCGCGTCATTCCACCGGGCAACGATCCATTTGACCTTGGTGTCGCATGGGAGGCTTACTACAACTACGATACAATCATTAACGTTAAAGACCCACAGATAGGTGTACTAGCAGGCGCGACCGGTGACGGCGTGACCGATGACACGGCTGCGATCAACGCCATTTTAAATCATATGCATGCAAACGGCGGCGGCATCCTGCTCTTTCCGGAGGGCAACTACCTGACCGGAAGGCTGAATATTGCAGACTATACGATACTAAAAGGCGAGAGCAGGGAGAATACGGTCCTGACCTTTATCGGCGGCAGAAATAATGCGGGTGTAGGTACAGTTTGGTTTCATAGCAGGAACGATGCTGAGGGGTACAACGGTTTCACAAACATGACACTTAGGATATGCGACGACAGTTTACTTCCGCATCATCTGACCTGGATCTGGGGCAATAGTTGGAACAGTGGGTTCCACCCCGGCAATGAAGGCCTGTTCCTGAAAAACTTGACTACCGATTTTCCGAGAGAATACCGCGGCTTCACTGCAGGAGCAAACATGTTCAATATCTCATCGGTAGATAAGTATTTCCTGATAGCAGACACATATCAACGGGGTTTTGGGACCCTTACTGCAGTCATGATAGGGAAATATATAACGATAAGAAACAACGATATCAAAATATCGTACGCTGGTATCGACACCAATGGTTCATACGTGATAATCGAGAACAACAGAGTCGATCTCGACAAAGACTTCTTGCAAGATCCGAACGTGGGGATCAATCCCGGCATTCATGGTGAATCTCCTGTTAACGGGATGTTCACACGCAACCAGTTTTACATCGCACATAACGATATAATCGATGTGGGCAACCGTCAAACCAGAATGGATGGTGAAGTCGTATGCGTTGAAAGCGCATCGGGTAGAGTCTTATGGTCGATCGGTACTTTAAATTCAAGCGACGGCACGACACTGACACTCAACCACCGCCTTAATGAGAGCATTGACAGTGTGATCTACGATTATAACCCATCGGCAGGAATGAGGCCCTACTGGGGTTATCTCACTGTCCTGATAACGGGCGGCAAGGGTACGGGGCAATACAGGCGTGTAGTCAGTAACCCCGATATAGGCCAGCCCAACGACAATGTTTATGAGATCGACAGGCCATGGGACGTAGAGCCGGACGAATCCAGCAAATTCATTATCATGGCCTTAGGCAGGGACGGCATCATGTACAGCAACAATGTCGTAAATGGCAGGGCATACATGGGACCGTGGGGCGGAACGATCAATTTGATAATAGCAGATAATGTGGGAATAGATTCATACGGCCTTATGAATTACACATTCCACGAGGATTATTTCAGTTTGCCCGGGCCGGGTGGCGGTTACATCACCAACCCAAGCTTCTATACCTCATTTATAGGCAACGAATTTACCAGGCCCGGCGTGTATTCTGACACACTGACCATAGAAGCGCGGGTATTATGGTATGGCATAGAAAGATCCTGGGGCCTCAACCAGCTTGGATTGAGTATAAAGAACAATAAATTGTCTGATGCTCCAAATTCGCCAAATCCGGCCCCCAACAATACCGCGCCTATCGCGCCAAACGGGATATCGATCCAGGTTATAAAGACCTCAGATCCCCCGCATCCGGTATTTAAGGCGGGTATAATCGAAGGAAATACCCTGACCAATATGTTATACGGGATATTTATCGGCGATTATGAAAGACCGACAGCAACGCAATTCGAGGCGATCACAGGCATCGTCATCAAAGACAACGAATACGTCAACTGCACGATCGACAGATACATCGGTGAAGCGTCAAATGTGCTGATCATCGGTGAGGAGGAGGACGGCGACGGCGGCGGCGGGGACTTTGAGCCGGAGGGCAGGCCGCGCATCTTCCGCCTCTCAGACGAGGTAAAACCCGGTGAAGCTTTCCACATTTACGGCTACAATCTGTTGGAAGCCGATGGCATCGAAGTATGGGCGGATATCGACGGCACTAACGTGATGCTGGAAATCATCCATTATGACGCTGACGGCAGCATGGCAACAGCTTTACTCCCGGCGGACGTTACAGGCGGTGTTTATAACATTTGGGTCGTTGACGATGAAGGAAACGAGAGTGATGTCCTTAAGCTTAATCTTCCGAAACCAAACTGGGTATCATGGGATATAACATACGAAGGAATAGAGCTGCAAGTAATTGGTTCCAACTTCCTCGCAAGCAGATTCGGCGGCACGGGAGCCACGGCAGTCAGGCTGCGTTCGACAGGAAACAACACAACATATGCCGCGACAGTGACAACAGCGGAACCATACTCGATCAAGTTCGACACACCGGCAATGCCTGTGGGACCGTTCACCATCGAAGTTTCCAACGACGGCGGCACAACTTGGGTTGTTATGATAAACGACCAAAAGCTAAACAACATAGCCAAAGGCAACGACCCGATGGGTCTCGGGGTGGCATGGGAAGTCAACTATGTATATGACTTTATAGCCGACGTAACAGACTTCGGAGCTGATCCCACAGGACAAGCCAACAGTACAACGGCAGTAAGAAATGCAGTCGCCGCGGTAAACTCCAATGGTGGTGGTATCGTATACTTCCCCGAAGGAACATTCATGATGAATGCAGGCGTCAGCTTAGGCGGAAAAACCATAGTCCAAGGTGCAGGACCTGACAAGACAAGGATCATAGTTCCAAGTTTTCCGGTCATACCCAGTTGGGGCGACCAGGGGCTGTTCGTCAGCAGATACACCGATTATAACGGCGTCATGGGCTTTACCTTAGACATAGAGGTCGACCGTAATCTCCAGACCCTTTTATGGTTTGGCGAAGGCCGTCCTCCGGTGCCGCACACAGGCGCGTTTATGAAGGATCTGGTAGTCAATATGCCAATGCGCGAGGCTCAACGCGATTTTGATTTACATTCGGGGTTCGGCGTCAGCCATGGCCTTGTTGAAAATATCGTTTCTACAGGGTTCAAATCCATGCCTACATTCTCAGGCGGGGATTATACTGTGATACGCAACAGCGAATTTGATGTTATCCAGGCGTTCACAAGCGATGCGCAATACATGATTTTTGAAAACAATAAAGTCAAAATGAACGCAGACCTTGGCTTCAACAATCCCGGATTTAACCTGTCAACGTACAACTATGTTGCAAACAACACATTCACCAATATAGACAATGCTCCTGTCTGTGCAGAGAATCGGGAAGTATACGACAGAGAGTTTGCAGCGGCGCATAAAGTCTTCAGGGTAGACGGGGCCGGTGAACTTGAGGGCAGGATCATCACCCTCGCAGATTCGCCGCCGATACCTCAAAGACCCAGTTTCTGGAATGCCGGCAATAAAAGCTGGATAGCTGTCATAACAGAAGGTAAAGGTATGGGCCAATACCGCAAAATCGTTGGTGTTACTGTATTAAACTTCACCATCGACAAAGCATTTGACATATGGCCTGACGATACCAGCACCATCGTGATCGCTACCTTAGACATGGATACTGTTATTTACGGAAACGCTATCGAAGACGCAAGCGGTGCGATCAACCTTACAGGTGGTTCGATCAACACAATAGTGGCTGACAACACCGGCCTCGACAGTTACGGCATAATGAACAGGACTAATGTGGCGACATCAGGTTTAACAGCAAAACCGTCATTCTTCGTCAGCTATATAAACAATGAATTTAACGGTGGCGGCGCAGGTAACGGCCATGTCTCAATAAGCAGCTCCGTCAGCTACGGCATGAACAATGAAAGCAGTTATGGTTACAGCCAATACGGTCTCATAATCAAAGGCAACCGTCTTGCAAATGCAACGGGTACAACGGGAGTCGGAGGTACAGTATTGGATGAATCGGGCATCATCGTGCAGGTCGCGCGGGGCGGGAATACGCTGCCCGACGGCGGACTCATCAAAGGTGTGCTGATTGAAAACAACACCTTCGACAATATGAACGCAGGTATAAATGTCCGCGTGACACCTGCTGTGGGTGAAGATGCTCCCGCATCGATCAACAATGTAGTGATCAAAGGTAATGTATTCAATAACATGGATGCATCTATAACCGTATCGGAGGGCGTATCATACACCATCATAGATTCCGATCCCTGTGCACCCGGTCATACACCTGGTCCGGAAGCAACGTGTACAGCCCCGCAGGTTTGCACAGTCTGTGATATCGAGCTTGCTCCTGCAACCGGTCACACACCTGGTCCGAAAGCAACGTGTACAGCTCCGCAAATTTGTACCGTCTGTGATTATGTACTTGCACCTGCATTCGGTCACACACCGGGTGACCTTCAGATAGCTCTTGCACCTACCCGTCTTAAAGAAGGTATATGGGAAATCTACTGTGAAGTCTGTAATGGTCTTCTAGAAACAGGAGCAATACAACCACTGGTAATAACCAACGCAGTTACAACACCCAAAGACTTCATCAGAATAGTCGAAACATCAAAAAACAGCAGAGTCTGGGCACTTACATTCCGTGCTGCTGTCGAATCGAGACTTGAGTTTGAAGGCGTTAAGTTCTTCGCATCCGAAACGGTTGAGTATACAATATATCTCAATGGTAACAACGCTAATCTCGATGGAACCTTCAGGTTCGGTGCTGAACATGAGCTTTCTGGGTACATGCTAAGATACGACATAAAAGGCAACGGCTCAAACATCAAAGCCTTTAGTCTCAGCAAAATAGTTCAGACACCAGCATTTCTGGCTACACGGCTCCTTAGCGCATAATTCCTGCAAAAATAGAATTCGGGGGTGTGGACATCATACGATGCCACACCCCGGGCATTTTGCAAAACTGAACAAACAATCCATTTTCCGTTATAAATAGTTGCTATTTTGCTCTTGATAATACATTATTATTAGTTATTCAAAGAAATATGCTTAAAATGAAATACAAGGGAGTAACCAAATGAAAAAAATCGGATTTATTGACTATTTTTTACATGAATGGCATGCAGATCACTTTCCGGAGTTTATTTACGAAGTATCAAAAGGTGAAATGAAGGTTTGTTATGCCTGGGGTGAGATCGACAGCCCAAGAGAAGGAGGGTTTACGAATAAAGAGTGGGCAGATAAGCTTGGGATCGAGTTATGTTTATCTCAGGAAGAAGTCATTGAAAAAAGTGACTATTTGATCGTGCTCTCACCTGATAATGCAGAAAGGCATGTGGATTTATGCAAGCTTGCATTGGTTTCGAAGAAACCTACATATGTAGATAAAACGTTCGCAGCAAGCTTAAATGATGCAAAGATAATCGTTGAAAATGCTGAAAATACACCGTTTTTTTCAGCATCTGCTTTACGCTACGATTTAGGGCTTCAAGCAGTAAAAAAGGATGATATTGAAGCTGTCGACTGTCGATGTGCAGGTGATTTTAAAATATACACGATCCATATGGTTGAGCCAATCTACTTACTGATGGGTAAGGCAAAACGCGTTTTAGCTCTTGGTAATGTGCAGGGACCGACGTTGTTATTCGATTATAATGATGGTAAGCGTGCGGTATTAAGCTTCTTTGACCATGATAATGTAGGATTCAATATTGCAATCCGCTATAAGGATGGAAGCGCAGCACTTCTACCCTTCGATTCAGATTACTTTAAAGCATTCACTATGGAGTTAGTTAGTTTCTTCGATACCGGGGTACCATCAGTTTGTATTAATGACACGATTGATATAATATCCATGCTAGATGCGGGAAAAAAAGCAGTAGCTAATACCGGCGTATGGGTAGAGGTCGTATAAATAACTACTATAAAAGGAGTATATTATAATGTCTAAAGTGAAAATAGCTATCATTGGGTGCGGTTCAATAGCAAACCTTGCTCACATCCCTGCCTATATTGAAAACAAAGATTGTGAAATACTCTATTTCTGCGATATCATCCCGAAGCGTGCAGATACAGCTGTAGAAAATTTTAATTGTGGAAAAGCAGTTACTGATTATCGGGAAATCCTTAAGGATGATACGATCGATGCGGTTTCGGTCTGTACTCCTAATAATGTCCACCATACTATCTCGATAAATTTTATGCGTGCAGGAAAGCATGTGTTATGCGAAAAACCTGCTGCACGGACTTATGCAGAAGCTCTTGAAATGCAAAATGTCTGCCACGAGACAAATAAAATCCTCGCGATTGGTGTTGTAAATAGATATCGCGAGGGTGTAAATCGGGTAAAAAAACTCATCGATTCCGGAGAACTGGGTGAGGTTTATCAAATCTATGTGTCCTTCCGCAATCACCGATCTATCCCCGGGCTGGGTGGTGCATTTACCACAAAAGAGATCGCAGGCGGTGGTGTGTTGCTCGACTGGGGTGTACATTTCCTTGACCTCGCAATGTATTGCATGGGTGATCCCTTGCCAAAAACTGTTGCCGGTCAGGTACATAGTATTTTAGGTAAGAATATGAAGGATTACGCATATACATCGATGTGGGCAGGTCCGCCTGATTATGAAGGCATATATGATGTTGATGATTATGTTACCGGTTTGATTAAAACAACAGGCACGACGATCACTTTAAACGGTGCATGGGCACAGAACATCAACAAAGCAGAGATGTATATCGACTTTTTGGGTGATAAAGCCGGTATCCGTTTTGATTACAACGATCCATTCACTTTGTACAGCCAGAAAGACGGTGCATTGACAGAAATTGAATTTTTATATAACGGAGCAGGTTTTACAAATGCTTTCCAAGAGGAAATAGATGCCTTCATAAAAGCAGTAAAAACCGGTGAAAAACTACGTAACCATATTGACAATTCTATAATAACTGCAAGAATCATGCAGGCTATTTATGATTCTTCAGAAACTGGTAATGAAATCAGATTCTGAACATATCCGTTTTCCGTTAATCTGTGTCCGAATTGACTATATCGCTATGAAATTATTCCTTGTATATTGTAAGAACTTACAAAAAAGAGGATAGTTTTATGAGCGGATCTACAGCAACAAAAACCGCAAAAGGTAAGCTTATGCGAGAGCGTAGCGCTTTTGTGCGGTTTTTTTATGCCCTTTTCCGTTATAAGGCTCTTTATATCTTCTTAATACCGGCTGCTATTACTTCAATAATTTTTGCATATATACCACTTGCCGGTGTCATTGTAGCATTTAAAGATTTCGACGTATGGCTAGGCTTCTTTGGAAGTCCTTGGGCAGATCCATGGTATGCCAACTTTCTAGAGATATTTCAAGTAAAAGCGTTATTTGATTCCATATTGAATACCATTTGGCTGAGTATGTTAAATCTGCTCATAGGCTTCCCAGCTCCGATAATTTTTGCGTTATTATTAAACGAGCTGCATAAGGGTATTTTTAAGAAGTCAGTTCAGACGATCAGCTATATGCCTCATTTTTTGTCATGGATATCTGTCATCGGTATCACCCATGCATTTCTTGGGGAGTACGGTCCGGTAAATGACTTTTTCGCATGGCTTTTTCCAAATCACACAAGAACATTGTACCTTGCTCAGCAAGACTTGTTCGTTCCAATACAAGTCGGACTTGGAATATGGAAAAGCGTTGGCTTTAGCGCAATCATATACCTTGCAGCCATAACAGGTGTAGATCCGCAGCTTCACGAGGCAGCAGCAATAGACGGTGCAGGTCATTTTAAACGTATATTACACATAACACTCCCGGGTATTGCACCTACAATAGCAATACTATTCATACTCAGCATAGGTGGCATACTGGCTAGTAACTTCGAACTTGTGTTCGGTTTGCAAAACCCGTTTATCGACTTTGAAACTATCGATACTGTTGTATATAAATTTGGACTTTTACAACCAAGGTTTTTCTCACGCACAACAGCACTTGGACTTATACGTGGCTTGATCGCGCTCGGACTCACCGTTGGAGCGAACCAAATAACAAAAAAGTTGAGCGGTACTTCAGTATTTTAAAAATTCGGCGAGGGAGGTGAAATCATGGATGCTCATAAAGGTATAGGCTGGTATATATTTAACGTATTCAACATAATATTTATGGTTTTTGTCAGTTTCCTGATTTTATTTCCCTACTTGAATGTGTTGGCTGTTGCCCTCAATGACAACGTTCAAGCAGTAAATGTCGGTTTTATGGTCATCCCAAGATCATTTACTTTTATGAATTTCCAGGCACTGCTATCCGATCCCGCAATTATTAGAGCCGCACTTGTGACCCTAGCAAGGTTGGCTCTTGGTGTGCCCTACGCTGTGTTTATTTCATTTATAACAGCATATGTCCTTTCAAAAAAATATCTCCCTGGAAGACGCTGGATAATCTTCATACTATTGATACCAAGTTACATTGGCGGCGGTCTCATTCCAACCTATATCTTATATGCAAAC
>Ga0123356_10006607_pt1 | contig 11688 bp, 9 predicted proteins | sample TergutEmb28metaG_2_FD_92546 | JGI IMG/M metagenome (GOLD analysis project Ga0123356, IMG submission 92546) | Embiratermes neotenicus P3 segment gut microbial communities from Petit-Saut dam, French Guiana - Emb289 P3 | ecosystem: Host-associated > Arthropoda: Insects > Digestive system > Gut ... | reverse complement strand
TCACCCCCAGGGCGATGACCTCGGAGATAACCACGCCGACCAGCACGCCCGCCGCGGCATAGGCCACGCCATAGGGCAGCCACAGCCGCGCCAGGACAAGGGCGAAAACGCACTTGAAAACCTGCTCGGCGACCTGGGATATGCCTGTGCCTGCCATGCGCTGCACGCCCTGCAGGTAACCGCGGTAGGCGCAGAGCAGGGAGACGAAAAACAGGGCGGGCGCCAATGCCTTAAAAGACAGGGCATACTCGGCCGGGCGCTGCGCCAGTACGCGGGTAAACCACCCGGCGCCGAAAAAGAGTATGGCCGTGGTGGCCAGGCCGATGCCGACCATCAGCCACAGGGATTTTGTAAAGACTTTGCGCGCGCCCACATGGTCGCCCGTCGCCACGCGCTCGGCCACCATACGCGATATGGCGGCGGGGATGCCCGAGGAGGAGATAATCAGCAGCCAGGAGTAGAAGGGGAAGACGATTTCATAGAAATCCATGCCCGACTCGCCCAGGATGTCATAGGCCCAGACGCGGAAAAGGACGCCGATCAGCTTGGCCGCGATGCCAGCCACAGCCAGTATCGCCGCGCCCTTGATGAATCTTGTGCCGGATGGTTTTTCCATGTTGTTGCTATCTCTTGTTGGGGTCAAGTTCGGCCTCCAGCCTGACGAGGTAGCGCAGGATGAAGGCGGCGTCTGACGCGCTTATGTTCGCGCCTCCCGTGACTTTAGCGTTGATCTTGCCCTGCGGCGTCAGCTCGGTAAGCCGCACCAGATGACGCAGGATCGCCGCCGCATCCGAAGCGTTGATAAGCCCATCTTCGTTCGCGTCACCGAAGCGGACGGGCAGCGGGGCGTCAAAATATTCGCCCCATTCTATTGTTCCATCAATGGACCACCCCTCATCCTCATAATGGATAAGAGGGCTGTCCCCGGTGCAGACCCATGTCACGGTTCCAAAGCTGCCCGGCATGACGGTCAGACCCTCGCTCGTGCCATGTCGGGCGAGAGGAATCCTGAGGGAATCCACTTCCACAATGAGGCCCGGGCCCGAATCCGTGTCAAAGCCAAAATCACCGATGCGGGCGCCCGCCAAATACGCCATAAAGCTGTCTACTGAATAGAGGGCGTAGCTTCCTTCCCCCGTGGCCGTTACGGTTCCGCCCATTATGACAGCGTCATTCGAGAGGCCGATACTTTCTCTCCCCGTGACCTCTATCGCGCCGCCTGTCATTGCAGTCCGACAGTAACTGACAATGCTGAAATCTCCGGTCGCCCGAACTGTGCCTCCTGTAATTTCAATAAGAACCGCGTGGAGAGTATGAGCGTAATCCCCCGTCGTCTCCACCGTTCCGCCGCTTATGGTAAGGTTACCGTCGTAACAGTGGATAGCGTCTCCGCCTTCCCCCGTCGCCCGCACGAGAGCGGTGCCGGAAATCGTGATATCCCCGCCCCAGGAATATAGCGCGATTCCGCCCTCCCCTCCTGTTGCCAAAACTGTGCCGCCTGTCATACGAATGCCGCTTTTTGTGTCGGCTGAGACGGCGCTTCCGCTGCCTTCGACTGTGCCGCCGGATATCACGATCGCAACGGCCACGGGACTCACAATGGGCGTACTGTCGCCTGTGCTTTTTATATCCGCGCCCTCAGCGACCTCAAAGACGCCACTGCCATACAGCTCGATCAGCCCGCCCTTCGCGGCGGAACCGTGATAGATCGCTTTCCAAATGATGGTGATTGTATCATAGAGACTCAAGTATATGGTTTGCGTCACATTCGTTTTGCTGCCCGTAACGGTGACTGTGCCGCCTTCCGGTGCCGCAAGAACAGCGTTATCGATTTTTCCCGCGATTTCCGCTTCCGTATCGCTCTGCTCGATAATCACGTTGATGTTTGCGCCAAAGGCCACGGTCGGCAGCAGCGTCAGCACAAGCGCCAACGCGAGGATAACTGCTGACAATCTCTTGCTATCTGACATTCGCATGGTTGTTTTCTCCTTGATCCATATATGCTCAGCAAACAGTATACCATAGTTCATTGGATTTTTAAAGACGCCAAAAGCAGATCATCTTTCGTTGTTGGATTGCCGCGTCGTCCGGCTCGCACCACAAGCTGCTCCCGCTCTCCTCGCAATGACGGAAAGGGTCGACCTGTCCATATAATCCATGATTTTCAGCGACATGCGCGGTGAAAATCATACCTTGCGGCGCTTTCCGACCGTCCGGCACTTAGCGTTCGCCCTAAGCGCCGGATAGGAAAGTGTCGAAAAACCTAACGGCAAATTAACCACAGTTAATTTGCCGAAGCGAAGCGCCTACGCCATCCGAAGCGCCAGCGCCATGATCCCCACATTGTCCGCGTACATCTTGGGCAGATCCGTCAGCGGCAGCGGACTTTCGCCCAGCCCTGCCTCAATCGTGTAGCCCGGCAGGTTGTAGGTTTGGATGAACCAGTCCTTATAGCCCGCGTTGCCGCTGCCCAATGGCGTTTCCTCCACCGCGTAACCGCTGGCGCCCGCGAAGGCCTGAGCGATCTCATACGAGCGCGGCGGCTCGTAGTCCCTGTACTTCCAGAAGATGACCTCGCCCTGGGTGTGGTAGGCCAGGGTGAGCGCAAAGCGGCGGGACAGGGTGAAGTCATACATGGCGCGGCTCTCTGGCTCGGTCAGCGGCGCAAGGCCCACAAAGTCCCGCGGGCCGGGGCGGGTGAAGCCCTGGGTGTATTTGAAGCGCTGCGCCTCGTCCCAGCCTGCGGGATACTGGAGGTTTAAGTCCACGCCGCGGATATTCGCCTTCCAGCCGCTCGGGAAGGGAATGCCGGGATAGAAGGTGGACAGCGCCTGCGCCTGCTTATAGTAGCTGTCCTCTTCGGGGATGGCGCCCGTGACCAGGTCCACGCCGTCCGGATTCACCAGCGGCATGAGAAAGAGGATCGTGCGCGCAAACAGGGTGCGGGCGTCGATGTCAAAGATCCTCCCCCCGGTGGCAAAAGCCTTGGCATAGTCCTCCAGAAAGCGCAGGGTCAGCGGTGTGGTGATCCACTCGTTGGCGTGGTGGGAGGCGTTGAAGCTAAGTTGGGTCTGCCCCGCGCCCATGATGAGACAGACGATCTCCCGGCCCATGACGCTGGCGCCGACGGAACGCTTGCCGATGAAGGGATAGCGCCGCCGCAGACCCTCGGCGATCAGCTGCGTGAGCGTGTAGCTATAGGGCACCTGATCGGTGACGACGTCAAACCCCAGCGGCACGATCAGGCTCAAGCCCACCTGCAGGTTCGTGGGTACGAGGGCGGGGTTGGCGGTCTCGATCGCCTGCGCGGTGGTATCATACTCCCGCGCGAGCCGGAAGTAGGTGTCGCCGGGGCGCACAACATGTACTGTGTAGCCGGTCAGGTAGGGATAGAGCGCCGTCCAGGTCCTTTCGCCCACGACGCCGTCGGGCGTCAGTCCCTTTTGGGTTTGGAATTGCTCCGCCGCCTGTAGTGTGCGCCGCCCGAAAAGACCGTCGGGTTCGATGCCGGGCAAGCCTGTGCGGCAAAGAGCCAGCTGCAGATAGCGCACGATAAGTCCGCTGTCGCCGTATCTTAAAACTTGCATTTAAATCCCCTCGACTTTTTTTATGTTGTTTGCTATACTATGAAAGGTTACTGAAAGGAACGGGAGGTTAGAACATGGGACCGCCAAAAGCCTTCGGGGGCGACGCGGTCGGCGTGCCGGACGAACTATGAAGAAAACAATTACCCTGATCATCATCCTGGCCTTGACAGCGGCGCTTTGGGCCTGTGGCGGCGAAGGCGTGAAGCTGGGCAGCGCCAATCCATACCTGGCAGGCACATGGAACGCGACCAAGGTTATCGCCACCCACGTGGAGACGGATGTGCGCGAGCACTTTGCGCGGGGCGCCACGCTGGAACTGCAGGCAAACGGCAGGGGCGAGCTGACCATGGACGGGAGCAGCCAGAGCGCGAAATGGAGTTTTCGGGGCGGGGTATTCCGTATCATTGACGTCGGTGTGGGTGAGCTTGCAAGCGGCCAGCTGCGGCTTGAGATCTCAGAGACGGGCATCATACTCGTCTTCGAACGGGAAGGCGGCTACACGGGGCCGGAGGAGACCCCTATTCCGACCGCCGTGCCCGAGAGCTGGGCCTTTGCCTGGTGGGCCGGACAGTGGCGCGGCAGCTGGTCGGTCGTGCAGGCGACCGGGGCGTATGCAGAATCCGCGGGCAAGTCCTGGGACTGTTATGCGGACATCGACGCGCGCAAGAACGGCACGGCCACCGTGCGCCTGTGGGACGACGAGACGGAGCTGGGCAAGGTGGAACTGGAAATAGACGCAAAGGGCGGCGTCGGCCCCATGGGAGCCGCAGCCTCTTTGAGCGGCAATGCCTTTTTCGCCCCCGTGGCGGCCGGGACCTGGACGATAACGCCGGAGGGCGACGGGACGCTGGAGGAGGATGGGATCGTGATCGAGTCACGCGTGGAGGGGGAAGGCGGCGACAGCCTTTCCTACCGTATTGTTCTGAGTCGCTATATCCCGTAACTATAATTAAACAGGAGGATAGTTTATTATGAATACATCCAATGAAATTGCCGCGGTGCTGCCCGTTTTGCTCTTTACGCTGGGCATTTGCCTGGTCGCCTGGGGGCTGCAAATCACCAACTACATTCTGCGCGGGATCGCGATCTGGAAAATGAGCGCAAACCGGGGGATAGCCTACGGCGGGCTGGGTTTTGTGCCCATCGTCAACCGCTATCAGCTGGGCAAGCTGGCCGGCGAGATCGAGTTCGGAAAGAAAAAGGTCAAGAACACGGGCGTGTGGCTGCTGGTGCTGCCCATTGCCCTGGGCGCCGTCGCGGTCATCGGCATGATCCTCATCATGGTGCCCTATACTTTCCGCATGATCGCGCTCGACCAGTACCCCTATGTTTCGCCGGAGATGATCGCGTCGCCCCTGATAGGCTTTACGGTCGGCATTGTGCTCTTCACTCTCGTTATGATCTTTGCGCAGGCGATCCTGTATCTCTTCCGCGGCCTGGCGCTGCACAGGGTCTTTTCGCTTTACCACGGCGGACAGCGGCCGGTATTCTATACGATCCTGGCCATCTTCATCCCCCTGGCGGAGTCGATCCTGCTGTTTAAGAGCAGAAACAAGCCGTTGCTGGATACGAATTTATAAACATCAAATGCCTCATAGTGTAGGGAGAGCGGAATGCATATCAAAAAGGCAATATTACCGTTGGCGATCGTCATGTTATTGTCAAATGGTTGTATCAGGGCGGATGCAGAAAAACCGAAAAATCCCGCAGTCCCCATAACAGATGTGCATTTGCCGCAATCAACAATAGCCGCAACTCCCGCGCCGGTTCCCATTCCCACCCCAACATCAACACCGGACCCCGGGCCTGTTGCGCTAAGAGGCTTTGACAAGCTGATGATCGTCGCGCATGGCGATGATGAGCTGCTATGGGGGGGCGCGCACTTGATTGCAGATCATTACTATGTTGTCTGCATTACAGGAAAAAGCAATTTGACCAGGGCAAAAGAATTTGAAAACTCTATGAGAGAAACCGGCAGCGCTTATATTATGTTCGACTACCCGGACAGAAAAGGGGGTAAAATAAATAACTGGGAGGAAGAAAAACCGCAAATTGCTGCAGATATAAAAAATATTATCGATTTGAAGCCCTGGGATTTAATTGTAACGCATAATCCCAATGGGGAATACGGCCATAAACAGCACAAGCTTGTAAGTGAAATCGTGACCGGGCTTGCATGGGATAAGAATTTATACTATTTTGGTATTTACTATAGAAATCCGTCAGGAACGCCCAGACTGGATGATGCGTTATTCATACAAAAAGAGAAACTATTAAGAACCGTGTATCGGTCTCAATACCGTCCAATCAGCAATCGGTGGGGACAAATGTTTCCGTATGAAAATTGGATACGTTATGAGGATTGGGCAAGCTGATACCCATCTCAACTTATTTTTTCATCCGAAATCAAACACGACCCCCTCCGGCAGCGGGTCTAAGCTGCCGAGTTGTTTGTCGGCCAGCAGACTGGCGCGGCGGATGGAGAAGCGGCCGTATCGGCGGCGGATATCGTCCAGTGTGCGCTCCAGCCGCTCCCTGCGTTCCCTTATGACCTCGTCCTGCCCCCAAAACAGGGACAGCTGCACGGGGTCTTTTTCGGGGATCAGGCTTGTGGCCCGTATGCCCACGCTGCGCAGGGGCCTGCGCCAGGCATAGTTTGCCCGCAGCAACTGCATGGCCGCGTCAAAGATTTCCGAGGACAGGTTGGTCGGCCGGGGCAGGGTGAGCTGCCGCTCGAATCTGCTGAGCCCGTTGTCGCGCAGGCTGATCTGCACGGTCCGGCACTGCAGACCAAGCTCGCGCAGGCGCTCGGCAACGACCTCCGCGTAGTGGACAAAAACCAGGCCGCAGTCATCCTCGCTTGTGAGATCCCGGGGCGTGGTCACGCTGTTGCCCACTGACTTGACTGCCCGCTCGTGGCCGGCCTGCCGCACGGGGGAGGCGTCGCGGCCGTTGGCGAAGATGTGCAGATATAACCCCCACTTGTGCAGCCGACCCTGCAGGAGCTTCGGATCCGCGCGGGCGATGTCGCCGATGGTGTATAGCCCGCAGCGATTGAGTTTTTCCCGGGTAGACCTGCCCACGCCCAGCATGCTCTCCGCCGGCAGCGGCCACACGATATCCTTATAGTTCTCCCTTGTGATGACGGTGCAGGCGTCGGGCTTTTTATAGTCGGAACCGATCTTGGCGAAGATTTTATTGTCCGCCAGGCCGATGGAGATCGTAAGACCCAGCTCCGCGCGCACCCGTCTGCGGATGGCGTGCACCAGCGCCTCCGGCGAGTCGGCAAACAGATGCCAGCTGTGGGTGACGTCCCCCCACATCTCGTCCAGGCCGAAGGATTCCATCTGATCGGAGTAGTCGGACAGGATTTGCTTAAACGCCCGGCTTGCGCGCAAATAGAGCGGGTAGTTCGGCGGCAGGATGATCAGATCGGGACACTTCTTTTTCGCGTCCCGGATCGGCTCGCCCGTCTTGACGCCGTAGGACTTGGCCTCCTGACTTTTGGCGAGGACCACGCCGTGGCGCTTTGCCTCGTCCCCGCCTACCGCAACGGGCAGCCCGCGCAGCTCAGGCCTGCGTTGCACCTCAATGCTGGCAAAGCAGTTGTTGATATCCGCGTGAAAAATATTGCGCATAGCTTCGTCAAAATGACTGCGGTCATTTTTCCGGTTCGGTTTTTCGACAATTGCCTGTTTAGTGCCTAGACCGTATACTATGCACCAAACGAGCGGCAATTGCCGCAAGGAGTGGGCTGGCGGCCGCGCAGGTCGCCCTTGCCCACTTATTGAAGTTAGCTCAAGTGGTTGTGACCCCTTGAGAATCCCCAAAGAGGGCTGTCCGTGAAACGAACACTTGTTCGTATTATACGCCCGATTTCCCAACTTGTCAAGCGGCAACTTCCGCCGGGAGTGGACAAATTGCGCTTCCGTGCGCATAACGCGAACCGTGCTGCAAAAACTAGAGGTATGCGCAGTTTTTTTGACGGCTGGTATTTCAAGCAGGAGGGGGCGGAGGATACGCTCTGCCTGATCGCGGCGCGGCATCGGGCGCGCGGCGGCGAACTTTGCGGCTCTGTGCAGGTGCTGTCGGGGAATGGCAGCGCCACGTTTTTCTATCCGGGTCAGGACGTTTGCTGGGCGCATCCCAAGAGGGGTGAGATACGCATCGGCCCGAATCGCTTTTGCGCGCGCGGTCTGCGGCTGAGCCTGCGCGGCGAGGGGCAGCGGATCGAGGGCGAGCTGGCCTTTTCCGCCCCCGTCGCCCCCGCCTATGACATTATGGGCCCCTTTGCCTGCGTTCCCTTTTTGGAGTGTCGGCATCGGGTACTGACGCTCTGCCACAAGGCTTCCGGGCAAGTGCTGTGGAACGGGCGCGCCTTTGTCTTTGCGGGCAGTCCCGCCTATGCCGAGGGCGACTGCGGCCATTCCTTCCCCCGCCGTTATCTGTGGACGCACGCGACCCTGCCCGGCGGCTGTCTCATGCTCTCCGTGGCGGATGTGCCCACGCTGCTGGGCGCCTTTCGCGGCGTGGCGGGTTTTGTATATCTGGATGGGAAAGAGCTGCGGATCGCCACCTACCTGGGTGCGCGGGTATTGTCCCTGGACGCGGGCGGCGCGCTCATCCGTCAGAGAAATTTGACGCTTACTGTAAGCGCGGAAAAGAAAGGGCAAGCCCATGCCCTGCTGGCGCCGACGCGGGGCGGCATGACAAGGCGGGTGGGCGAGTCTCCCCGGACGTCCGTGCGGATCCGACTTGTGTGCGGGGAGAGGGTATTGCTGGATGAGGTCTGCCAAAGCGCAAGCATTGAGAGCGGAGAATAGGGCACCTCTAAAAACTATCGGTGTGCAGATTTGCCGTGGATTTTGCCTCGGTTTTTCGGCAAAAAACGTAGGGCTAGCAGAGCGGCTAACGCGAGGCTTTTTGCCGGAAAACCGGGGCAAAGGACACGCCGGGCCCCAACGAATCCCTATCCACCCCAACAAGTCTATGACTTGCCGGGGACCCCGGGATTCGTTGGGTGGTCGCAAAGATGTGCGCCCAGAGTTTTTAGAGGTGCCCAGTTGCTCAAAATCCGGTCCTGACAGCCGCGCGCGGCGCCGTTATGCATAAAAAAGTAAAAAATATCAAAAAAGGGCTTGATTTCGCCGGGGCAGGCTGTTACAATGGGCTAGGCAACAGGGCAGATTCCCCTGCCTGGGAAAATGTTTGCATTATTATTGAGGAGGAGTAACTATGAACAAAACAGAATTAATCGCTGCGGTAGCGGCAAAGAGCGACCTGTCCAAGAAGGACGCGGACAAGGCCGTATGCGCGTTTCTCGGCGCGATCGAAGACGCCCTCAAAGCGGGCGAGAAAGTCTCCCTGGTGGGATTTGGCACCTTTGAGGTCAAGAGCCGCGCGGCGCGCAAGGGCCACAACCCCCTAACGGGCGCAGAGATCGAAATCAAAGCCTCCAAGGCCCCCGCCTTCAAGGCAGGCAAAGCCCTCAAGGACGCGTTGAACTAAGAGTGGTTTTTAAAAAAGCTCCCTCGAATTTTTTCGGGGGAGTTTTTTTAGATTCCGGATTCCCGCGTGAGCATGAGCCTCCTTTTAAAAGGAGGTGGCAGGCGAAGCCTGACGGAGGATTGACCTCTTCTTTACCACGAACCACACAAACCACACGAACATTTTTTTAAAAGCCCTCCGAAAATAATCGGAGGGCTTTTCCTGTATTGGCTATCGTAGGGGTCGCACACCGGGCGACCCGTTCTGTCATCCTGAGTTCCCCATTCTGTCATCCTGAGCGCAGCGAAGGATCTTTCACAGTTCGTGTGGTTCGTGTGTTTCGCGGTAGAAGAAAAACCTTTCGCAAAGAAATTTTAAGTTTTTTGTAAAAAAGGCTTAATTTTTCTTTTTACCTGTGCTATACTACGTATATGTATGGATGGGGGGAAGGGTCCCGCCATCAAATATAATTCAAAAACAACAGGAGGAATACAAAAACAATGAAGAAAGTTCTATCTATTGTCGTGGCGCTGGTTATGATTCTGGCGCTTGTACCCGCGTTCACTATGGCGGCCCCTGCCGAGATTGACGTGCTTTTCGCGGCGATCTTAGCGGGGACGGCCGGCTCTGATCCGGCCACGATCACCGGCACCGTTGTGATCCCGAATGACGGCAGCGGCAACACCTACATCTCCAATGCCGCGGGCCTGGCAATGTGTGTGCGATGGGCCGACCCCAGCGCTGACCGCAATGCCCTCGCAAACTCCCTGGCCATGGGCGATACCGTTACGGCCACGGGCACGCCAGGGACTAACAGCGGCCTTCCGCAGTTGTTCCCGGCGGCCCTGGACAGCAAGGCAGCCGGCACGCCCCTCACCCCGACCCTGATCGCGCTTGCGGATCATCAGGCGAATCTCAGCAAGTACATTCGCATTGAGGGCGCCACGATCAAAGATCTCAACCTGGGTTTCAACACGGTTACCATGACCATCACGGACGGCACAGTCGATTTATCCTGCCGCACGGGCATGCTCACCTCAGCTTTTAACGCAGCGGGATATAAGGTTGGCGACACGGTCAATATCAACGGCGTTCTGACCCCGGGCAGCCCTTGGGTGCTGCGTCAGAAGCAGGTTGATGGCGGGGAGATTGAGATCATTCCTGCGGGCGGCAGCAATATCACCTGCGGCTGTGAATGCGATGACTGCGTGGACGCGGATGAATGTGATGGCTCGCTTTGTGACGCCGACTGCGAATGTGACTGCTGCGAAGAAGAGTCCGATCCCTGTCTCTGCTGCACCTTGGAGGGCGGACCCTTGGTCTCCTTCACCAATGCGCTGACAAGCAATGGCGTAGCGCTGGCGATTGGGCAAACGTCCGCGACGTCGTTTGCAGCGACCGTTGCGACCTATACCCCGACCGGCGAGACAGAACCCGTTTCGCTCACAGCAGGTCAGTGGCATGGCATAGCCAAATTCGATGCGACCAATTACACCTACGTGTACTTTACGCTGCCGACGACAAAGGGCGCTATGGATCTTGTATTCAGCGGCGATATCAGCGGCAACAACAGAGTGCCGACCGAGTTTGTTGTGGAGTACAAAGTCGGCGGAGGTGCATGGACCGGTTTTGCAAGCAACAGCATTCCCGTACCGCACGCGCAAGGTGTGCTTCCGGCTCCGAGCATTACATTCTCCTTTGAACTCCCCGAAGCGGTCGAAGATGCCGAAGAAGTAAGCATCCGCATTCGTCAGAATGCTCCGGCGACCAGTGCCGCGGATGGTGTATCCACATCCGATGCAGGCAATCTCTATATCTATGAACTGACGGTTGAAGGCGATGTAACCTGCACCTGCCCCGAAGGCTGCACTTGCGGCTGCGGAAATTGCGACTGCGGCAGCGGCGATGGAACCGTCTGGGGCGATGCGGACGAGAACGGCGTGGTCAACGCAGCCGACGCGGCGCAAATTCTGCGCGTGCTTGTCAGGCTGGCTGAATGGAAGACCGATCAGGGTTTGATCAATGCCAAAGTCACAGGGAACGCGAATATTGGCGCGTCTGACGCGGCCTTCATCCTGCGCTACCTCGTCAGGTTGGAGACCGAACTCAATCCGAACGAGAGAGCCAAGAAATAAGCAAAACATGAACCTCCAAAAGCCCCTCGGGATCAATCCCGTGGGGCTTTTTTGTTGGGGCGGTCAGTAGCGCCCGAAAAGATTGGAGAGTGCAGAACGCAGAGTGGAGAGAGTGTGCAGAGTGCAGAGTGCAGAGAGTGCAGAGTGGAGAGTGCAGAGAGTGCAGAGTGCAGAGTGGAGAGTGCAGAGTGCAGGAAAAAACACTCCGTGTTTTAATTATAGGGGTTACCAAAAAAACACAATATCCTGAACGGTCAGGCCGTTCTTTCCTTCATTCTGCACTCTGCACTCTGCACTCTGCACTCTCCACTCTTTCATAACCCTACACAGTAATTTATACCTTCCCAACCGCATACAGTATGGAAGGGAGGGACAAGCGATGTGGCAGTCGGTGATTCTCCCGCTCTTACCCCCTCGGGTGCGGGACGCGCTGGAGCGGGTGTGTCGGGAGGATGGCACTTATGTCATTGCGGACATTG
>Ga0123356_10006606_pt1 | contig 11688 bp, 11 predicted proteins | sample TergutEmb28metaG_2_FD_92546 | JGI IMG/M metagenome (GOLD analysis project Ga0123356, IMG submission 92546) | Embiratermes neotenicus P3 segment gut microbial communities from Petit-Saut dam, French Guiana - Emb289 P3 | ecosystem: Host-associated > Arthropoda: Insects > Digestive system > Gut ... | reverse complement strand
GTTTTTATAAGATCAGGAAGCCGTCCCCACGCTATAAACAAAGAGATGGGATGCGCCAGAACAGGTATACCGCCTGATTCACGTATTAAAACTACTGCTTCTTCAAAGTTTAATCCATCTTTAGGAACATACATTGGTTTTCCCACACCCAAATAACGTGAAAATGCCTGATTAATATTTTTGACTATTTTACGCTTTATAAGAAGAGCTGCAAAATGAGGCCGCCCAAGCGAGCCGCTGGCAGCCGCAGGACCGGCAATTTCCAGAAGATCTTCCCAAGTTGCTTCTATGCTTAATTCATTCATTCTGTCAAGAATTTCACGGTTTCTGGCTTCCCGGCGGCGTGTTAGTTTTTCTACTGCAGAAATAAAGGCAGCGCTAGGTGAAATAATCCCCAAACCAAGAAGATGAAACTCTCCGCCGGGTCCAAGCCCTGGAGCGCCGCACGAAGAATTTTTACCTGCCCAATTTATATTTACTTCAATCCCCGGGATAAAACGGAACGGAATCCCGTTAAGAGTTTCCTGATTTGCTGCTATTTTAGCGCTTTCCAACCCCATTATGGTATCATGATCGGTAAGAGCAATGGCGCTAAGTCCGTGCCTGACAGCTTCTTTTATAAGCAAGGCAGGAGATAAATCTCCGTCTGACAAGTTTGAATGGGTATGAAAATCGACCATCAGCGATTATTGTATCAAATATTTACCGATTTATACATAATCTACCGATAATAATATGAAGAATATCTCAAGATCGTTGATTTTTTGAAATATTTTGAATAGAATTATAGTATATAGAGTTTCTTAATAAGATAAGGACGGTTTGTAAGTGTTTGATTACACCTTGGCAAACGGGGTGATTGTCTCCCCTGGTAAAAAAATACATACCAGTGACTTGGGAATTAAAGGGGAAAGAATTGTTTCTCCGAAGTCTGCTGCGCAAAATAAAGAAACGAGCGGTAATGTAAAAATAGATCTAAAGAAAAAATCTTACATTTATCCTTCTTTGATTAATACCCACGATCACTTGCAGGGGAATTATAGGCCGCCTGTAGGTCCAAAAAAAGGAGTGTTCTACCTTACATGGCTGCCATGGGATCAGGATTTTAAAGCATCAAAGACATTTGCAGAACGATCAAATTTGGACAGAGAAGACCTTTATGCTCTTTCCGGATATAAATGCCTTTTTTCCGGCGTAACAACCGTAAACGATCATTTTCCTCATCAATTAAACGATAAAATATTACCCACCTTGCCGATCAGAGCCATACAGAAATACTGCCTTGCTCATGAATGCACATCATATGATTTAAAATGGGGTGATGGCATATCAATTGAACATGAGAACGCGGTAAAAAATAATTGGCCGTTTATAACTCATCTTTCCGAGGGATTTGACAGAGAATCCATGCGCAGCATAGAATCGCTGGAAAAAATAAATGTTCTGGACAAGCATTGCCTGTTTATTCATTGTATTGCCTTTAGCGATGAAGATATAAACAAAGTTGCCAAAGCGGGAGCCAGTGTTTCCTGGTGCGGTTTTTCAAATATGTTCATGTTTAATGTAACTTCAAAAATCCGCAAAATGCTCAAAGCCGGAGTTAATGTAACAATCGGCACGGATTCTTCGGCGACAGGTTCTGCGAATCTTCTTGCCGAAATGAAATACGACAGAGCATTGTATCAAAAACTGTACGGAGAAGATCTTCCCGCAAAAGTGATTTTTGAAATGGCTACGATAAACGCAGCAAAAGCATTCTGGATGCAGGATAAAATCGGCAGTCTTGATGAAGGTAAGTTAGGTGACATCCTTGTCTTAAAGGCGAAAGATGATGACCCGCATGAAAACCTTGTCAATGCGGATATGAAAGATATAGAATTACTTGTACTGGCAGGAGAACCAATATACGGAGAAATACGTTTTCTGGATATTTTCAGGGGAAAATTATCCGGACAAACAGGGCTTCCTGAAGGTTATACAAAAATAAAAGTCGGAAAAAATGAAATGTTTGTAAAAGGCGACCCGGCAGGCTTATATAAAACCATAAGGAAAAAAGTCGGCTTTAACAAGAAGCTTGATTATTTACCTTTTGATCCTGCCGCCTCTGAACCTGAGGTAAGAGGAGAAGGCGTAAATTCCCGCCCGGCACAAGAGGAAGGAGTATAATGCCAAAACCAGCCCAATACCGTTCAGGTTCTCTTATATACTTCCAGGGAGACCCGGCGGAAAAAATATATATTCTGCAAACCGGAAAGATAAGCCTTGTTTATCAGGATATTGAAACAGGCGCAGATGTAAGGGATCCTGTACAACCTGGAGAATTCTTCGGCGTAAAATCCGCGCTGGGACGTTATGCGCGGGAAGAAAACGCTGTAGCATTGTCAGACACAACAGTAATGATTTTTACAGTACCGGAATTTGAAGCGGTAGCAATGGCAAATTCAAGAATAATCATGAAGATGCTTAAAGTCTTTTCCAATCAGATGAGGCGTGTTCATAAGCAAGTTTCCAAGGTAATGGCAAAAGAAGAACAGCCGCCTGCCGACGGTCTTTATAATATAGGTGAATTTTATTTAAAGAATAAACGGTTCTCTCATGCAAAACATGTATTCAGCCGTTATCTGACATTTTATCCGTCAGGAAGAAATGCTATTCAGGCATCCAAGAATATTGAAATTGCAGAAAATGCACTGTCCCGTTACGGAGACGGTAAAGGACCCGGCGTATCGGTAAGCCATGCCGCTCCGGCTTCAGCATCGCCCGCCGCACCTGCCGTACAAACGCAAATGACACGGGGAGACTCAGAAAAAATAACAAAAGCATATTACGATGCAGTAAGTCTGGTTTCGCAGGAAAGATACCAGGAAGCGTTTATGTCATTCAAGTTAATAGTAGACGCTGATGCAGATCCGGAATGGACAGCAAAGGCATCTTTTGAAATCGGCCGGTGCATGTTCCTCCTGAATAAGTTCGAAGAAAGTTTAAAGTATTATACCAATATGCTGACTAAGTTCCCAAAACATCCTGAATTAAAAGAAACCATGTTCATTATGGGTCAATGCAATGAAAAAATCGGAAGAAAAGAACAATCAATAGCTTTCTATAAAAAAATTGTTTCCATGGGCGGAGACGACACTGCTATTGAAAAAGCAAGACGGGCATTAAGCGCCCTGGGAGCATAAGATGGCAATGGATTTGGCTGCATTTGGCCGTTTTTCGCGCACATTTCATCAGGGAGAAATTATTTTTTCCGAATTTGAATTAGGCGATACTTTTTATCTTATACAATCAGGCAGGGTACAGCTTGTAAAGCTTGTAGGTGAAATAGAAAGAACCCTGGATATACTTCATCCTTCCGAGATGTTCGGCGAAATGGCTATTCTGGAAAACTCACCCCGTTCGGCAACAGCGATAGCGCTTGATGAAGTAAAGGTACTGGAATTTAATTCTCAGAATTTTGAAATCCTGCTGCTTGGAAATCCGCAGATTGCATTAAAACTTTTAAAGATGTTTTGTAAACGTATATATGATTCCAAACGGCGCTTTATGATTCTTACCCTGCCGGAACCGCAGGCAAAAATCGCAGACGTATTTCTTATGCTTGATGAAACTCAGCCGGATATGGATAAAACCAGCGACAGGCGCGAATTTAAAACTACAGTTGAAGGTGTTGCTCACTGGGCAGGCATGACCGCAAATGAAGCAAGAGATATTTTAGGCCACTTTGTTAACCAGCGGCGCGTGGAAATATACCCAGACAGAATTGCAGTTAAAAATATTAATGATTTCTCCCGTTTTGTTAGCTCTAGACGTAACAACTTAAGAGGTGTATAATCACGGCATAGAAGGAGAAAACTATGTCTGATTATGAAAATCCTTATAAAGGTCCGGAAACAACCATTGTTCCAGAAAAATCACAAAACACAGGACTGACCGAACAAATGATGCGTTACTTATTTGAAGCTGCGCCATGGTTAAAGTTTATTGGCATTATGGGTTTTATCGGATTTGGTATATTGTGTTTATCTGCACTAATATCAATAATAACAATTCTTAACGGAAATTTTGGACCTTCATTTTCTAATTTATTATTATATGGGTTAATGGCTCCTTTGGCGTTTTTCCCGGCTTATTTTACCTATAATTTTGGAAATAAAATTAACAGTTTCCGGTTAAGTAATTCAGAGAAAGATTTAGAAGAAGCATTCAGAAACAATAAATCATTGTGGAAGTTTAACGGCATCATCTATATTATTTCTATTGCATTTGCGGTATTAGCTATAATTATTGCAATAATCGGCGGCGTTGCGCTTACAAGTAATCTTCCTAATTTCAGATAATGTTCGATTCTTCCATGAAAGCCCTTACACCGGAGGGGATAGAATTTGTTCTCTCTCCGGTTGGACTTCCTGTACGGACTTTTGCATATGCAATAGATAAAGCAATTCAGTGGCTGCTTCTTTTTATAATTACTATATTTTTTTTTATTTTACAGAACGCCATAGGTTTTTGGCTTCTTCTTATTCTCAATTTTTGCATTGACTGGTTTTATCATGTAATTTGCGAATTGGCATTCAGCGGACAAAGCCCCGGAAAACGTTTAATGGGAATCAGAGTTGTAAGAAACGACGGTTCTCCGGTAGATCCGGCTTCATCGTTCCTGCGCAATCTTATGCGCTTTGCCGATACATTTTTTTTTCTGTTTCCAATTGCGTTTATTTCCATTGCAGCAAGCCGCGGATTCAGGCGGATCGGCGACTGGGCAGGCGGAACGCTTGTCGTTTATTCTGCAGTAGCAAAAAACTCCCCGCAAACATCATTAAGCAGTTATCTGCAAAAATATCAGCCAATAACATCAGCCATTCCCCTGTCCCATGATGAAAAACAGGCTATTTTAAATTTCGCCAGACGTTATCCCCTGCTTGGAGATGCAAGAGCAAATGAAATAGCAAGTATCTATACTCCTTATGTAAAGAATAATAACGATGATTTATCCAATGCGGGTTATCTTTTGGGAATAGCGCATAAACTGTCAGGCGCCGGAAATTTCGCTGTGAGGGAAACATAGTGACAGAACAAAATTTTATACAGCGCCGCAGCCAGGTTTGGAATGATTTTTCAAATTTGATTAGGGGAAGCAGGTACGAATTAAAAAAAGGCGCAACTTATTTTGTCAGTTGTTTCAGGGAAATAACCCAGGACTTGAACACTGCCAAGGTTAATAACTTTGATCCCGCGATTATTGAAAGGTTAAATGCGCTTGTAAATGAAGGGAATCAGATTCTTTATAAACAGCATGGCTGGCCCCTAAAGACGCTGGCGCGTTTTATCCTAAGAACATTTCCCCAAAAAATTCGTTCCAATTGGCGCGGCATTTTGGCATCTTTTCTTTTATTTTACGGCATAGCGCTTTTTTTTGCTTTTCTCTGTGTTTCCTTTCCGGATGTTTCCAAAGAATTTATTTCGTACAGCGAACTCAAAAATTATGAGAACATGTATAATCCGGACAATAGTTATTATTTAACTCCCCGTGATGTAAGCAGCGACGCTGATATGTTCGGATTCTATATTTTTAATAATATATCTATCGCATTCAGAACATTCGCCGGCGGCATTTTCGCCGGATTCGGCAGCCTTTTGATTCTCTGTATAAACGCTGGTCTTATGGGAATCATAGGAGGACATTTAATAAATGCCGGTTATACAAATACATTTTTTCCGTTTATAATTGCACACAGCGCTTTTGAACTTACAGCAGTTGTCTTCAGCGCGTACGCAGGTTTGCTTTTGGGTTACAGATTTTTTATTACCAATGGATTAAGCCGGGGAGCTTCTGTAAAAAAGGCAGGACAGGATGCATTTCCCATAATTGCCGGCAGCGCGTTAATGCTTGTAATTGCAGCTGCAATAGAAGCATTTTGGTCTTCTAAACATATGCTTCCGTTTTGGGTACGCATTGGCACAGGCATCGGTATGTGGATTCTTGTATTAATGTATTTTTTACTTGCAGGCCGCATTTCCGCTAAAAGGAAAAACAGTGAAACTGCCGCATAACAATACCCAAAAAAAATATAATGAGAAAGATAATTCATCTGTAACAAATACAATGGGCGCAGCTTTCAAACGAATGAATTTTAAAGAAGCTGCTGATACCGGATTATTGCTATGGAAAGAAAACTTTTTATTTTTTATGCCGTTTTTTGCAATTCCGTTCTGGGTATGCGCCTTTTCCCTGCGTATTTTTCTCCCGGGTAATTTGCAGTATCTTTCATGGCTTTCCATATGGCTGTTAAAACCTTTTTTTGACCGTCTTGTATTGCATGTAATATCGATTCGTTTTTTTGAAAACGGCGCAGGATTAAAACGCCTTTGTCAGGGATTGGGAAAAAGTATAAGGCGCGGATTGATAGGAGACTTATTATGGCGACGTTTCAGTCCGCTGCGTTCTGCAATGATGCCGGTGCGGGTACTTGAACATAACATTAATACAGGAAAAGGAATCGCGCAGCGTAAGAGAAACTTAAAAAAAGGCGGCATTGGTTATTGTTTTCTTTTAACCATCTGGGGAATCGCTGTCGAGATTGCACTTTTAACCGGAGAAATACTTTTTGCAATAACCATGGCGGAACTTATATTAAAAGGCTTTGTTTCATCTGCAGGAAGTTTATCAAATGTAATGATATATATTTATGCCGCCTGGTGCATTAATTATATGTTAGTCGAAACAATTTATGTCTGCATGGGATTCAGCCTTTATATTAACAGCCGGGTAGAAGTTGAAGGCTGGGATATAGAAATTCTTTTTCGTAATTTTGCGGAAAAACACAAGGATAAAATTAAAAATGTTTTTTTAATACTTGTATTATTTACGTGTTTATTTATACCGGTAAAAAGTTATGCTTATGACAATCATGTCCCATTAGATGAGCTTCAGATTATTCTTGATTCCCCTGAATTCGGCAGCGAAGAAGATACCTGGGGTTTACGATTAAAAAAATCATTGCAGCCGGATAATGATTTGGAATTTGACACAGAGCGAACACGCCGTTTCCGGCGAATCATTGCTTACATTTTTAGATTTGTTATAATCGGTTCAATCGCAGGACTTATAATATTTTTGCTTTCATATCTGAGAAAAACAGGAAAAGAAAAACCAAGCCGGACAGGGAGCTCTGTAAAAAAAATCCTGCATAAAAAACATGAAGAAGAACACAATTTACTTATGGATAAAGCATTATATTTCCATAAGAAGGGAGAAATCCGCCTTGCATGGGGTTATTGCACTGCCGCCGCCATACAATCATGGACTTTCTGCAAAGGTATTGTTTTTCCGCCGAATGCAACCGAAAGCGACTGTTTAAACACTGTTAATTTAAAGGCAGGAGGCAGCCCGGAAGCATATGTATTTAATAGAATGATAAAAAACTGGATTTACCTTGCATATGCCGGAAGGCTTCCTCCCGAAGGAAGTTTTGAAGAAGCAGTTTTATTAAACAAACGTTTAAGGACAGAAAATGGCTAAACGTATTGTAATTATAATTGCTGTAATTTTATTAATTATCCTGATTGGAGTTCTTGCTTATAATTATCTGGAAATATATACAAGTAAAAGATATGTTAATCCATCCGGCGAAGTGCTCGTAAATCCTTATTATGCATTGGAGCAATGGTTAAATAAAACTGGTCATCCTGTACGTATTGAAGAACATTTTAATCCCGAAAGATTATCAGAAACATCAGAAAGGGTAGTTATAACAGAATCCAGGATATTTGACTGGAAGAATACAGAAACAATAATATTCTGGATTGAACAGGGCGGCTCCCTGATTATCTGTCTGGATTATAACGATTATTTTCTTGATGAATACCTGTCAAATTATCTTTCCGGCATGGGAATAACTGTTATGGAAGATATTCCGGAAGAAGATACACAGGACGATTTATTCCCGGATTATGATAAAAAAATTGCTTTCTTTATAAATGATAAAAGAAACACGGAATTTTTACTGGATTCACAGGGTATCGCGAGATTGGCGAAAATATCCATCGGAAAAGGATGCCTAATTGTTACCGGCATGCCAATATTCATGTATAATAATAATCTAAGGAAAAGAACAAACGCTGTCTTGGCATGGAGTTTAACCGGAGAGCGGATAGCAGAAAACAATAACGGCATTGTCATAGCGCGGGAATCCAATAACAGGTTCACGCCGAAAACATTGTTTGGAGCAATAATGAAAAGAGGAAATCTTTTTCCTATCGGTTTATCAACATTAGTATTAATAATAGTTGGATTCTGGATGGTAATTCCAGTATTTGGGCTTGTTTCTGCAGACAAACAAAAAACCTCAAGGCCTATAAAAGATCGTTTTACAGCGGAAATTCGTTTCCTTAAAGAAAACAAAGCTCTTGATTATTACCAGAAAATTTATGAACGGGAACAAAAAACCGGAGAAAATACCGAAAAGAAACAAACATATAATTATAAAAACTTAATATATCAATATCGGAGAATATTCAATGGAACAGAAAAAATTTAGTGCAGAAACTGCCGCTTTAAAACTGGAACAGGTAAAAAACGAAATTGCCAAAGCCTTTATCGGCCAAAAGCATCTTGTAGACAATGCTTTAATTTCCGGGGTTGCAGGAGGGCATCTTCTGGTAGAAGGCGTACCAGGACTTGGAAAAACCCTTTTAGTCCGAGCAATCGCAAAAGCCATCGGAGGGAATTCAAAACGGGTGCAGTTTACCCCGGACTTAATGCCGGCAGATATCACCGGCAATATTATGCTGGACCCGGTATCCGGAAAATTTGTTACGCGCAAAGGACCAATCTTTGCAAATCTGTTCATTGCTGACGAAATAAACCGCGCTCCGGCAAAAACACAGGCAGCGCTCTTTGAAGCAATGCAGGAGTTTCAGGTAACTCTGGACGGAGAAAGCTGCAGACTACCCTCCCCGTTTATGGTACTGGCAACACAAAACCCGTTTGAACATGAAGGAACATATCCCCTTCCCGATGCGCAGAAGGATCGCTTTTTAATGAAATTAATCGCAGACTATCCCGATATTGAAGAAGAAAAAACCATGATAACCCGTATATTAACAGGAGACATCGGCGCAGAACTTTCAATCGCTCCTGTTAATACCATTTTGGATACAGACGATTTTACTGCAATAAAAAATCTCGCTGCAGATTCACGGGTTGATCCTCTTATAGTTGATTATACGGCGCGCATTACATCCGCAACAAGAAAAACACCTGCTGTTGAAACAGGCGCAGGCCCCAGAGGAACTCTTGCGCTCATCCGCTGCGCCCGCGCTCGCGCTTTATTGCAGGGCAGAGACTTTGTATTGCCTGATGATATAAAAGCTCTCGCTGTCGATGTTCTTGCACACCGGCTGACTCTTTCTGCAGAAAGCGAACTGGAAGGAGTAAGCGCAAGGCGGATTATAGAAAATCTGCTTTTTAAAACAGAAGCCCCTAAAGGAATAACAGATAATGCAGGGAACTAATAGCCAGGCTGTATATAACCAGGCTTCAAAAAAAATCAGGGCTATTTTTTTACCCGGCAGAATTTTATTTATTTCTTCCCTATTCTATCTGGTTTTTGGCTGTTTTGCTTTTTTCTTTGATATTATTTTAATGTTATGGATATTAACAGGCGCGGTATTAATACCGTTTATTATAATAGACTTGCTGCTGCTGCTCTTACTTGGCGATCGCTTACAGATTAAAAGAGAAGTTTCTTCCTCTCTTGCTCAGGGAGAACCTGTACAAGTTAAATTATTTATCAGCCGCACCGGACATTTGCTTCCTGGTTCCATACGTCTTTATGATCTTTATCCTGACTCTATGAGTACGTTTATCTCTGCCGTTAACGAACGCAGTGAATTGGAACATGTACGCCGAGATAATGCGGCTGAAACATCTGTTTTCCCGGCAAAGATACACAGAAAAATACTTGGAACATCAGATACTCTTGTATTTGAATACAGCCTGATGCCAAAAGATCGAGGGGCATGGTATTTTTCCGGGACAGAACTAATGCTGAGTTCTCCGCTGCATTTCTGGCAATTGCGCGTAACCCACGATGTAATAAGCCGGGGGCGTACATATCCCAACTTTAAACAAATGGCCCGCGGAATTGATCTAAAGGGAAACCCGGAAAAAGGAGAAATCAAACAGATACGTAAACGCGGACATGGTCTGGAGTTTGAAAGTCTCAGGGATTATCAGGAAGGAGATTCAATCCGTTCGATAGACTGGCGGGCAACAAGCAGAGGCCGCAGAATGGACGGCGGAACAAAACTTATTGTAAGAAATTATCAGGAAGAACAAGACCAGCAAATTCTTTTTATTATTGATTCCGGATACAGGCTTCCGGATAGTCAATTCGACAGCGCTCTTGAAGCCATGCTGCTGCTTTCTTATGTTGCGCTTAAACATGGGGACGCAGTTGCGGCAGCAAGTTTCGGCGCCCACGATATCTGGATACCGCCGCGCAAAGGCATGAAAGCCTATACAGGTCTTATGAACGGGTTGTATGATCTTCACAGCGCTCCGGTTCCGTCATCACCATTTTCTGCGCTGGAAAAAGCAATAAGTCATTTAAACCGCCGCAGTTTTATCGTTCTTATCAGTAATTTCCGCGAAGAAGACGGAGAATCATTGTCATGGATTCTCCCGCGCATAAATCAACGTCACTTGCTTTTAATGGTAAGCTTCCGGGAAAACGAAGCCGAAAAACTTGCCTTCCCTAATAAAAACAAAAAGGTAAAATCCGATGAAGAAATATTGGAAACAGCAGCGGCATATTCATATCTGGCAAACCGCCGCCGTTTATACCGTAAATGGGAACATTCGGGTTTACTTGTCCTGGAAACTTCGCCTGAACATATCTCTTCTGCACTTATCAATAAATATCTGGGTATTAAAAAATCCGGGAAATTATAGTAATATAAATTATGGGCAATAAAAAACTCCTGGTTTTCTCCGATTCCCATGGAAGTATCGGCGCTTTAAAGATGGTCTTTAAATGGGCAAACGATCACATCCCGCCGAATGATACAATTTGTTCAGCCGCATGTTTGGGTGACGGTCTTTCGGATATACGTTCAGCTGCCGATGCGACTGGTTTTTACAGTGATTGGAGAATAGTATGCGGAAATAACGATTACGGCATTCAAGCGCCGGAAGCTGCTGTTTTTGATTTCGCAGATAATCGTTTTTTTATATGTCATGGTCATCGTCAGAGTTTATACGGAGGTTATCATACGCTTGTAGCAGCAGCAAAGAACAATGACGCTAACGTTGCGCTGTTTGGCCATAGTCATGTCCCATTTTATAAAATTACAGAAGGTATATCGCTTATAAATCCCGGCAGCGTTGGACGGCCGCGCAGCAGAATTGGTTCTACTTTCGCTGTTATCGAATGTAAAGAAGGCGAACCAATCGATGTACAATTTTACGGTATCAGCGCGCACAGCGAAACTATCCGGAAGGTAAATATTTAAAATGAAAAATACCGAACTGCTTGCTCCTGCAGGTGATATAAACAAATTACGGCTTGCCGTAAAGTACGGCGCTGATGCCGTTTATCTGGGCGGCCGGTTTGGTTTACGTGCAGGCGCAGCTATAAATGATGATAACCTGGAAGAAGCTGTCTCTTATGCGCATTCTCACGG
>Ga0123356_10006605_pt1 | contig 11689 bp, 12 predicted proteins | sample TergutEmb28metaG_2_FD_92546 | JGI IMG/M metagenome (GOLD analysis project Ga0123356, IMG submission 92546) | Embiratermes neotenicus P3 segment gut microbial communities from Petit-Saut dam, French Guiana - Emb289 P3 | ecosystem: Host-associated > Arthropoda: Insects > Digestive system > Gut ... | reverse complement strand
TATAGAACTATACATAATAATGAATATACTTACAATTACTTTTTAGTAAATACTATCTAAAATAGCCATTTCATGCGTATTAGTTAAAATAATAAAAATTTATTAACAATTAACTTTATTCACTCAAATTCATTCTTTTTAGTTTGTTCTAAATCTTGATAAGCATAACTAGCAGCTACAGCACCTTCACCACATGCAACAACCCACTGTTTTATACCACCAGTAACATCACCAATAGCATAAACATTATCAATATTGGTTCTTTGAGTCTTATCAACAATTATCTGATTATGTTTATTAACATTATTATTAATTAAAGTCGTTATAATTAATTTTATCATTATTAATATCCATACTGATATTTATATTAATATTCACTATTAATAATATTGCTATTTGTTAAAAATCAGTATATATTATTAAAATCTATTAAATATATTTTATCTAAATAATATTGTTTCTAAATCTAGTAGTTATTAGATTTTAAATAGACATATATTAAAAATGCTATTATTAAAACTATTACTATAGGTAATAATATTGGTATTAACCATACAAATAAATAAACAACTGCAGCTCCAATAAGGACTGCTATTATCAAATAAATTAAATCTTGAAGTTCCATGTCTCATCTTATGTTAATAGTAGTATATAAATAATTTGAAATTTATTATTATTTAAAAATTTATTATATCAACTCGTTAGTTTATATTATCTTAATTAATTTATAAAGTTAATAAAATTCAATACAGTCATTAATAGCTAATAAAGAGTTAAATTATGAGTTAAAAGCGTTAAGTTAAAAGTAAAAGTTAAAATATGAATGTCTCAATTATTAACAGCAAAAGGTCAATTTTTTGATTAAAATTATAAAATATTAATAATTATAAAATATTAAAATTATAAAATATTAATAATTATAAAATATTAAAATATATATTTAATTAATATAATAATTAATATAAGATAAAATAATATAAGATAATAAATAAATGTATATGAAAGAGGTTAAATAATGATTGACAATCTTGATGAATTAGTAGCTAAAGCAGTAGACAATAAACAAGAAATTAAAAGAGAAGGTTTAAAACTTACAATAGGAGATTCTGAAGAAGATTTTAGAATTTCTGGAATTGGAGAAAAAGCTGTCAAAATAGAAAAATTCGTTAAATATGAAGATATAATGGAAGCTGTAGAACTTGGAAAAGGTGATAGTTTAGAATTAGCTATAATGAAAGTTATTGATGAATTTGAACCTTCTGAAGATAGTGAATAAATAAAACACAGAATACAGTAAAAATGATTAAAAAGTAGTTATTAAGTAATTAAAATAAAAATATGTATATTAAATATGCTAATAAAGCAATAATGATAACTGGTAATAACCCTCTCAAAATTTTGTAAGCAATATATGCTAAAAAAAGGCAAATTAGGATAACTATTATATTTCCTATAGTAATCATATACATATTTTAGATTTTAAATAATATAAATCTTACATATTTTAAATAATATAATCTTACATATTTTAGACAATATAAATCTTTTTAAATTATTACTTAATTTATTTTAAATTTTATTTTAGGTGTACATTCATGCTAAATCCATCTGAGTTTATAAAAGAATCTATTGAAAAAATAAAAAATCAAATTGGCAATGAAAAAGCTATAATAGCTCTTTCTGGTGGTGTCGACAGTTCAGTTTGTTCTGTGCTTGTTAAAGAAGCTATTGGTGATAATTTAGTAGCTGTTTTTGTTAACCATGGTCTTCTTCGAGAAGGTGAAGTAGAAGAAGTTTGTAGTATATTTGAAGATAGATTAAACTTTATTTATGTAAATGCAAGCGATGAATTCTTAGATACACTTTCTGGTGTAGATGATCCAGAGGAAAAAAGAAAGATTATTGGAAAAATTTTCATTGATGTTTTTGAAAGAGAGGCAGAAAAAATTCAAGCTAAATTCTTAGTTCAAGGAACAATAGCTCCTGATTGGATTGAGACTGAAGGAAAGATTAAATCTCATCACAACCTTGCTTTACCTGGAGGAATGGTTTTAGACCTTGTTGAACCTGTTCGTGAATTATATAAAGATGAAGTTAGAAAAATTGGTCTTGAGTTAGGTCTTCCAGATAAGCTTGTTTATAGACAACCTTTCCCAGGTCCAGGCCTTGCAGTTAGGGTTATAGGCTCTCTTTCAAAGGAAAAATTAGAAATTTGTAGAAAAGCAGATGCTATTGTTAGAGAAGAGATAATTAAAAACAATGTTGATGGAGACTTATGGCAATATTTTGCAGTTCTTACTGACACTAAAGTTACTGGTGTTAAAGGAGATCAAAGAGACTTTGGTTACTTAGTTGTACTCAGAATGGTTGCATCAAAAGATGCTATGTCGGCTACTGTTCCAGAATTACCATGGTCTGTGATTAGAACTATTTCAAAAAGAATTACTTCTGAAGTATCTGAAGTTACGCATGTTTCTTTATCTATAAGTGATAAACCACCTAGTACTATTGAATTTGCATGATAGTATATTCTTAATTATATAATTAATCATTTAATATATAATTAAACATTTAAAAGATACTTAATGAAATATATCTATAAAATAATATAAAAATTGTATATAAATCGATATGTGAAATAATATAAAATAATATAAAAATTGTATATAAAATAATAATTAAAATAATATTGAATATTTAATGAAATATTTAATGAAATAAATTTTATAATAAGTATAGATTAACAAATATATAATAAACATATAATAAACAATCAGAGTGTTAGAATGGAGCCTAAAGAAACAAAGTATTGTGTTTATTGTGGGGAAAAAATTTCTACAGATGCTGAAAGGTGTGTACATTGTGGAGAATGGTTAAATGATGGGGCAGTGTCCAGAAATCACATTTCATATACTTATACTTCACGAAAAGATATGGATGAAGAAAATAATGATTTAGGACACACTTATAATAAAAGGGTTGAAGATAATTCTACAACTCCTTCAAATAATTATAGCAATGATAATGTGTATAATAGAGGATCTGGCACCGAATATTCAAAAATTCTTCCAATAAGGAGATTTTTCCTTTTATTGATATTAACAGGGGGATTATATAGTATTTACTGGATTTATAAAACTAATTGTCATATAAGAGATGATCTTGGAAAAGATGTTAGTCCTGGATGGAGAACATTTTTCTTTATACTAATTCCTATAGCTAATATAATAGTTTTTTACATGACACTAAATGATATGAATAAATTCATTAAACAAGAGAGAATTGAGACTTATTCTCCTGGTTTGAATACTGTAATTCCAATTTTCTCTAACATTTTATTTGGTCTTTTGGGAACACCCTTAGTTTTTTGGGTATATTTCAATGTTCAAGAATCTATCAATGAGTTTTGGAGAATTAAAGAACCTAATTTACCTATTAGGAGAGAGTTCAGTGGTTCTGAGATAGTTGTAATGATTGTTGGAGTCATATTTTTGTTTTTAATATTTGTGTTATTCATGTTTTTACTAATTTATATGGAGTAAATGGTTTGATATCTATTCTATTTGAAACATAATTTAATTTAAAATAATTATTTTTTTATTTTATTTTTTTCTTCACATTTTTAATTATAGTTGGTTATATTAATGGAATTATTGTTTATTCAATCTCAAGAACATGAAACTCTGCCTTTAGCTGAGTTAAAAGCAGTTTTAGCTACTGAAGAAATTGATTGTGAGGTTGAACTTATAACTACTGGTTTAGTTTTATTAAAATCTCTTAATAGAGAAGATTTCTATAATAACTATCAAGTGTTAGTTAGGCGGTTAGCTTATACTCATGAAATACATGAACTTATTTTAAGAACAGATTTACCTAAACTAGAGGACGAATTTAAAGCTGTTGATTGGGATAATTATATAGCTGATGATTTTGTAGTTAGGATTAAAAGATTTGATAAGGTTGAAATTGATACTCCTGCTATGGAGAGAAGATTAGGGCATTTGATTTTAACTTACAATGCTGTTGAAGATGATATTGTTGAAAATATTGTTGGTGAAAATATTATCAATGAAGATAATATTGACAAAAATGATGAAAGTTCTGCAAACACTAATAATTTTAAAGTTAATTTAAAAAATCCAAATTCATTTATTCGGGTTGTAGCTACTAAAAATGAAGTTTTTGTTGCTTATGAAAAGTTTAAACTCAATAAAAAACATTTTCAAAGTATCAAACCCCATAGACGTCCTTTTTTTTTCCCAGGCTCTATGAGTCCAAAACTTGCAAGATGTATGGTTAATTTATCTCATATAAAAGAAGGTCAAGTTCTCCTAGATCCATTTTGTGGTACTGGAGGTATTCTTATTGAAGGAGGTATGATTGGAGCTAAGCTAATTGGCTCTGATATTAATTGGAATATGAAAAATGGAACCATTATTAATTTAAATTATTGTAGTGATCTTGATTATTGTGATATAAAAAAAAATGACTATGAAGCTCATCATATTGATGTTAGAGAACTAAAACTATATGAAAAAGTTGATGCTGTAGTAACTGATCCTCCATATGGTATTTCCACTTCAACGGCTGGAGTAAAAGATGGAAAGATTTTTCACCAATTTTTAGAATCAATAGACTACAATATGAAAGAAAATGCTTACCTTTGTATTGCCCATCCACATTACCTTGACATTGATCAAGTCTTAGATGATCTTGACTTTGAATTATTAGAAAGACATGAGATTAAAATGCATAAAAGTTTAACAAGGATTATTTCAGTTATATGTAAAGTTAAGTAAAATTTGTCTGTTTTTGAGTTTGTTTAAGATTATATTTTTTTATTTCAATTTTTTATTTTATTAATATTTATAATATTTTTATTATAAATTTTAAATATTGTATATATACATTTTTTATTTTTATTTTTGACAGAGCTTTTTTTATTAAGGAATAACTATATTAATTTTAATTAACATACTTTGTCTATAATAAATAAATGATATTGTTATAGATGATATTATTATTAAAATATTCATACTTTGGTAGATAAGATGAAAATAAGAGTATTGGACACTACACTTAGAGATGGAGAACAAACTCCAGGAATATCCCTGACAGCCAGTGAAAAGTTAAGAATAGCTACAAAACTAGATGAAATTGGAGTTAATATTATTGAAGCAGGATCTGCTATTACATCTTCTGGTGAAAGAGATGCTATTAAAGAAGTTACAAGTGCAGGTCTAAATGCTGAGATAGCTAGCTTTGCTCGAGCTGTGAGAGTAGATGTTGATGCTGCATTAGAGTGTGATGTAGATAGTGTTCATCTTGTTGTTCCTACCTCTGACTTGCATATTGAACATAAACTTAAAAAAACAAGAGAGGAAGTTTTAGCTCAATCTATGGATGCATGTCAATATGCTCTTGATCATGGTTTAATTGTTGAGCTTTCTGCTGAAGATTCTACAAGAAGTGATATGGAATTTTTAAAGAAAGTATTCTCGAAAGGCATAGATATTGGAGCTAATAGAATTTGTGCATGTGATACTGTGGGGATCTTAACTCCTGAAAAATCATATGATTTTTATTCAGAATTATCTACTCTTGGAGCTCCAGTAAGTGTTCATTGTCACAATGATTTTGGTTTAGCTGTAGCTAATACCTTGAGTGCACTTCGTGGTGGAGCAAGTGAATTTCATTGTACTGTTAATGGAATTGGTGAGCGAGCGGGAAATGCAGCTCTTGAAGAAATCATAGTTTCTTTAAATACATTGTATGGAAAAGATAATGATTATGTCTCTGTGCTTGATGAAACTCAAGAGTTTGAGTGTGATATAAATATTCAAGAACTTTACTCAACTTCAAAACTCGTATCTAGATTAACTGGTGTTTATTTACAAGCAAATAAAGCTGTTGTTGGGGAAAATGCTTTTGCTCATGAATCAGGAATTCATGCAGATGGTGTTATAAAAAATGCAGCTACTTACGAACCAATCACTCCTGAACTTGTTGGTCACAAGCGTAAGTTTGTTATGGGTAAACATATTGGAACTAAAGGTTTAAGGAATAATCTCACTGAACTTGGAATTAAACCTAATGATGAGCAATGTGATGAAATATTTAAAAAGGTTAAAGCACTTGGTGATATGGGTAAGTGTGTTACTGATGTAGATCTTCAAGCTATAGCTGATAATGTATTGAAATTAGAAAGAGAGCAAAAAATCAAACTTGAAGAATTTACAATAGTTTCTGGAAATAAAGCTATTCCAACAGCTTCAGTAAAGTTGAATATTGATAATAAAGAAATTTTAGAAGCAGGAGTAGGATTAGGTCCTGTGGATGCAGCTATTGTAGCTATTAAAAAAGGAATCTCTGACTTTGCTGATGTTGAACTCGAAGAATACCATGTAGATGCAATAACTGGTGGTACTGATGCACTTATTGATGTTATTGTTAAGCTAAGACTTGGTGATAAAATCATTTCAGCTAGAAGCACTCAGCCAGATATCATAAATGCGAGTGTCGAAGCTTATTTAAGTGGTGTGAATAGATTGTTAGAAGATAGTGAATAATTTATTTCTTGTTTGGTGTTATTTTGGAAGATATAAATGAATTAAATCTTTTTGAAACTTTTGGAATTGAAGAAAATATTGAAATAGCTGGATTTAAGGGAAAAATTGATAATATTCCAGATATTTTAAAAAAAGTTGATTCAATAAAATCAAATTGCTGTGATGGGTGCATAATTCAACTAATGGACGCCAAAGCAATAGCTGGAAAAAAACATCTTCTTCATGGAATTATTCATGGAATTTTAGCTTTTAAAAGAAGTGAAAATTTAGCTAATGATTTAGGTATTGAAATTTGTGTTAGAACCTCGACTCAAAGACAAATATCAAAAGCTTTAGATATTTTGGGCTTAAAAGAAGGAGAAATGGACATCATAGCTGTTTTAATTAATTGTCCAGATTATTTTACTTGTGAGTTATCTAATATTTTCTCATACGATGATAGTGTTTTTACTCCTGATTTTTCTGTTTTAAAAGAAGTTTATGATATTTCTGATGAAGAGTTAGCTATTATGGAAATTGAGGATATATTAATTGATAAAACTTCAGAATTGATTGTTGAAATTTAGTTGATTATCGTTAAACTTAGCATTTTCTACTGTTTTTCTTTAATAATATTAATAATTTCATCTAAATTTTCTTTTGTTAAAGATTCTGCACTTATATTTTTAATTTCAATAGCTACTCCCTTTATTTTTAATCTATTGTAATTAGGACATTTAGTTATAATTGACTTTCCACCTAAATCAAATTCATCTCTTAAGTTTTTAGCTAAGGAGTGAGCCTCATCAGTTTTAATTATAACATTTGTTCCTCTTTTATCTTGATGAATTACATTATCAAGATTATTTTTAATATATTTTGTAGCTTCAAGTGTTTTTTTTAGATTAACTTCTGCAAAATTTAACTCTGTAGATATTCCACATTTTGTTATATTGTTTGTTTTAGCTATTTTAAGTAAAGTTTTTGATTTTTCAAATATATTATCTATATTAGTTGTTATAAATCCTCCATCACCTACATTAATTACTTTTGGTGATGAAGTTGAAGCTATTATAATATCCGAATTTTTCCCATTAGCTAATTTCTTTTCTGGGTCTGTAATTGCTCCTGAGGCATCTTCAACAAGAAGTATATTGTTTTGCCTACACCAGTTAGCTATTTCTTTTATAGGTTGTTCTGCTGTATAACCTGCAAAACTTGTTAAAAACATAGATACTTTGTTTTTTGCAATGGTTTGAGTGTTTTCTTTTGAAAATTTATCTAAAACTTCTTCATTGATTATACCTAAATCTGTTTTGATTTGGATTAGTTCTTTATTAAGGAATTTAGCTATTTGCTTAAATCCATGCCAAGCTCCTTGATCTGGTATTAATATTGGCCCTTCAATTGCATTCATAGCTACCATTATAGCGGCATTTCCACTATTCGCTATTTCACAATTTTTGTGGCTTGTTTTAGCTAATATTTTTGACTTTGCTTCCTTTTCATAATCATTTTCATTAGCTATCTCTGGATTTTTAGCTATTTTTGCCATTGCTTCTTTTGTTTCATCTGAAGTTTGTTTGTAGAGAAGTTTCATGATGAATTTCCTTGTGTTTTGTTTTAATTCTTTAATTTTTATTTATTATTTTTTTTATATAATATATACAAGTATAGCTAAGTTGGGAGTAGATTCAATATTTTGGTTTTTTTATTATTAATTTTGATATTTAGTGTCTTTTTTAAAGAAACTATCTAATGTAGTTTGTTTTGATTGTAATAATTCTTTTAAAAGGTCACTAGTTTTTACATATTTATTTATTGGTATTTTTAATTTTGTTCCTACATAATTTAAAGATTCTTTAAGTCCTTCAAATTCTTTGTAAGGTTGTTCCATAGCATATTTAACATTTTCTCTTACATTAAATACTCCAAGGGGGACATAACCAGAATAAGCTTCTCTAAGTACAATAACTCCAGACTGTTTTTTTTGTTTAGCTAGAGCATCAAGAACTGCCATTTTACAAGTGTAATAACACCCTCCAACACTAGAATATTCTTTTTTATCAGTGTTAGTTTCATAATCAGAGAAGATCATCTCTTCTTTTCCTAAGATTTGTATAAATGCTTCCATCCATTCATATTGCCATTCCATTGGAAGAAGAATAATAGCATAATAATTTTTTAAGCTACTAAATTCATAGACTCTTGTGGTGTCAAGAATAGGGTAATGTCTAACTTCTTTTAGAAGTGTGTTAGCTATTGAACTGTCACATGCTGTAATTGACCATCTTGTTGGAACTAACTTTCTTCTTTTTCCAGTTCCAATAGCTCCAACAGAAAATGCTTTTTGCATAGCAGAGAAGGGAACTTCTTTGTTGTGAAGGTTCATAACAGCTTCAGTAGCTTTTAAATCCTCATCATAAAATGTTTTTTCTAGCTGTTTGTCCCATCGTACACTATCAATATCAAATTTTTTAATAATAGCACTTGGGCCATGTGGAGTACTGTCTTCATTAAATGAAGATCCTACAGGTCTTTTTCCAAATGTAGCTTCGCTGTCAGTTGATTTAGAAGACAATGAAATGTCTTGTAGTTTCTCTATATATGGATTTTCAAGATCATCGATTTTTATTAGCTGTTTTCCTCTAACAAGGTTTAAACGATAGTTAATTATATCTTCTTGTGTTTTATTTTCACCTATCCAAGATTCAGGTGAATCCATAATAGATGTATCTCCAGTTTCAGCCACCATCATTGGCCCAGCATATACCTTAGGGTAAGACCATCTACCAATAAATACTGAAGGAGGTGTACTACCATCTAAATCTTTACCTACTTTCACAGACTTCATCTGTATTTTATCAGTTAGTTTTTTTAGGTAGGCATTCTTTGATCTAAACATACATTAATATTTCTAGTAGAACTAGTATTTTAAAATATTGATAATATTTATAATATTAATTAATAATTTAGAAAAATTTAAATTCTAATAAAAATTAATATTATATGTTAATATGAATAAAAACAATAAGATTGATGATAAAAAACTTAAAGCTCGCAAAAAAAGAGGTCAGATAAACTCCAATGATTTAAAACAGTTTAGAGGGCTTAAATTTAATGATTTAATGAGTATGTTATCTGATAAAGATCCTCAAAAAAGGACAATAGCTGCAACACTTCTAAATGAAGGAATTGTTGAAAACGATAATGATAAAAAACATATTATTGCTTCATTATCTAAATCACTTAAAGAAGAATTAGCATTATATGCACGAATTGCTATCATGCAGTCACTAGCTAGCTATGGGGAATTAGCTGTTCCATACTTGATAGAACTTTTAGGTGTGATTGGAAACAATCAGGAAAAAGAACTTCCAAAAAAATACTTCAATAAAAAGAGTTTTCCTCTTCCAAGAGACCTTGCTACTAGAACATTATCTTATATGGGGAATGTAGCTACTCCTTATTTGATAGAAGTTTTAAATGATAATATTGGGGGTTCTAATAATACATCTAATTCTAATAATAATTCTGGTTCTAATAATAATAACAATAATAATAACAATAATAATAACAATAATAATAACAATAATAATAATTTCAATAATGCATCTAATTTTAACAATGATATTTCCACTCATTTTAAAAAAGAACAAGCTTTAGATGCTATTGGTTCTATTGCTTATCAATATGGTGATCATAGAGCATATGATTCTATAAATAATCTTTTTATTAAAACAATATCTTCTGGAGATATTTATGAGGAATCAACTAAAATTCTTATTTGGAAAATTGTAAGATCTTTGAGTGGATTTAAATATGATGAAGGTGCTTTAAATCTTGTAATTGATATTTTAAAAAGATTTAATAATGTTGATGAAATTCAATGGGAAGCTATTCGTTCTATTGGTCAGATAGGCATTGTCAATGATGAGGTAAAACTTATTTTTGAAAGTTTTGATAATAGCATTTATAATGATGGTGGGGATGCTAATTCTCAAATAAAATTAGCATTAAAAGTTTCAAAGAATTCTTTATGTTTATTCTACTAAATTAATAATTTTATATTTTTATATTAATTTTCATTATATTATATTTATTATAATTAATATTTATAAAAACATATTATGATTTCATGCTATTATGGTTATTATATTGATAAAAATTGATAAAATTAATAATTAAAGTAAAAACAAAAGAAAAATAGTATAAAAAAATAATATGAAAGAAGAATGTTAAAAAAAGAAGGATATAAAAAAGAAGGATATAAAAAATAAGAATAAATAATAAAATAATAGAAGAATTTTACTCTTCTATTTTTATACTTTCATCTAATAATGAGTTATCCCCAGATTTCAGTATTTTACCATCTAAAACTTCAATTACTCTATCAGCTAACTTAGCCACATTCATGTCATGTGTAACTATGATTAATGTAACATTTTTCTCTTTATGTAATTTGGTTAGCTGGTCTAAAATTTTTTTACTTGTTCTAGAGTCAAGAGATCCTGTTGGCTCGTCAGCAAGGATGATTGATGGTTCATTAGCTAAAGCCCTTGCAATAGCTACTCTTTGTCTTTCTCCACCAGATAGCTTAGTTGGTTTACTTTTTGCTTTGTTTTTTAAACCAACAATTTCTAACAATTCTAAAGCTCTTTTTTTTCTTTCTTTTCCTTTTAATTTAGTTTCAAACATAGGTATTTCTACATTTTCCAAAACAGAAATATTTGGAATAAGGTTGTGGAGTTGGAATATAAATCCTATTTTCTGTGATCTAAATTCAGCTAACTTTTTGTTTTTAGTTAAATCATATTCTGCAACAGTAATTGTTCCACTATCAGCTGTATCTAATGCACCAAACATATTGAGTAAAGTTGATTTTCCTGACCCTGATGGGCCAATGATTGAAACAAATTCTCCTTCTTTTATATCAAGATCAATTCCGTTTAGTGCTTTTATATGTCCTTTTTCATAGCTTTTTTCCAATCCTTTAATTTCAATTATGTTTTCTGATGTGTTATTTTTTTCCATTGTAGTCTGCCTCCCTTTGAGCTTATTAATTTATTAATTATTCATATCTTAATGCTTCAGTTGGTGGGAGTCTGCTTGCTCTGTATGCAGGATAGAATCCTCCGATT
>Ga0123356_10006604_pt1 | contig 11690 bp, 9 predicted proteins | sample TergutEmb28metaG_2_FD_92546 | JGI IMG/M metagenome (GOLD analysis project Ga0123356, IMG submission 92546) | Embiratermes neotenicus P3 segment gut microbial communities from Petit-Saut dam, French Guiana - Emb289 P3 | ecosystem: Host-associated > Arthropoda: Insects > Digestive system > Gut ... | reverse complement strand
GCGATCCACATATTGTATGCAACTACTGTGATTATTATCACAGCGCCGCCTGCAATAGCATATGGGCCGGGCATCTCCGGATAGAAAAGCGCAACCCAGATCGGGTTTAACACCGGCTCCAAAGCGACGATAAGGCAGGCAAGGAACGCGGGCGTACGTTTTATTCCAACCGTAAAAAACACATATGCAAGCCCCACCTGCACCACGCCCATCAAGGTCACGAAAATCCAGGGAACGATATCAGCGGTGATGTTCGGGTCAAAAAGCGCAAAAGGCGTCCAGATAACTGCGTTTATCATAAACCCAAGCATCACCGACTGCTCAGGCGCCGCATCAGGAAGCTTGTTGCATAAAAACACGCAGCCGAACGTAAACCCGGAAATAAGCCCAAGTGCATTACCGAGCGTGCGACCGGTGCCCAGATCGCCGGCAAAAAACAGAAGCATCCCGAGGATAGTTATGGTTACTGCCACGGCTTCGCTGAGCCGTGGCTTCCTTTTGTATAAGACCAGTTGGATCAGCAGGATGAAAATAGGCGCCGTGAACTGCAGCATCACAGCCGCAGCAGCGGTAGTGTGCTGGTTAGAAAAAACAAACAGTACAGTCGTAGCTGAAAGAAACAGCGCCGCCAGAATGTTGCCTCTTGTCAGCTTCACTCTAATACCTCTGCGGAAAATGGCAAATACCGCAGCAGCAAGCAGGGCACGGAAGCCGATGATGCTCATGGGATTCCATGGTATGAACTTAAAGCACAAGCCGCCGAGGCTCCAGCATACCGATGCAGCAGCCATACATAGCGGTCCTTTGAAATCCGACTTCAACACTCGTATCCTTTCCTGCTTGATTTGTCAGGGTATTCTACCCAAAATCAGCACAAAAGACAAGAAAATAATTCATCGTGCAAAAATGGTGAAATATGGTTAAATATCATCAACAAATTCGACATTAACTTTGTTTTCGTTTGTTTTTGATTGCCAAAAGTGACGAATACTGATATAATTAACCGCCCGAACAGTTTTCGGGCAAACAGCGTTATGTTATCGGCAGAGGCGGCTAGCTACCGCCCAATTACTGCTGGCAGAGGAGATGCATAGATGGTGGCGGGACAAATGTCCGGGAATCCCAGGTCTGTTACGGTGGTAATAGTAGACGACGACATTACAAATCTGACGATAGGCAGAAGCGCCCTCTCAGATCAGTTTAACGTGTTTACAGCCCCATCGGGGGAAAAATTGTTTTATCTTCTCGGAAAAATAACGCCCGACATCATACTTCTGGACATTGAAATGCCGGTGATGAACGGATATGAGGTTATCAAAAGGCTGAAGAGCTCAGAAAAAACCGTACACATCCCTGTCATCTTCCTGACAGGAAAGTCCGAAGCGGAAATCGGGGCCGAATATCAAAAACATGGAGCCGTAGCCTATTCGACAAAGCCCTTTTCGCGCGAATGGCTCGTTGAACTGATTAACACCCACGCGCGCCCCGGGCTTAATAGTTGACCTGCAAGCAACTAAGAAGGTGGCGACCTTATGAAAACTGTGAAGAAGTATCTGACGGTGCTGTTGAGCATGCTTGCGGCATCTTTAGGCGCTACCGGTTGCTCCGCAGAAAATGGCGGAGCGGCGATACTCCCCGTTATAGCGATAATCATAGCAGTTTTACTGCTGATTGCCGCAGCGATCCTGTTCGTCGAAAACCGCAAGCTGCGTGTCAGGCATAAGGAGAGGCAGCAAATGCTCGCGGCAACGCTTAATGCGATGCCTGACATAATGTTTTCAAAGGAAACAAGTGGAGCATATACAGGCTGCAACCCCAGCTACGAAAAATACACAGGGCTCAGCGAGCAGGAACTAGTTGGGAAAACCCCTCTCGAACTAGGCATCCTGCCAGCCGATGTTGCGGCAAATCTTACGGAGACCGACCGGAAGGTTCTGGCTGACAGGGAGGTCGTAAAAGAGCGGACCTGGCTCCGCTATCCGGACGGCAGGGAAAAGTTCGTCGAAACGATCAAAGCTCCAATCATCAAGGACGGCAAAGTCTGCGGGCTGCTTGGAACGATAAGAGACATAACGGAGCTTAATGACGCTATTGAAAAAGCGGAGCGTTCGAGCAAAGTAAAGAGCGAGTTTCTCGAAAAAATGAGCCATGAAATTCGGACGCCCCTGAACGCGATAATAGGAATGGCGGAACTCGCGCTGCGCGAAGAAATGTCGGACGTTGTCCATGAGCACGTGATTACAGTCAAACAGGCTGGCATCAACCTTCTGTCGATCGTAAATGACATCCTCGACTTTTCGAAGATCGAATCCGGGGGTATGGAAATACTCTCCGCAAACTACATGCTATCGTCGCTGATAAACGACGTGATAAGCATCATTAGGATGAGGACAGTACATTCGAAGGTGCGATTTGCAGTTGACCTCGACAGCGCGCTGCCGTGCGAACTCATCGGGGACGAGACAAAAATCCGGCAGATACTAATAAATCTGCTCGGGAATGCTGTAAAGTATACTGAGAAAGGCCATGTGGCATTCTCCCTCGGCGGAAGATTGATCGACGAGAACACGATAAACATTGAAGCAAAAATATCTGACACCGGAATTGGTATCAAACCGGAGGATATGGACAACCTGTTCGGCGAGTACGTCCAACTTGACACAGCAAAGATTTCGTCTGAAGAGGGAGTCGGGCTTGGGCTCACCATTACAAAAGGCCTGGTTGACTCAATGGGGGGCAAAATCGCAGTAGAGTCCGTATATGGTGAAGGCAGCACGTTTACTGTGACATTCCCGCAAAAGATTGGAAAGCCCGACAAGCTGGCTGAAGTCGCGGACCCCGGTGCAATAAAAACGATCCTATATGAGCGCCGCAAAGTATACGCTGATTCTATGATAAATACTCTGAATAATCTTGGCGTTGATTGCGAACATGCAGACAGCAACACGGAGTTCTTCAAAAAACTCGCAAAAAAGAATTTTTCCTACGTGTTCGGCTCGTCCGAACTGCTGATGAAATACAAGGAAGCAGTATCGAAAATCAGCAAAAGCTCCAGAGTGGTGCTCCTTGCGGAATTTGGCGAAGCAGTATACCCAGGCGACTGGAGCGTGCTTGCAATGCCTGCGCACGTCATATCGGTTGCCAACATCTTCAACAGGGTATCTGACAGGTTTGAATACAATGAAAAAGGCGAAACGTCATCGAGATTCTACGCGCCGGAGGCAAAGGTGCTGGTTGTAGACGACATAAACACAAATCTCAAGGTGGCGAAGGGGCTGCTGCTGCCTTATGGTATGCAGATCGAATTGTCGAACGGAGGCGCCGAAGCTATCGAGGCAGTCAAATCCAGAGAATTCGACATGGTATTCATGGATCACAGAATGCCTGGAATAGACGGGGTCGAAGCAGTGGAGCGCATCCGTGCGATGGGCAAGCAGGACTCGTATTTTTCGGAGCTGCCGATCGTTGCGCTGACTGCAAACGCCGTGTCGGGCGTCAGGGAAATGTTTATTGAAAAAGGTTTCAGCGACTTCATGCCAAAACCGATAGACACTGTTGTCCTGAACGCGACACTTAATAAATGGATACCGAAACAGAAGCAAAAAAACTCCTCAAACAGCGACGGAGTGCCTATGTCCGTGGAAAACGAGTCGTTTGAGGACCTCGCGATCGTTGTTGCCGGGCTTAATGCAGCAAAAGGCATCAGGCTTTCTGGCGGCTCAAGGGATGCATATTTTGAAACTCTCGCATCCTTCCTTGAGGACGGCCATGAACGGATCGCCAAAATCCGGGAGTGCCTCTTAGAGTCAGACCTGCCGCTATATACGACTTATGTCCATGCCCTAAAGAGCGCCCTCGCCTATATTGGCGCAGATGACCTTTCCGAAACGGCATTTACGCTTGAGACGGCCGGACAGCGCGGTGAGCTTCCGCTGATCGAATATACAAACGAGTATTTCCTTTCCGCGCTTGAGCAAATGCTTGGAGCTATCGAGTCGGCGCTCCGGTCGCACATAAAAGAAAAGGGCGGTTTGTCGCATGAGAGCGATTCAGGACAATTCAAACACATGCTTTCCGTTTTAAAAACAGCGCTTGAGCAGCTTGACGCGGGAACGATGAACAGGACTGTGGGCGTTCTGCATAAGTCTGCGGCGCCGGATGATCTTGCAACAGTAAAAAGAATATCGAGGCACATCCTGGTTGCCGAATATGATGAAGCGGTTGCGCTTATTGACGAACTGCTGGGAAAAAAGTGGACAAATCAGAACTGATTTATGATATAATGCTGACAGACGGGAGGGTGTGGTCAACATAAACATAGATGAAGTATATATAAGAATAGAAATGCTGGGCGGGTTTAATATCATCTTAGGAGAGACACGTATTTCGGAACAGGTGAAAAGATCTTCAAAGACATGGAAGCTGCTTCAGTACCTCGTCGCAAATAGGCACAAATTTGTCTCGCAGGAAGAGCTTATCGAAACCTTTTGCGAGGACGAGATTTCGGACAGCCCGGGCAGCGCACTGCGTACGCTGGTCTACCGGGCGCGTAATACGCTTGCTAAAAGCGGATTATCATGCGCAGACAGCATTATCCTGACCAAAAGCGGCGGTTACTCATGGAACAACGATTTCAGGTGCGAAGTCGACACCGAAGAGTTCGAGGCGCTATGCAAAAAGGCGGAACTCACGAGCGGGGAGGACGCGCGGCTGGAGATGTTGTTGCAGGCGGCTGCCCTTTACCGGGGCGATTTCTTGCCGAACTCCACCGGGGAACTATGGGTAATGCCGCTTGCGCGTTGGTATCGCTCGTTATATATCAGCAGCGTACACAACGCACTTGAACTTCTGCTCGGCGCAGGTAGGAACGCAGAAGCAGGCGAGCTATGCACAAAAGCGATGCGCATTGACCCGTTCGACGAGAAAATGCTTGAATACCATCTGCGGTCGCTGCTGGCTCAGGGAAAAAACTCAGAAGCGCTTGAAGAATACAACAGGATGGAGTCCATGTATTATGACGTGCTTGGCGTAGAGTTTTCGGACGAACTGCGTACGCTGTACAGCAAAATAAAGCGGCCGGCGATGGCCGACAGTAAACCGCTCGAGACAATGATGGACGAATGGCTTGAAGGTGCGGAATTCCCCGGAGCTTATTACTGCGACCTGAGCGAGTTTAAGACTCTTCTGCGAGTGGAGTCGCGATCCGTGCCACGATCCGGACGAACCGCGTATGTCGTCAGGTTTGACACGAGGCAGGAACCCGGCGCAAAGGACGGCGGAGTAATGGGGCAGCTAGGCAAGCTGATTCCCGCCAGCCTGAGAATGGGCGACCTCTTTACGCGATCAAGTCCCAACCAGTACATAATAATCCTGCACAGCTTGACGTACGAGGACTGCAAGATGCTCATAGATAGGATCATGTACGGACTCGAAACAAAACACCTGGCGAAGGTTATTGGCTTTTCTATAAAGCCGATAAAACCGATTTATTAGCAATAATAAGGCTTTGATTACAGGTAAGAATTATCAAAATCGTTAATAAATAGTGATTTGACCGAAGTGTGACACGTTTGTGACACGGTTGTTGTATTTTATACTTGGATATCAAGAGAGTTTGCCTTAAAAAAGGGAGATGAATGCCCGTGAAAGGTACGGGAAAAGGCTTGGTAACCGCAATGTCTGTCAAGATGCGAGCGGAAATAACAGCTTATGAAAACGGTACGCTGAGAGGCGAACTGCATAGCCAGTATCTTGAAACGCCTTATCTTTTTTCCAGTCTGGTGCGGATGATCGGAAAAATGGAAGAGATTTTTGATACAAACAGATTTCCGGAAAAATATATGCTGCCAAGGTCTTTTGGCATAAACAAGAACAAAAAAAATCAAAATGAAGAGAATGGAAGTGAAACTGTGAAGGATTTGGATAGCCCTGAAAAAAATGAGGCGTCAGGTGGCTCCAAGTGTACATTTGAAATATCCGTCAGATTCAGACAGAATGCAACATGGCAAGGCCAGATTTTCTGGGCTGAAAAAAATCTGACTCAAAATTTCAGAAGCGTTCTTGAAATGCTCAAGCTTATGGACGAGGCTCTGACTGATGGCGAAGAAAAGTCTGTAGCCTGGAATGACTAAAAAAGTGTTACAAAACGGGAATAGGCTGCTGGCGGCATGGGTCGTTGCGGCCGTCTCGCTGTGTTCTTTTTTATGGGAATAATTAAATGCAGAAAATAACAAAAACCAAAAGAAAGAAAAAAGCCCTGCTGCTTAATGTGTTGCTGGGGGTATTCATAACCGCGTTCCTCGTTTTTGGCGGTTGGCTGGGATACGAGCTGTATATGGACTGGCAGTCCCAATCATATTATACAGCCCTTTCCGCAAGCATCGAGACACGCCCCCGCGTGCCGGGGCAACCGAGACCGTCCGTCCCGGCAGCGCGGCCTGATAATACCGGCGAAGAAGCTGAGGTTAACGGCGCAGACGAACTAGAAGAGCATGAAGAGGACGACTGGCTGCCCTATGTGGATTTTGAGGCTCTGGACGAAGTGTACCCTGGCATAGTAGGATGGATAAAGCTTTATAACTCGGCTCTCGATTACCCGATCATGCAAACGACAAACAATCATTATTTCCTCGGGCATCTGCCGGACGGCACCAGGCACAGGAGCGGATCGGTTTTCCTCGATTACCGCAACAGCCCGGACTTCTCCGACAAGAATTCGCTTCTGTACGGACATGAATCGAGAACGGAAGATATGTTCGGGGCCTTAAAAAACTATCGGCGGCAATCCTTCTACGAAGAGAACCCTGTGATGTACATCCACACCCCGGAGGCTGATTTCGAGCTGGTCGTATTTGCAGCTTACCTCGTTGATTCAGGAATAGAATCACCGACGATCAATTTCAGGGACGATGAGCATTTCCTGGAATATATTGATAGAGTGAGGCGCAGGTCGTTTTTCCAATCTGACGTTGTCATTACTGCCGAAGACCGGATCGTCAGCCTATGTACGTGCGCTTATGACTACACAAACGCGCGGTTCATAGTAGTAGGGAAACTCGTTGAATTCTGACTACAGTGGTTATAATGCAATCAAAGATCCTCCCGAATGGGGGGATTTTCGCTGTTTCAGGCGCTTTGGCGTATAGTCAAACGTGTAATGACAAGGCATCCTGATGGTGATACAATCAAAACATGAACCGCAGCTTGAATCGAGATCAACCAATTTCCCGTTGTAGGGCGCGACGACCTCGGCGCGCCGTCTCAATTGTTTTTCTTTAAAAGGAGATCGTCATGGTTTCTAAGGTCAGGTCGCTTGGGTTAGGCGGAATCAGCGGGTATGAAGTCTCAGTCGAATGCTGTCTGACTTCAGGTTTGCCGGCGTTTGACATCGTAGGGTTGCCTGACGCCGCCGTCAAGGAAGCCCGCGAGCGAGTCCGAGCGGCCACAAAGACATGCGGCCTGTGGTTCCCGATAGGCAGGATAACGGTAAACCTCGCGCCGGCCGACACGAGAAAGGCCGGCACTGTGTATGATTTACCTGTGATGCTTGGAATACTCGCGGCATCGGGCGACATGGTCCGTCTGCCGGGAGACGCCGCTTTTTTTGGAGAGCTTTCGCTGTCCGGCGATCTGCGCCCGGTCCCGGGCGCTCTCCCGATGGCTCTAAGCGCCGGACGCTCCGGCGTGAGACAGTTGTTCGTCCCGGCGGATAATGCCTCAGAAGCAGCATATGCGACGGATGTAACAGTTTATCCCGTGGCGCACGTCAGCGACCTGCTTCTGCACCTTCGCGGCATTGAGCACATAGAGCCTGTATTGGCGCGTGAGCCACTGCCGGATCACAAACAGATGCCTGATTTTTCAGAAGTAAAAGGGCAGGAGAACGTCAAACGTGCGCTCGAAGTCGCTGCCGCAGGCGGTCACAATGTCCTGCTTGTCGGTCCGCCCGGCGCGGGCAAGAGCATGCTCGCTAAAAGACTTCCGACGATACTTCCCGACATGAGCCGGGAGGAAATGATCGAGACTACTGAAATACACTCGGTCGCGGGTTTCACAAGCCGCGACAACCCCATACTGTCGATAAGACCGTTCCGCTCGCCGCACCATACAGTTTCTGCTCCCGCAATGGCTGGCGGGACATCAAACCCCAGACCGGGCGAGATTTCACTGGCGCACAACGGCGTGTTGTTTCTTGACGAACTTCCGGAATTCAGCCGCGATGTTTTGGAGTCGCTCAGACAGCCGATTGAAGATGGACTAGTAACCATATCGCGCGCGGCGTCATCAGTGACTTATCCCAGCAGGTTCATGCTCGTTTGCGCGATGAACCCGTGCAAGTGCGGATGGTATGGGCATCACTCAGGGCGCTGTATCTGTTCTGTTAGCTCGGTTCTGAAATATCGCGAGCGATTGTCCGGTCCGCTGCTGGACAGGATCGACTTAAACATAGAGACGCCCTCGCTTGAATATGATGAACTGCGAGTGCGCCCTAATGCTGAGCCTTCGGCTGTCATACGCGCTCGCGTTAACCTTGCTCGCAAGACACAGAGACAGCGATATGCGGGAGGCGTCCCGCGATGCAACGCCCACATCACCTCGAAGCAGCTCGAGGAGTTCTGCGCACTTTCCCCGGAATGCGAGAAACTGATGCGCGATGCATTTATGCGGCTTAGCTTGACTGCGCGGTCGTATGACCGCATATTACGAGTGGCGAGGACGATCGCCGATCTTGACAGCGCCGACGATATAGCGCCGCCCCACCTGGCCGAGGCGATACAATATCGTCGCCAGACATAGTGCCAGGGGTCAGGGGTCGCTGACCCCTGATCCCTGACCCCTGACCCCTGAAAGAGTATTCTTTGACTTCCAGAAAAACTTCCGATATAATTCAAGTTGCATCGGAGGGGAAAGATTTGAACGACATAATCCTGCTAAAACAGGGAGAGATCATCCTAAAAGGCCTCAACAGGCGCGAATTTGAAATAAAGCTGCTATCAAACATCCGGAGGCGACTCAAGCCATTTGGACAATTTAATGTATATTGCATGCAATCCACCGTATATGCCGAACCGCAGGGCATGTGCGACATGGATGCGGCTCTCGACGCGATAAAGACAGTCTTTGGCATATTGTCAATATCGCGCGCAGCGGCATGCGAAAAAGACAAGGATGCGATCGTCGAAACCGCGTTAGTCTACCTTGAGCAGGAACTCAGGACAGCGCGCTCATTCAAGGTCGAATCCAAACGCGCAGACAAACGCTTCCCGATGAGCTCCATCGAACTGTCCCAATATGTGGGAGGCTGCATCCACGACAGATTCCCGCACCTGAAACCGGACATGCACTCGCCGGAGCTGACGGTCAATGTCGAAGTCCGCGACCTCGCGGCATATGTCCACGGCCCGCCAATACATGGCGCCGGAGGGCTTCCTGTTGGATCGGGCGGGCGGATGGTAACGCTTTTGTCCGGTGGGATAGATAGTCCGGTCGCTGCATATATGATGGCGAAGAGGGGCGTCAGAGTGATTCCTGTCCACTTTTTCTCTCACCCATATACCTCTGAAATGTCAAAAGAAAAGGTGCTTACGCTAGTTAGGATTCTCGCAAAGTACTGCGGGAAAACGAAAATCGACATCGTGCCGTTTACGCGCATCCAGGAGGAAATAAGGTCTTGTTGCCCGGAAGGACTTCTAACTATAATAATGCGGCGTTTTATGATGCGGATTGCGCAGCGCATTGCTGCCGAAAATGGCTGCACGGCGCTTGTGACAGGGGAGAATCTGGGTCAGGTTGCCAGCCAGACAGCCGAAGCGATCGCCGTGACAGAAGAGTGCGTGTCTAAACCTGTCTTGCGGCCGCTGATCGCATTTGACAAAAAAGAGATCGTCGAACTTGCGCGGGCGATCGGGACATATGAGACTTCTATTCTGCCGTATGAAGACTGCTGCACGGTATTCACACCGCGCCGCCCGCGCACAAAACCAAAACTCGACGAAGTGCTGGCAGCAGAAGCAGCACTGGACATTGAAGGGCTGGTAAATGAAGCGGTTGAGGGAATTGAGAGAGTAAATTGTGAAATTCGGAATTCGGAATTCGGAATTCGGAATTGAGGAAAACGATATGCGAGATAACGCGATATTGGGAAAAAGTATGGCATTTGTTTTGCGATTAATAAAGAATGTCGAAAATGATTTCGATATTAGTTACTATAACAAAAACAAAAACGCAATAGTAATGAGGGTAAAGTAATTCCGAATTCCGAATTCCGAATTCCGAATTTAGGAGGGAACCATGGCCTATACAGCAGAAATAATCGCAGTCGGGACAGAACTGCTTCTTGGAAACACCGCAAATACTGACGCACAGGACGTGTCGCGAGTCCTGTCAGAGTATGGGATAAACGTCTTTTTCCATACAGTGGTCGGAGACAACCCTGAACGCCTCAAACAAGCCGTGGAGATAGCGAAAACCCGGGCGGACATCATAATTACGACGGGAGGCCTCGGCCCGACATTTGACGACCTGACAAAACAAACGCTTGCAGAGTCATTTGGAAAAAAGCTGATTTTCAACGAGGATGTAGCAACCCAGATACGCGAAATCTTCAAAAGCCGCCTCCGCCACGTCAAGATGACGGAAAACAACCTCCGGCAGGCGGAACTGCCCGAGGGCTGCGTGATTTTTGACAATGGCGTGGGAACTGCGCCAGGCTGCGCATTTGAAGCAGAGGGGAAGCATGTTCTGATGCTGCCGGGCCCGCCGCGCGAATGCAGGGCGATGCTTAAATCCTGTGTCGCCCCTTACCTGCAAAACCTTTCCGACGGCGAGATACATTCGCATTTGATCCACATATTCGGACTTGGGGAGAGCGCGGTCGAGGAAAAGCTCTCCGATCTTATGTTGACCTTAACAAATCCGACGCTCGCGCCGTATGCGACTGAAGGCGAGGTCATGCTGCGCCTGACCGCAAAGGCCGGGTCGAAGGAAGAGGCTGAAGAGCTTATGGCGCCGGTAATGGCTCAGGTGTTTGAGAGACTAGGCGACATAATCTATGGCGTTGATACGGAAAGCCTCGAGAAGACTGTAGTCGGGTTGCTTTCAGAGAGAGGGCTTACGCTTGCGGCTGCGGAATCTTGCACAGGCGGGTTGCTTTCGAAGAGGCTGACTGACGTACCTGGCGCTTCGGAGGTTTTTATGGGAGCAGTCTTTGCCTACAGCTCCCATTCGAAAACAGCGCTCCTGGATGTCCCACCCGAGCTGATGAAAGACAATTTCCCGGTCAGCAGCGAGGTCGCACTTGCAATGGCCCATGGCGTAAGAAAAAAGCTGAAGGCAGATATTGGCATTGGGATAACCGGCATAGCAGGACCCGGAGGCGACGGGACCGGCGTCCTGCCAGGCACTGTTTTTATCGCGCTGTCAACCAAAGAGGCATCATACTGCAAGAGTCCGAATCTGTTCACTGACCGCCATCGGATCAGGGTAGGCGCAGCTTCCAACGCGCTCGACATGATAAGGCGGCTATTGACAGGATTACAGCCGTAGGGACAGCCGCCCTCGACCGTCCGCAACCTGCGAACAAATCAAACGCAAAAGCCCGGCCATTACGGCCGGGCTTTTGTAGAATCAATGCACTATTTGCACTTCTTAAGCAAGCGCTCCCACTTTTTGTCCACGAACTTCTGCATGTC
>Ga0123356_10006603_pt1 | contig 11691 bp, 8 predicted proteins | sample TergutEmb28metaG_2_FD_92546 | JGI IMG/M metagenome (GOLD analysis project Ga0123356, IMG submission 92546) | Embiratermes neotenicus P3 segment gut microbial communities from Petit-Saut dam, French Guiana - Emb289 P3 | ecosystem: Host-associated > Arthropoda: Insects > Digestive system > Gut ... | reverse complement strand
TAACAACATGTAGCGCGTAAATGTTTCACGTGAAACAATATATAGTAGGAAATGTTACTAACTATGTTACTAATGTGGATAATTATCGATTGCATTGCTCTATATACTCTTCACATATACCACAACATATAGATAATAATGTTTCACGTGAAACATTTTATAGTACTTTTTCTGTATTTTTATTCTTGGGGAGCAATATATGCTGTCACTCGCAAAATCATTACTTGAAGACCGTGGTTTCAAAAAGCTTATTGATTGCATTGAAGCCGGGACTTGTCCTGCCGTTTTATCGGGATTTTCCGATATTCATCGTGCCCATGCAGCGGCAGCTATAAGGGTCGCGACTATGCGTCCCGTTGTTGTGATTTGCTCCTCCGACGACGAAGCAGACCGCTTGGCGAAGGATGTCGCTGCTTTAACTATGGAGCAAGCACTCTGTCTTAATGTAAGAGAGTTTACGTTTCGTAGTTCCGAGGGTGTCTCCCGGCAGGCTGAACAGTCCAGAATTGCCACTTTATCAGCTATGTGTGAGAGCAAGTCTCCACTTACAGTAATGTCAATCAGCGCAGCGCTTCAAAGAACAATGACTCCCGAGCAACTTCGTGGTATCTCATTATCTCTTAAGGCGGGAAGCTCTTATAATATTGACGAATTGCTTGAGACTCTGCTCTTATGTGGCTACAGCCGTAGCGAGCAGGTAGAAGGTCCGGGGCAGTTTGCAAATCGCGGCGGTATCTTGGACTTCTTTTCGCCTGCACACGAGGAGCCTGTGCGGTGTGAGTTTTTTGGTGACAGCCTTGATTCTATAGGTCTTTTTGATATTTCTTCTCAGCGTAGGATAGAAGCTTTGGGAAGCGCCCGAATTGTCCCTGTTGCGGAAGCTCTGCCTTCTTTATATGACGGACCTTGCGGAAGCGGCACAATTGGTCTTGCAAATGCTCTTGAGCAGCACTGTTTAAAGCTTGAAAAAAAACGTAATGTCAATCCGGTGCTTATTGCCAATCTTCTTTCCGACATTGAGAAGCTCAGAGAAAAACGAAGCTTTTCTTCCTCCGACAGATATCTTGAGCTTATTTCAAAAATGTCAACTGCTCTTGATTATCTTGCCGATGATACAATTATTGTAATATGCGACCCTGCGCGTGTAAAAGAACGCGCCGATGACTATCTGAAGATGCTGGCGGTTGATAGTGTGTCCTTACTTGAGTCCGGGGTTCTTGACAGTAGTTTCGTCCGCTTTTCCGAAGACTGGGAAGGCTTGCAAATCCATCTTGATAAATATCCCGTGATAATGACCGACAGTTTTTCGAGCAGTTCTTATCCGATAAAACCTCGTACTCATCTTAGCATGGACGCAAAACGTCTGCCTTCATATGGAGGAAGTCTTGAAACTGCAGCTTCTGAGGTCGCTCATTATCTTGAATCAGACTATAGGGTCGTCTTGCTATGTTAGGACAAACGCAGGGCTATAAGGATGCGCGAGTATCTTGAAGAGCGTGGTGTGTCTTCTGCTATAGACAGTTCCTTATATGCGCTGCCTGATTATAAGCGTTGTGTTATTTCGCTCGGTGAGCTTTCTGCCGGTATGGAGTATCCTTCTCTTAATCTTGCTGTTGTGACCGAGGGGCAAATAATTGCTCAGGCTATGCCACGGCGTGTCCGCAAAGTAAAAGAAAAATCAAATCGCGAGCGTTTGCAAAGCTTCTCCGATCTTTCACCGGGAGACCTTGTTGTTCATGATCAGCACGGAATCGGCCAATTTGTCGGATTTTTTAAGCTTCGCGTTGACGATGTGGATAAAGATTATATAAAAATAGCATATGCCGGCACAGACTCTTTATATGTCCCGTCAACGCAACTTGACATGGTTGCAAAATATATCGGCGCAGGAGAAGAAGCTGCTCCCGCAAAACTTTCCAAGCTTGGCGGAACAGAATGGGCAAAAGCAAAAACAAGAGCAAAAAAAGCCGCAAGAGAAATGGCAAAAGAGCTAATTAAACTATATGCAGCTCGCCAGCGTACCGCAGGACACCCTTTTTCTCCGGATAACCTTTGGCAATCCGAGTTTGAAGATAAATTCGGGTATCAAGAAACAGAAGACCAGTTGACAAGCACGATAGAAATCAAAGAAGATATGGAAAAGCCAATCCCGATGGACCGGCTCCTCTGCGGTGATGTAGGTTACGGTAAAACAGAGGTTGCTCTGCGTGCTGTTATGAAGTGTATTATGGGCGGATATCAGGCTGCAATTTTAGTGCCAACAACTGTTCTGGCGGAACAACATTATGTTACCTCTATGCGTCGTTTTGCCGGTTATCCCGTAAACATCGAAGTTTTGAGCCGTTTTAAGACTCCTGCTCAGATCAAAAGAACACTTCGCGAAATAAAACTTGGCAGCGTTGATTTTGTAATAGGAACACATAGGCTTTTACAAAAAGATATAGAATTTCACAAACTTGGACTTCTTGTGGTTGACGAAGAACAACGTTTTGGTGTGTCTCATAAGGAGCGTTTAAAGTCTATTTCAAATCATGTTGATGTTCTTACTCTTTCTGCAACACCAATCCCTCGCACATTAAATATGGCACTGTCCGGAATCCGCGATATGTCAACAATAGAAGAACCGCCGCAAAGTCGCCGTCCTGTTCAGACATACGTTATCGAACATGATAATTCTATTGTTTGCGATGCTATCAGACGTGAGGTATCAAGAGGCGGGCAAGTCTACTATCTGCATAACCGTATAGAAAACATCGACCGTGTCGCCGGACGGCTCTCCGAGATGTTGCCCGGTGTCCGGCTTGCTGTGGCACACGGTAGAATGGACGAAGACACGCTTGGTTATGTAATGGAACAAATGACAGCCGGTGAAATCCAAGTTCTTGTTTGCACTACAATTATAGAGTCCGGTATAGATATCCCCAATGTTAATACACTAATAGTAGAAGATGCCGATAAGCTTGGTTTGGCACAACTTCACCAAATCAGAGGCCGTGTCGGCCGCTCTCCGCGCCGTGCTTATGCTTATCTCACTTTCAGACGCGGCAAGCTCCTTACAGAAATTGCTGAAAAAAGACTCAGCGCTATCAAAGAATTTGCCGAGTTTAACTCCGGCTTTAAGATTGCTATGCGCGACCTTGAAATACGCGGAGCCGGAACCCTTCTCGGAGCAGAACAATCAGGACATATGATTAGTGTCGGATATGATATGTATCTAAAACTGCTGGAAGAAGCTGTTCTCGAAGAAAAAGGCGAAAAACCACCAAAGCGGGTAGACTGCCCTGCCGATTTGAATGTATCTGCCGGAATTCCCGAGAAATATGTTCCTTCGGCTCAGCAAAGAATGGACATTTACAGAAGGATTGCTCTAATTCGCACACAGGAAGATTGCGATGATATGATTTCCGAGCTTGTTGACAGATATGGTGAACCTCCGGAGCAGGTGGTTGTTCTTACTTCTGTTTCTATGCTTCGCAGCGAAGCGTCACAGCTTGGAATAACAGAAATATCTCAAAAAGAAGGCTGGCTCACGCTCAAGCTTATAGATTTTAATATGGATAGTATTTCAACGCTTTATTCTCTCCCCGACTATACGGGTCGTGTAAAAGTGCTCGCGGGAACAGACCCTGCAATATCACTGAAGCTAAAAGGCGGTAGTGTTGTAGATGAAGCGGTGAAATTTGTAAGAAGTTACGAGTACGCAACACGCAGCCCGGAGGAAACTAATGTAAGCGTTTGATGTTTCTTATTAAATAAATTTGCTTTATTGCTCTATTAACTGTAAAATAGACCGCAACGGCACCGAAAGGGATACTTATATGAACTATAAAAGCTGCTTGAAAATTCTTATTTGTTTTGTTTTACTTCTGACAATAGTTGTTGGTTTTCGTAATAACGAAGACCCTCATGATAATAACGGACCGGGTAGTATAGGTAACGGCGGTCACGTCCATGGTCTCGACAGAAGCATTGCCATGGCTGCTTTTGAACAGGACACTGTCATGATGAGAGCCGGTGACGCTGTTGTAACGTGGGCAGAGTTTTACTTTTTTCTCCACAATGCACTTTCGCAGCTTTCGCACGGTTTTATGATGGAAGTGGATTGGGACGAAGAGTTTTTTGACAACAAAACAATTGCTGAAAGTTTATTGGAATTCACAACCGAACATGTTTTGGAGCTTCTTATTTATGAGTATGCTCTCTCGCTCTTGGGTGGTACTCTCAGCCAAGAGGATTTAAATCTGATTCAAATGGATATTGATATGATGATTGAATCTGCTGAAAGCATGGATTTTCTTGAGGAGACCTTGATTGAAAACGGTTTTTTTAACATCGATGTATATAAAACACTAAGAATAAAACAGGAGTTTATTCCATGGCAGCTCTTGTCCACTCTTTATGGCGATGACCTTACCAATATTTCGGATGCCGCTGTTTCCGCTTTTGCAGAAGAACACAACTTTATGCGCGCCAAGCATATATTGTTAGCCTTTTTAAGAGAGGAAGACGGCTACTCCTTGCAAGAAATAGATGAAAACAAAATCGTGCTCAGAGCACAAATCGAAGATATTCTGGCGCTCCTTAGAGAACGTGCACAGGATGATGACTTTATTGAGTTTTTTGATGAGCAGATGTGGGCGCATAGCGAGGATCCCGGCTTGTTTTACGAGCCGGATGGTTACCTGTTCCTGCCCGAAGATATGGTAGCACCATTTTCAGATGCCACTGCAGCTATCAAACCCGGCGAGATTAGTGATATTGTAGTTACATCATTTGGTTATCATATAGTTCTCAGATTGCCTCTTAACTATGACGAAGTATACGCAAAGTATGGTTATCCCCTGCGTATGCTTGCTGTTATTGAAGATTTTGAAAATAACCTTGAGTTTTGGCGAGAAACCATGAATGTTGAATTTACCGATGCTTATAAATCAATTAATTTTCCGGAGATTTTTGTCTGGTGCAGCCATTAATGCGAAACATTAGTTTCGCATTTGGAGAACCGGACTGTAGCTCGGTTCTCCTTAATTCTTCCAAAATAGTCTTTTGTTTTGAAACACCGGCTCGCATGTTATATTAACACCCAGTTGCCGAAATACCGCTATATCTATATGCGATAATATTACGCTCGAGTGTGCTTCCGATTTTCTAAGCTTTGGAAGCTGTTGCAGTACAAGCTCGGCTGTCTTGTTTTCTGCGGCATTAATGGCAAGAGCTAAGAGAACCTCGTCTGTATGAAGGCGGGGATTTTCATTTCCCAAATAGCCAACCTTTAGTTTTTGAATAGGTTCTATTTCTATCGGTGAAATAAGTAAAACGTCATCGTCTACACCTGCCAGGTGCTTGAGCGCGTTGAGCAGCGCTGCCGACGAAGCACCGAGTAGTGATGAAGTTTTACCGCTTATTAAAGTACCGTCAGAAAGCTCAATTGCAACACAGGGACACTGTGTTTCCTCCGCTTTTTTTAGTGCCGGTAAAACCGGAGATCTTTCATCGGGAGATATTCCTGTATTGTTCATTAGAAGTTCAAGCTTGGATAATGCCGACTTATTAACTTTTCCTCTTGCATAATCAAGCTGTGTTGTAAAATACCTTCTTATTATCTCCTGCCTCGACGCTTTTGTGCATATCTCGTCATCAAAACAAAAACCAACCATGTTAACACCCATGTCGGTTGGTGAAAGATATGGGCTTTGCCCCCAGATTCGCGTAAACATTGCATTTAGTATCGGAAACACCTCAATATCTCTGTTGTAATTAACTGCTGAGACATTATATGCTTCCAGATGAAACGGGTCTATCATGTTTACATCATTTAAGTCCGCTGTTGCTGCTTCATATGCAAGGTTTACCATGTGTTTTATCGGCAGGTTCCATACGGGGAATGTTTCAAATTTTGCATATCCTGCTTTTACTCCCCGTTTATTTTCGTGATAGAGCTGAGAAAGGCAGGCTGCCAGCTTTCCGCTGCCGGGTCCCGGCGCTGTAACAACAACAAGAGGTCTTGTTGTTACTATATAATCATTATTGCCGTAACCCTGGTCGCTTAAGATCAACTGTACGTTCGCCGGATAGTCCGTGTTTGGAATGTAATGCATTATATAAACCTTGATTCCGAGTCCTTCAAGGTACTCTTTAAAAGTAATAGCGGCAGGTTGTCCCAAATACTGGCTGATAACAACACTACCGACATAGAGCTCTTCTTTTCTGATTTCATCGATGAGTCTCAGGACGTCATCGCTGTAGAATATTCCTGTATCTCCGATTTCCTTGTTCGAATCAATGTTTGATGCATTTATTACAATTACGATTTCTGCTTTGTCTGCCAAAGTTTTTAGTAGTTGTACTTTTATGTCCGGTGAGTACCCCGGGAGTATACGTGCTGCATGATGGTCGTTAAAAAGTTTTCCGCCGAACTCTAAATAGAGTTTGTTTTCAAACATCCCGATTCTCTCCAGAATCTTTCCGGATTGCATTTCTAAATATTTGACTATATCAAAACCTACCGAATACAAAACATCACACACTTTCAATATCAATTGTCAAATATTCTACTCTATGGATACAGTCTGTGTCAAGCATTCCGGTTGTTATACCCTTGCTCTCTTCTGTTTTTCTTGACACTACAGGGTGTACTTGCTATACTGAAATATGTACGAGCGCGGGTGGTGGAATTGGCAGACTCGCTAGATTCAGGTTCTAGTGTCCAATATGGACGTGCGGGTTCAAGTCCCGCCTCGCGCACATCGTCACCACGCTCCGAGCAAAACTACAGATACTCATTAATTCGAGAGGTAGCCATATGAAAACATTTATAGTTGCGATTCCTTTCTTTGATTCAAAAATGTCGGTAGGCGCCTACAGGCTTAACTCCAGAGCCGGAGGCAAGCTCCTTGGTATGATGGTTGACGAGATGAGTATGTCTGACGCTGTTTTATCTCCCGGTCTCGATCTGGTTAAAACGCTTGGTGTTGAGCCGTTAACAGGCGGATGTCCGCTCTTTATCGACCTTAACGAATATCAATTTCTTATGAGAGTTCCGCAAACACTGGATATAGCACCGGAGCTCCTTATTTGCGTGCTTTCTAACAATATAAAAGCAGACGACACCGTTATTGAGCGCTGTAAGGAATTAAAGGAACTGGGTTTTCAGATTGCGGTTGAAGGTTTACTCGACGGTCATACCAAAAATCCACTCTTTGAATTAATTGACTATATTATAGTTGATGTTACCGATTTTGAAGTCGGCGAGAAGTTTATAGCTACCATTACAGCATTATCCTCACTCAAAAAAATTGTTATAAACAACATTGCAGAAATGGATACTTTTAATGCACTTACAGGCATTCCAAACACACAATATTCAGGCCGCTTTTTCAGCGAGCCGATAACAAAAGGTGTCAGCAAAATTGCTCCGATAAAAATCAACGCACTGAGTCTCTTAAAACGCATTAATGAAGATGATTTCGATCTTGGCGATATTGCAGACACTATTGGTCAAGACCCTTCTCTTTCAATCTCACTTCTCCGTTTTATTAACACCATCATGCCCAGAGAAATAGAATCTATCAGAAACGCAGTTGCCATCCTCGGTCAAAAAGACGTTAAACGTTGGGCAACAACAGCTATTTCTCTACAGCTTGCAGATGATAAGCCTAATGAAATAACAAAACTTTCGCTTATCCGTGCAAGATTTGCCGAGAACCTGGCAAAGGCTTTTGAGATGGGTGTGTTTGCACAAAGCTTATTTATGATGGGTTTGTTTTCTCTGCTCGATGTTATTTTGGAAATGCCTATGGAAAAAGCAGCCGGCGAAGTTTCCCTTGATGAAAATGTCCGTGAAGCACTTGTCGAAAAAGGCGGAAACCTCTACAAGGTATTGGATTTTATTCATGCATACGAACATGCAAACTGGGATGAAATAGCAATTTTTATGGTTAAGTATAACCTTAATTTAGAAGAAGTTACTCAAGCTTTTGTAGACGCTCTCGAATGGTATAAGTCTCTACTTGACGCAATTGCAAAAGACGACGAGAGCGCAAAGTAATCAATACTATTAAAAGAGCAACTTTTCACAGTTGCTCTTTTTTTTGTATCTTTTCTCTTGCAGCGACAGCCAGTTCGTCGCAGCGGTTGTTATATTCGTTATCTGCGTGTCCTTTTACCCAAATAAACGATATTTTATGTTGCTCTAAAAACGGTATCAACTTGACCCATAAGTCGGGGTTCTTAACTTCTCCGCCTTTTTTCTTCCAGCCTTTCTTTTCCCATGATAAAAGCCAGCCTTTATTAACGGCATTTGCGACATATTGAGAATCGGTATAAAGCTCTATTTCACATGGTTCTTTAAGCGCTTCAAGTGCTTTTAAAACAGATGTAAGCTCCATTCTGTTATTAGTCGTGCTTGCTTCAAAGCCGCTGAGTTCCTTTTTCTTTGAGCCATAAATTAAAATCGCACCCCAACCGCCCGGACCGGGGTTTCCGCTGCAGGCTCCGTCAGTGTATATCCGGATTTTCTTCATTTTCGTCATCTTCGTCTTTTTCTGTTCTTGCAATAGATATGACTTTAGCTTCGCTACCCATACGCATAAGGCGGACACCCTGTGTTGCTCTGCCTATAGTGCTGATATCTGCTGCCGCCATACGGATAATAGTACCGTCATCGGAAATAATCATAACATCATCATTGTCGTCAACAACTTTTATATCTGCAACTTTGCCGGTTTTATCGGTAATTATCTGATTCTTTCTGCCAACGCCTCCGCGGCTTTGTACAACACCTTCTTCACCGCGCAGATATTCACTGATTTCAGTCTTTTTTCCATAACCATTTTCTGTAACAGTTAGAAGAACTCCACCTTCTCTGGCACGGGCTGCGCCGACACAGTGATCGTCTTTGCGAAGCCTTATACCACGGACTCCTGCTGCAGTTCTTCCCATAGGTCTGACATCTGTTTCATTAAAGCAAATCGCCATGCCGTTATATGTGGCAATAAGTATCTTTTGCTTTCCGTCTGTATCTCTTACAGAAATAAGTTCGTCGTCTTCTCCGAGCGTCAGCGCTCTGATTCCGACGTTTTTGATATTTCGCAGCTCAGTCATTCTCATGCGCTTGACAGTTCCGCTACGGGTCACCATAAAGAGGTATTCGTCTTCGCCAAATTCTCGCATACGAATCATTGCAGAAACCTTTTCTCCCGGTTGAATCTGTAAGATGTTTACTAAATTTGTCCCTCGAGCTTGACGTCCGGATTCAGGAATCATATATCCTTTTTTACGAAAAACCCTACCGTGGTTAGTAAAGAACAAAATAAAATCATGAGAAGAAGCAGTGAATAAAGTCTCTACGTAATCTTCTTCTTTTGTTGTCATCGCAGTGATACCTCTGCCACCACGTCGCTGTGCTCTGTACGTATTTGCGGGAAGTCTCTTAATATACCCTGCATTTGTAAGGGTATATACGCACTCTTCTTCATCTATCAAATCTTCGATGTCTATTTCATCTTCTACATCAACTATCTCTGTGCGTCTATCATCGCCATATTTGTCGCGGATTTCAATCATTTCGGTTTTGAGTACTTCGTCGAGTTTATCCTGGTTGCTTAGCAGCATTAAGTAATACTCAATCATTTTCAAAAGCTCTGCATACTCTTTTTCTATTTTTTCAATCTCAAGACCTTGCAGGCTGCGAAGACGCATGTCGAGTATTGCTTGTGCTTGAATGTCACTGAGCTCGAAGCGTTCCATCAACCGTTCTTTTGCATTATCATAGCTTGTGCGTATGATTTGGATAACTTCATCGATATTATTGCAAGCTATACGCAAACCTTCGAGGATATGTGCTCTTTCACGTGCTTTTTTTAGGTCGTACTCTGTACGGCGGCGTACAATCTCACGCTGGAATGTAATGTATTCTTCGAGCATTTGCTTTAATGAAAGGATACGCGGTTGTGACTGGTCGTCTACAAGTGCCAGCATAACAATTGCAAAAGTGGTTTGCATTTGTGTTTGTGTGTATAAACGGTTTAGCACAACCTGTACATTTGCGTCTCTTTTTAACTCAATAACTATACGCATACCTTCTCTGTCAGATTCATCGCGCATAGCTGACAGACCTTCGATACGTTTGTTTTTAACACATTCTGCTATTGACTCTAAAAGTCTTGCTTTATTTACCTGATACGGAAGCTCCGAGACTACTATTCGTGAGCGCCCGCCCTGCATTTCTTCTATTTCTGTGCGTGCACGAACCCTGACACGCCCTCTGCCTGTTGCATAAGCAGCCCGTATGCCTGCTCTTCCCATAATAATGCCTCTTGTAGGGAAATCCGGACCTGTTATATGCTCCATAATATCTTCGAGCTCAGCTTCGGGGTTTTCCATTATACATATAACGGCATTTATGACTTCTGTCAGATTGTGTGGAGGAATGTTTGTTGTCATGCCGACAGCTATACCTCCGGAGCCGTTAACCAATAAGTTTGGAAATCTGCTGGGAAGTACTTGCGGTTGCATCCGCATTTCATCGTAATTCGGCTTCCAGTCCACTGTTTCTTTGTTTATATCGCGAAGCATTTCTCCTGATATTTTTGAGAGCCTTGCTTCTGTATATCGCATTGCTGCGGGAGCGTCACCATCGACGCTGCCAAAGTTTCCATGCCCTTCAATAAGAAGATACCGAAGAGAGAAATCCTGTGCCATACGTACGAGTGCATCATATATTGACAAGTCTCCGTGCGGATGGTAGTCACCCATAATCGCACCAACCGATTTTGACGCTTTTCTGAAAGGTTTATCGTTTATTAAGCTGTTTTCATACATTGAATAGAGTATTCTGCGGTGTATAGGCTTTAACCCGTCACGTACATCGGGCAGCGCACGGTCTATAATAACTGACATAGCATATGTCAGAAACGATGTCTCCATTTCCTGCTCAAGTGGTGCGGTTATAATAATCTGGTCCGGATAACTTATATCCCCTGTTTTTTCCTTCTTCGCCATTTTTATTCCTCTTATTACTCTTATTGGTTACATGTCTAAGTTTATTGCATATTTAGCATATTTTTCTATATACTCCTTACGGGGTTCGACTTTTTCGCCCATAAGTACTGTAAATATTTCGTCTGCTTGCAGAGCGTCTGTCAGTTCTATACGCTTAAGAGTCCTTGTTTCGGGATTCATTGTTGTTTCCCACAGCTCGTCTGCATTCATTTCGCCAAGACCTTTGTTGCGTGTGATGTCAATCTTGCCTTTTCCGTCCTCGCCGCGCATTTCTGCAAGTGCGCCTTCCAATTCTTTATCATCAAGGACCCATCTGATTGATTTCCCCCGTGTGAGCTTGTATAACGGTGGCTGTGCTGCATAAACATAACCACCCTCAATCAGCGGGCGCATAAATCTAAAGAAAAATGTAAGCAGAAGCGTTCTTATGTGACTTCCGTCAACATCAGCGTCTGCCATAATTATAACCTTATGATAGCGAAGTTTTGTTTCATCAAAATCTTCACCGATTCCCGCACCAAGAGCTGTAATTACAGGAGTAAGTTTATCATTTCCGTAAACCTTATCGACTCTTGCTTTTTCTACATTAAGCATTTTACCCCAAAGCGGTAATATTGCCTGGAATCTGCTGTCACGGCCACCCTATGCGCTGCCCCCGGCACTGTCTCCCTCAACAATATATATCTCGGT
>Ga0123356_10006601_pt1 | contig 11693 bp, 9 predicted proteins | sample TergutEmb28metaG_2_FD_92546 | JGI IMG/M metagenome (GOLD analysis project Ga0123356, IMG submission 92546) | Embiratermes neotenicus P3 segment gut microbial communities from Petit-Saut dam, French Guiana - Emb289 P3 | ecosystem: Host-associated > Arthropoda: Insects > Digestive system > Gut ... | reverse complement strand
GGGGGGGGGGGGGGGAAGGGGTGCTGAGCAAGAAGGATGGGCGTTCGGAGTGCAAGTTGTTGTTGCCGCTGCCGACAGGAGAAGGGGAAACAGTTGTGAGCATGGCGGGCAAACCGCTGCCCACCCAGCCGTGGATTACGCTGAATCTGCGGGAACTCAACGAAGCACGTTGGCGGGAATTCATGAATCAGCGGCTGCATTTCGCGGCAGTGTTCACCACGCCGGAGTTGCCGAAAATTGATTTCGCTCAGCCGTCGCTGGTGGAAGATCTGATCGGGCGATACGAGATTGCCGCGACGTTCTACGATGCGGATTATCAGGAAGTGACCACCGCCACCAAGCCGGGACGTTACGGCGCGATCGTCACCATCACCAATGAGCAGGAGAGGGGGGGGTTCAGCACGCGGCGGTTCCTGACGCTCTATCGCACGGCAGAGAATTTCCCGTGGTGGAGGGCGGAGATAGACCTGACGATAGCATTGCGTAAGGAGTTCGGCATCGATCCGATCGTGCTAAAGGAACAGCAAAAAACGGTGCGAGGAGCCCTCGAATGGCCAGTCTGGGAACTCATGCGAGAGCGTGGCGTCGGTGGCGAGTTGTTCGCAGGACTCGCGGAAATCAAGCCCGGTGACACATCGGTAATGGCCCACGACAACTTCTTCACACACAGCAACGTCCAGGTACGCAACAACGCCTGGTGGCTGCCGCTCAAACGCAAACTCTACGGCTCTGATCAACAGTTCACCACGCCAATACAAAGTCCAGTGAAGTTTGATGGAACGCCCGCACCAGTACTGCGTACCGGCACCTTGACGGAAGCGGGAATGAAGCCCGGCACACCGGAAAAGCTCGACGCACTCCTCAAGCAATGGGCCGCAGATTCCGACGAAGGCTTCAACGTCTGCGTCGCCCGCAACGGCGTGATCGTCCTCCACGCCGCCTACGGCACTCGCGACGGAAAACCATTCACCACCGAAACCAAATCATGGCTCGCCTCCATCACCAAGGCCATCTCCGGCACCGCCATGATGATGGCTGTCGATCAAGGACTGATTTCACTGGACGATCCGATTGACAAATTTCTGCCGCCGTTTAAAAAAATGGGGCGGCGGATGGAGAAAATGCCGACGATTCGGCAGCTGTGCACGCATACCGCCGGCTTGCAGGGATGGTATCCATGGACCGATCTCGCGGAGGTCCTGTCCGCCTGCGCCCCGTATTACAAGGTCGGCCAGAAACACGAATACACCAACGTCTCAACCGACCTGAACGCTTACATCCTCGAACTCGTCTCCGGCGAAACCCTGCCAGCCTATTACCAAAAACATCTTTTCAAACCGCTGGAATTGAAGAACATGGAAGCCGCCGACGCCTCCGGCGGCGCGGTCAGTACGGCCTACGATCTGGCGATCTTCGCACAGATGCTGCTGAACAAAGGCGCGTACGGTAACTTACGCTTCATGCGCGAAGAAACCTTCGCACAGCAACTGCCACGCCTGTTGACCAAAGAACTTTCACCAACGACCACGATGGAATGGGGCATCGGCCTGACGTACACGCTAAATATAAACCCTGGGAAGTCCGCTATCGGCCACGGCGCAGCCTCTTCGTCCACCTTCAGGTTCTATCCGTCTCAAAACCTTGTCGTGACCATGGCTCGCAACGGAGCCGGCAAAAATTACGAAAAGTACCACCCGCAGTTCATCCAACTGATTCAGGATTGTCTCGAATAAGAGCGCGGGCTCCACGGCCGCCCGGTATAATCCACCACATGAATTCCAGAATCCTACACCTCCTCGACGCCTCCACGCCATCCGACGCGCTCGAACTCCTGGCGATGCTACTTGCCAATTCCCCGCCAGGCACACACCAACTCGCCGCACTCGGACACCACAGCACCAAAACACTCGCCACCCTGTCAAACATCCCGCCCGAATCCATCACCTTCCTCCCCTCCGCAGGCTGGGCCGACCCCACAGGCTGGCGGGCCACAAAAAAAATCTGCCAAAAACTCCAACCCACCCACGCTCACGCCTGGGGCATACCCGCAGCACTCGCACTCGCCGCCTCAAAATTCCAAGGAAAACGCATCGCAACACTCACCGATCTCCCCTCACCGCAACACTTGACCATCCTCCATCTCGTCAACTGGCATGGCAAAAAACCCTTCACCTGGACAACCACCCAACCCGCCCTCCGCAAACGCTTAGGCCTGCCCGCTGTCCAACTCACACCACTGGCAATGAAGCAATTAGAGCCCCGTGATGGCAATCCGGGGCTTTGGGCCGCGAACGACAGGGGAGGGGGGGGAGGGAGCCCAACCCTCCTCCTCGCCGGCGACGGTCCTCGCGCACGCCACGACATCGGACTCTGGGTCGTCGGAATCCTACACCACCTCTTCCCAAAACTCCGAACAATCATCCACGAGGACCCTCGCAACCGTCCCAACCCCGGCCTCAACAAAATGCTCAGCTCACTCACCGACCCAAACACATCCATCATCGCACCGCCCGACACCCCTTGGCCAACTCTCGCCCAAGCCGCCGACGTCTTGCTCCTCACCGCCGACGCTCCCATACCAACCACCCCCATCTTCGCCGCCATCAACGCCGCCATCCCAATCGTTGCCGGCCCAAACCCCACCGTCCTCGACCTGCTGCAGCCCAACACCTCCGCCCTGATCGCTCCGTCCTTCAAGCCGCGAGAAATCGCCGCCCAACTCGAAACGCTCCTGTCGAACCCGTCACTCGCCCAATCCCTCACCACCGCCGCCCAATCGCAACACACCCCCAACCCCACTGCCGTCCTCAACGCTTACAACGCTCTTTACGAGGTGCCCCAATGATCCGCCGCTTCTTTCTCACCATTCCCCTGCTACTCGCCACATGTACGCAATCACCGCCAGACTCTACACCCATATCCATCCCCAACACCGGCAACACCGCCGCCGAGATCCACCGAAACATCCCCGCCGGCATCCCCGCCGCCAACGCCCAACTCTACATGCAGCAACAAGGCTACGCCATCACCACCACCACCAACCTCTTAACCTGCACCCGCGACGAACCCATCCGCCCCGGCCTGACCCGACGCTGGCAGGTCCTCATCCACCTTCGCAACAGCCACGTCTCCCACCTGACCATCAACAACTCGCTCGCCACCCAAGTCCAGGCCCGCGAAGCCTCACAATGGCCTCGATAAGTCTTACTCATATCGCGCTTTCAAAGCCCGCCGTCTGCGACGGCGGGGCTGACGGACGCAAGTTACACTTGAATTGAAAATATTCTAACCCACGATCATCCGCATCGCCTGCATACGGCTCTGAATGTGACTCCGCTGCGCCAGAGAATTCGCATCCGTACCCTGCACCGCTTCGAGCTCTTTCTGCTCCGCCGCAAGATTCGCAGCTGTTACCTTCTCCGCCGGGATCGCTTCGGGCGTCAGAATCGTCAGCTCATCATCTTTCATCTGGGCATACCCGCCGTCGATAAAGAACCGCTGCGACCCCGTGGCAGTCGTCAACCGAAGCACCCCCGCCGCCAACTGCGCCGTCAACGGCGCTCGCTTGTTCAGAATCCCCAGCTGCCCATCGCAAGCCGGAATCTGAGCTTCCGTCACCATCGCCTCCAAAACAACCGCCTCAGGCGTAATCAAATTCGCTTTGAACGCAGAACTACCGGGAGAAACTGCCATAACTCACTCCAATCACCAGAAGACCAGCAGTGTACCGACCCAGAGCGGCAGCATCAATAAAGTATCTGGAGCCCCCTGATGGGAGGGCATAACGGCGGCCAGTTGCCGTCAAGTCGTTAAATCGTCAAATCGACTTGACGATTTAACGACTTGACGACTTGACGGCTTATTTCTCCTCGACGGCAGAAAAATTGGCAGCCCCAGTTGGCATCTTCACAATAGAGGGTTAACATAAATACTGGTCATTTCTTGCTGTTAGACGAGGGAGCGTCGTTTTTGCGAGGTGGATGATGCGGCACGTCACGAGAAAAGCCTTCACGTTAATCGAGCTATTGGTCGTGGTGGCGATCATCGCGCTTCTGATCGCGATGATGATGCCCAATTTGGCGAAGGCCAAGGAGATCGCACGGCGATCAAGCTGCGCGGCAAACCTTCATGGCCTGGGGATCGGATACCAGACGTATATGTCGGAGTATCGCGATTTTGTGCCGCTGGGGGCCAGCACATTCGCCAACAACATCATCGGCAACGACATCCGCGACACGTCGTACCTGATCTATTCGCAGGGCGAATCGGTCTGCGCATTTAAAGGCCTTGGGATGCCCGCGTCGATCGGCGTTTTCGCCGGCGGCAATGGGTCCTACTTCTGCCCGTCTGCCATGTTGAATTTCCCGCCATCCTTCAAGCCGGGGTTGTTTAGCGCGGGATCCTCAAACATCCTCTATCCCACCGCGACCGGCAAACCCTGGCAGAACCTCTTGACCAGCACTGCCCACCAGGGCAACTCCCAGGCGATCGCAACCTATTCCGCCCGCGCAGCGATCCCCGAAACAGAGACTGGCTGGAAAACGTATCCGGTCTACACGCTTGTCCTTCAGAGTGCACAGCCCCCAGGCGATCCGATGGCCGCCGACGCAAACTCACAATTGCCCCCGGGATTTGCCTTCTCAACTGCCATTGGACTGCCGATGCCCAAACAAACGCAATTGCGCTCGAACATGGTGATCGCGTCGGACTTCGTCTGCGGCGGTGCGTATATCGACATCACGCATAAGGACGGCGTCAACGCCCTACGCCTCGACGGCTCGGCGGGCTGGATACCGCGAGGCATCATTGAACCATATCTCTCGACGAAGCCCGTGCAATGGCAGGTCGGCGGCAACTGGAGCCGCGAGGATTACGTCGGCGGCGGCGCGGACGGAAACCCAAACGCACACTTCAGGAACCTCTGGAACGCCATGGATCGGAATTAACGAGGAGGATAATGGACCTGCAGACGCTCAAATACGAAATCGATGGATGGATACGGACGCATCCCAAGGTCGCCATCAAGGTCGGCATTGGCACGTTTGTGGTGTTGGTGCTCCTCGTGATCGTTATTGCTCGCAGACCCGTTCCGCAGCGGTGGGAATCGTCCGAGACGATCTCCTCGAAATGCTATTACACCGCCGACGAGGGAAAAACGTTTGAAGTCGGGGCCTGGTCCGTGATACCACCGTATGAAAAAGGCGGAAAAACGTTTGTGCGAATGTATAGGTTCCAGGACGGCAAAAACATAAAAATCGGCTATTTCGAACGGTACACGGAGGAGGCCTTGGCAGCGCTGATGGCGGCGGATGAAGGACCGGCACGCGAGGCCCTGATCAGCGAGTTCGGGAACCAGAGCCGCGAGGTAAAACGCCCCGGCGATGAAAACTGGGTCCCACGCAACAGCGATGAGGGCAAGGCCATCGCCGAGGTCATGACCTCCGAAGGACGCGGACGCGCAAAACTGGTGTTTCCAAAATAAAAACCTTATATTGAACATGGACATTTCTTGATGGACGACTCAGGGACGGGCGTTTTTGACGAGGTGGATGATGCGGCATGGCACGAAAAAAGCGTTCACGTTAATCGAGTTGTTGGTCGTGGTCGCGATCATCGCGCTTCTGATCGCGATGATCATGCCCAACTTGTCGAAAGCGAAAGAACAAGCCCGGCGGGCAAGCTGTGCCGCCAATCTCCACGCCCTGGGCATCGGCTATCAGGCCTACATGTCGGAGTATCGCGATTTTGTGCCGCTGGGGATGAGCACGCTTCCGAATCATAACTGGGCTGCTGATTGGCGAGACGGTTCGTATTTGATCTGGACGCAAAATGTGACGTTGCAGGTCTGCGCCGCGAAAGGTCTTGGCCTGCCCGCGTCGATCGGAGCCTTTACCGGCGATGGACCGTTTTTTTGTCCGTCTGCAATGATCAACTTTCCACAGGAAGGCTTTAAACAAAGTACCGCTGGGAATCAGAACCGAGTTTGGCCGTCGACGGAAGGCGTGCCGTGGATAAGAATATTGTCTGAGAAATGTCACAACTCCAACGGCACCATCCTCAAAAACGGACAGGGAGCCTATGCAACCTATTCCGTCCGCGCAGCGATCCCTGAAGATCAGACCGGCTGGAGAACGTTCCCTATTTATAATCTTTATCCGCAGGATAATACCGATGAAGCTCGATACTATAATCCTGAGTCGAAGTTACCGCCGGGCTATGTGACGATCCCGAACATGGGGTTGCCTCTTCCGAAGCAGCATCAGCTTCGCACGAATATGGTGATTGCCTCGGACTTCGTCTGTGGCGGTCCGTATCTGGATATTACGCATAAGGGTGGCGTGAACGCGTTGCGCCTGGACGGCTCAGCGAGTTGGGTGCCGCGAGGGGTCATCGAACCGTATCTGTCGACCAAAGCCGTGTACTGGCAGGGAAAACCGCCGTGGAGTCGAGCTGATTACGACGGAACCGCCGGCAATGACGGTAACCCCAACGCCCACTTCCAAAAGTTGTGGAACGCGATGGATCGGAATTAAAGCAGGGTGGTAAAGATGGACTTACGGTCGCTGATGTATGAGATTGAGGGGCGTGTGCGTACGCAGCCGAAGCTTGCGATCAAGGTGGGCGTTGGGACGTTGCTGGTGCTGGTGCTTCTGGTGATAGTTATTGTTCGCCGTCCGACGCCGCAACATTGGGAATCGTCGAAGGCAACGTCCGCGAACTGCTATTACACCGCGGATGAGGGCAAGACGTTTGAGGTAGCTCACTGGTCTCGCGTTCCGCCATACGAGAGGGGCAGCAAGACGTTTGTGCGGATGTACCGGTTTCAAGACGGCAAGGCCGTGCGGGTCGGATATTTGGAGAAGTACACGGAAGAGGCGTATGCGGCATTGATGGCGGAGGGTGAAGGGGCGGCTCGCGAGGCGATGATGAACGAATTGGGGCACGAAGGGTTGCTGGTGAAGCGTCCTGGCGATACGACCTGGGTGGAGCGTAACAGCGATGCCGGCAAAGCGATCGTGGAAGTGATGACCTCCGAAGGCCGCGGACGGGCGAAACTGGTGCTCCCAAAGTAGTAGCCCAATGACACTAAATTGGAACCCAAAGCACTACGCGGTAGCGTTGTGGTTGGTCATCCCCAGGGCAAACGCACATTTGGAGCCCCGCGATGGCAATCCTGCTGTTCCCCACATCTCCGTTTGTGATTTTTTCACAAATTCCCCTCATTATTTAGCCGGCATGCTTGCATGCCGCTCGCCGCAAAGCCACCGCCAAACCGCCCACCCCCACCCCCAATAACCCCAAATAACCCCAAATAACCCCATATCCATTTTTTATGGATACATGTACATAAAAATATTATTATTTGCCATTCGGCCAAATGCAGTCGCCCTGACTCTACCCCGGCCACCCACCCCCGGCGGCGGGGCTCCCGGAACTCATTCTTCCTTGTTCATCAAGATGTTCCCGACCAGTTTCGTCACCACGCAATTTTCCCACATGAGCGGAACCATGTCGGGGCTGCCGATGCGAAGATCGACGCTTGCTGCATGGTAGTATGGCGATATGTTCGGCCAATGAGCATAGTAATCACGCTTGCCTGGTTTGCGAAACGCGGCGGCGACCTGCGCGTCGAAGTGCTTCACGACCGCCTGACGATCCGCGACGACGCACAGCTCCATGTACGTCTCTGTGTTTGCAAGTGACGTCAGCCGCATCGGCAGCACCGGCGATGGCGTTGCGAACGTCACCACCAAGGGCCGCGGTGTTACCATCTTTCCCGCCTCCGGCCGCAGCTGTGCCGCCACAAAACACCACCCACGAGCCACATAATCCGCAACAACCGCCAACCCCCGCTCATCCAACGGCCTCATCGAACGCTCCGCCAACCACTGCGACAACTCATCCGCCGAGCTCAACACCACACACTCATAATCCCCCAACCGCGGCGGCGCCTGCTCCCAGACTCGCGACGACTCTGTAAACGCAATCCCTTCTCGCACCGTCAACGGGTATCCCTTCAGCCAGATCACCCCTGACACCACGGCCAGCGTAACTATCGCCAGATAAAGAACATATCGCCGCCACCACCGTTTGCGATCGACCGTCAACACACGCACCAGCGCAAAGGTTCCGCACATCGCCAACACACACACCGCCATCGGCCATAACCAATGCCAATCAAACACTATCTTTGGCCGAACCGCCATGCACATCGCCGTGACCATCCCCGCATCGCCCATCTCCAACTTCACCGGCACCTTCGGCAACGGTAATATCCACGCCACGTCTTTCGATTCCGTCTGAAATGCCGACTCCACCACCAGCGTCTGCACGCCATCGCGGTGAACAATAACCGCCCGCTGCACCGGAATCGTCGGCAACGCCGGATACGCCTGCTGCGGAATGTACACACCGTTGCCCCACGACACGCCCGTCAACAGGACCATCATCGCGACGAAAAGGAACCAACGCCATCGCACATGCATATTCATACACTCCCACAAACCAAAGTTTAGCCGCAATACGGTTCAGTTAAGCCGTTAAATCGTCAAGTCGTTAAATCGTTAAACCGTTAAATCGACTTGACGATTTAACGACTTGACGGCTTAACTGAACCGTATTGAGTTTAGCCGTTGATCGAAGATCAACGCTCGTTCGCTTGAAGGTTATTTTCCTGATGGCTCAATATGTCCCAGATGGCGTTGGAAGCCGTCGGCGTCGTACGTGGATAAAAACCAAAACCCGTCAGTTTGCCGTATGTCGAAGTTGCCGGGGCTGCGTTCGCGGCGGATCGGTTGGCCGGTGTAGGGATTCGTTGGGATTCCGCTGGGCAGATAGTTGCCGTCGTTTAGTTTCTGGAGCAGGTTCGCGTCGGTCAGGTCGACCTGGTCGCCTTGCCGAGAGACCGCCTTGCAATAGTCGTTGATATACATCAAAAGGAACGATAACGAGTTGTCAAACCTTTTGCTCTTGCCGCCAGCCATCTGCACCGGAACCGTCGGCAAGAACAGATACACCATGCCCGCAGCGACAACAACCAGTCCGACGGCACCGAGCATGAACCGCTGCTGTCCGCGTGACGGTTTTCGAGCATGCCGGTAAATCACCGCCACAATCAGCAATCCCACGAGCAACGCCGACCACAGGACCATTTGGACCACCTGCCATCGGGCCCGGCTGCTGAAGAAATGTTCGCGGTACGCCCTCAGCGGCACAAACCCAATCACCGCATCCGCATCCATCTGCTCCGGCAACAGGTCGCCCACCAGTTTCGTCACCACGCAACCGTCCCACATCAGGGGAATTACGTCGGGGCTTGCCATGTATAGGTTGACGCTTGGTGCGATATAATGCGGCGTTCCGTGTGGGCGATCCTCAAAAGCCGCGGCAGTTTGCGTGGTGAAATGTTTCGCGTTCGCCTGCTGATCCGCGATAACACACAACTCCACACGTGTCTTGGTATTCGCCAGCGAAGTCGCCTTCATCGGAAACACCGCCGTCGGCGTCTCAAACGTCGCGATCAGCGGTTTCGGCGTGGCCACTTCTTCCGTCAAGGGCTGCAACTGCGTCACCACGAAACACCACTTGCGAGCGATGTAATCCGCGACCACCGCCTTCGCCTGCTCATCGAGCGGCTTCATCGAACACTCCGCCAGCCACGCCGACAGCACTCCCGCGTCCGGCGAACTCAACACCGTGCACTGGTAATCCCCCAACCGCTGCGTCGAATGCACCGAAACCTCACCGCCCGCAATTGGACCTCCCATCTCCGAACTCGCATTCGTAAATTGCGGCACCACAAGCGCAGTCACAAACAAACCCACAACGGAAATGATCAGAACATCTTTGTATCGCGATCGCCGCAGTTCGCGGTCGGCCGTCGAGACCCTCGCCCACACAAACGGCACAAGGATCACCAGCAGCCAGATCGGAGCATGCCACGTGTCGAGCTTATTCGTAATCTTCGGCCGCAGCGCCGAGCATGCCGACGTGACCATCCCCGCATCGCCGACATCCAGCTTCGTCGGTACCGTCGGCAGCGGCAGAATCCACGCGACATCCGACGACTCCGTCTGAAACGCCGATTCCACGACCAGCGTCTGTACGCCATCACGGTGAACGATAATCGCCCGCTGCACCGGAATTGTCGGCAACGCTGGATACGCCTCCCGCGGAATATAAACCCCATTCCCTTGCGCCACGCCGGAAAGAAATGCGATCACGACAAAAAAGCACGAATGCCATCGCATTTACAAGTCTCCACGTATATCTATTTAGACGGCATGCTTGCCTGCCGCTCGGCATCCCGAAAGAGGCGACGTTAATCTCGCAAAAACGCCTCAAAAGACGCTTGTGGCATCACGACCCCTCCAAAACCCTACCTTGAAAATCGAACGCTCAACGTTCGATTTTCAAGGTAGGGTTTTGGTCGGTTTTTAGGCGATCGGCACCACGATCACGCCGCGGCGGCCTTGCCATTGGATCAGGCGAAGACGATAAACAAATACGTCCGGCGTCTCCGTCCGCAGCAATGGCTTGGCGTCCTCCTTGCCGCCTCCCTCCAACGGCATCACCAAATGAACCTGCACCGCGCGAGCCTTCTCGATCGTCAGGTCTCGCCGCGTAAGCGCCAGGATCGCGCGATGCTCGTTGGCCCATTCTCGCAGCGCAAACCACGACACGCCGTCCTTATACAGCGTCCAGACGTGCATGCCGCCGTCACCATCGACGGCCACGCAAGACTCTTTCGCCCATGACATCGGCGGACGAGCGTCCAGCAACACCGACTCGGAGATCAGGTCGCGGATCGAACCTTCGACGACCTCCCATTGCGTTTTGCGGTTCGTCTCTTCCTCCGTCACTTCCATTGCGCGAATGGTTCCGGTCGCTCCCTGACAGTCGCGGCTCTGATGATCGTTGGTCAGAGGCGGGCGCTCCTGTTTTTTTTCGTCTTCCCCCGTCGAGCGGCGGGCAAGCCCGCCGGCTAAATAGGTGTGATCTTCTGGCTCATCAAGCCCCACGGCCAACGCGGTCCGCTCGGCATCGTCGAGCACATTGCCAAGGCCGCTGAGATTGTCGTACATCGCCCGGCTGGCGACTTCCGCGTCCGTGGCTCGCTGCGCAATCTCCGCCACGACCTGCGTCGCCTGCGCGATCGCCTGGTCCACCGTCAGGTCCGCCGGCATCGACGATTCCGATGACTCTTTACACGCCCCCTCTTCCTCCACCGCCGTTCCGCAAAGCTCATCGAGCACCGTCGTCCAAATCTTTGCGTGCAAGTCGGTGTCATCAGGCACCCCAACCCCCGGTGGAGCCGGGGGCTGACTGACCGTGATCGCCGCCATTCGCAGTGCCGCCGCGTGCGTGTTCTTCGCCACCATCGCCAACGGCAGATCGTTCTTCAGAAACTCCTGCGTCGCCCGCCGCAGCCGCGCGTGCACAACCGTCGCATCCGCAAAATCGTTCGACAGCAACACCACCTGCGGCGAACGCTCCGGCATGCTCATCGCCATCGCTCGCTTGAGATGCCGATACGCCGCCACGACCGACTCATTATCCGTCACCGTGACCAGCAGCCAATCCTTCACCACCGCCGCCAACTGCGCAAACGCCGGATGATCCGGATCCGGCGCCGCCAAAATCCAATGCTTTGCCGCATGTCGATACGTATACAACGCATGCGCCACCTGCAT
>Ga0123356_10006599_pt1 | contig 11694 bp, 3 predicted proteins | sample TergutEmb28metaG_2_FD_92546 | JGI IMG/M metagenome (GOLD analysis project Ga0123356, IMG submission 92546) | Embiratermes neotenicus P3 segment gut microbial communities from Petit-Saut dam, French Guiana - Emb289 P3 | ecosystem: Host-associated > Arthropoda: Insects > Digestive system > Gut ... | reverse complement strand
TATTGTCTCCGTCATCATTAATTGGAAAAGAATTTTGTGTTATTAAATCATGACGCATAAAGTAAGACGCGCTAAGGCTTGTTCCAATTGTCTGCGAAATACGCGTTGAATAGTTTAAAGACAGAACAGAAAGCGATGTCATCTTTGCCTGGAAAATCTCTCCATAATATTTATTAGTTACTGGAACAAACGCTCCAATGGAATCGTCTCCATAACCGCCTGCCATACGCGCATTAAAGGAAAGCCTGCTTCTTGAAGCTCCTGAAAGCGTCCAGAAAATACCAATGTCGCCTGCAAAAGCAAGTTTTGATTCATCGTTGGAAGCTGCAGAAAACTGCATTGTTTCCATACTGCCGCCTAATTCAAAAAGAAAATCTCCTGCCGGAACACCCATTTTTAAAATGAAATACTGACTGTTCAATTTTTCATCTGCATCGTTTAAATCAAACTGTCCAATTACAGCGGCTCTAAGCCTTAGAAATTCTTTAATTGCAAAATGCTCATAGTCTAAAGAAGCCAAAAAACGTTTTGGTGCAAAGTAAGTATTTGCAAAATCACCGTAGCTAAAAGATTCATAGTATATTTCCATGTCATCTTCTGTCATGGTAATGTTTGCAGATTTTTTATACAACAAACCTGTGTATAAAGCGCCAAAACCAATACGGCCAAAAGACGAAGTGTGCGTTAGCTGCATACCATCAAATAGGCCGCTTGTTATAAATCCTAGCGGATCTGTATATAAAAAGCGCCCTAGTCTTAAACCCCAAAAATCAAACTGCGTAGAAAAATCTGTACGAAGCAATTCAGGGACAACAAAAAAATCTTCGTTATTATTTACGCTAACTGACGCAGAAATAAAAAATAAACTGTTATCATTTATTATTTTGGAAAAGCGCGGCACAATACCGGCTTTGTATTCAAATTGATTATCTTCATCGGCATTACCAAAACCGGCATATTGGTTTACCAAAAGGCCAAAATCCTGCGCAGAAAGAACTGTTGGAAATATAAAAACAAACAATAAAACAGGTAATAAATGTTTTAAGATTTTCATTGTGCAGCTCCTGTTTGGTTAGTCGATAATATTCTATTTGTCATAAAAAGAAGAAGTTCTCCGGATACTTTCATACTGGGTTCAGTCATTCCCTGAATAACATTTTTATATACAAGTTCTCGGTAGGCATAGTGCGAATGTTCTGTAAGAGAATAAAAAAGACCGCCTTTTATATCAAAAGCCTTCATAAAAATACCGGAAATAACATCTAACCTTGCTATTTGATCTGCAGTGTTTTTTTCAGAAACCCAATTTTTTTCTGAAAGATAATTAAAAGCTTCTTCTGTATCTGTGATTGCTGCAATATCCGCCGCTTCAAGGATGAAACGCGCAGCTTGTCCGTAGGTGACTGCATTTGTCTGAAGCAGCGTTTCTATTTCGATAGCAGCAGTGTTAGCGAACAAAGGTGCAGCAAAAAACATTAAACAGAGAACTACTGGCAGCCAGCGGTTGGTAATTTTATTTTTATTAGTCATCTATTCTCCTTATTTATTAAGGCTCAAACCATAGTTTGGGCAATTGCCTTATTGAACACCATCGCCATGGATTATTTTGATCATTGCCTGTACCAAAAGCAAAACCCGGACCATTGTTTGGTAGGGTACTCCAAAAACTTAAACTATTATATTGCCCTGCATCTGTACCTGCAGACACATTCGCACCGTGGCTGCTACTATTGGCAGGGGTTGCAGGTACAGTATAAGTTGTGCCAATAAACTGCATATTTATACATCCGCGATTGCTTCCGAGAGTATCTAATGGTGGACTTCCTCCAGCAACACGCCCTATAGTCGTAGAATCATTATTAATACTGGTCAGAGATTGATTAAGTGCTACATTGTTTTCTATTGTACCGCCACCAGAACCTACAATGCCGCCCAATTGCCCTCTGCCTCTAACAGTACCGGTAGCATAAGTTTTTCGTAAATAACCAGTGTTACTGCCTAATATTCCACCGACAGCATTGCCATTACTGCTAACGGCACCGGTAGAATAGCTGTTTTCTACTGTACCACCCACATTATTACCTGTCACTCCGCCAACATTGGAGCCATTTGTGTGTTCGCTGACAACTTCAGCTGTAGAAAAACAAAATTCGATTGTACCTTGATTTTGACCTACTACGCCGCCAGCGTTTGCAGCAGTACTCGTAGCATCGGTTGAGTGTAAAATTTTTCCAGAAACAGAACAGTTTTTAACAGTACCGCCTGAATTATTTATTCCTGCGACACCGCCAACCCTATTATCTGTACTCGTTACATTCCCAGAAAAAGAACTGTTTATTACTGTGCCACTGGAATTATTATTTCCTACCAAACCTCCAGTATTTAGAGTTCCTGTGATATTTCCAGTAACATGACAATTAGATACAGTGCCGTGATTAGAACCTACAACACTGCCTGTATTAGCGGTAGTATTCATTCTGACATTAGTTAATCTTACATTCCGCACTTCTGCATCTTCATCAATAATACCAAACATACCCTGGTTACCAGGAGTATTTCTATCGATGCTAAGATTGCTGATCGTGTTATTATCACCGTTAAAAGAACCTGTAAAACGGTTGTCTGTGTTTGGTCCGATATGTGTCCAATTACTTTGTTCTGCAGGAACAACGGGTAGTGTGACATCTGCCATGAGTCTATAATGTGCGTCAAGAGTCCAGCCTTGATAACCTACTGGGTTTGCTGTTCCTCTACCTACCATGTACAGTTGGGTTATATTAAAAACCTGGAATGGCGCAGTCGTTAGACCGCTGCCAACAATATTCGCAGACAAAACGCCAGAATTATTAATAATAAAAGCCGGGTTTATTGGCTGGGGGTTTACTGTTGCGCTAATTGAATAAAAATTCCCAGGTGTAATTCTGCCTACATCCTGTTCAGTAAGAGTATAAGTCCCTTCACCCATTACTACATATTTATTTACCCAGCGATTTCTAACATCTTCTATACTAGATTGATTAGCACGCAGATGCAATTGATTTATAGACCCTGTCCAGCCAGTTTGAATTTCTACAACAGATGAAACATTTGCGTTTTCATACAACATGATAGTTCCAATATTGGAATTCCCGGACAAAATAACACGATTACTGGGATTAACAAGACTTGCGTAAATATCTGCAGGAACTGAATTACGTAAATTACCGGAAATAGAGCCGCTTTTAAAATAAAAATACCTGCTATTGAGATAAACACCACCCGCAGCATCCGTTGCTGTACTGGTTGTTGTGTTTCCGGTGATTGTACCGCCTTCCATATTCAGAGTAGCATCAGATCCATTTATCCACACTGCTCCATTAGGACTACTTGTTGAATGTCCAGTAATTCTGGAACCTGTGCTCATGGTAAAAGTACCGTTAGTTAACGCTACAAGATTCCCGGTTTTACCTGTCGTGCCATTCAATGTGATATCTTTTAAAGTTAGACTTGTGCCAGCAGTACTAATCGTAAACATGGTTTGAGCAGCAGTACCAGTATGTTCTATTGACCGCACTCCGTTTTCACTAACAAGAGTAATATTTGTTCCAGTAGCCAATGTTCTGTTCATAAGTTGCTGATCTGTTAAAAGTGTTACAGTGTAATTTCCAGCTGCTGTAATCGAAGCAAGTGCGTTAGAAAGATTGTGGAATTTTGTTAATGCATTAGTACCCATGTTGCGAACAGTAACTGTTTCTGGTCCAAAACCCCAAACATTATTAAGGAGTGTATAAGTTCCAGCACCGTTGGCTGTATATGCAGTTGTTAAACTAGAAAAATAGGGAAAATGTTCAAAATTATAACCATAACTGTTATTTGGAAACTGTATACCACTTCTTTCAAATATTATTGTAGTCAACTGCGCACAATCCAAGAAAGCAGAAGCTTGAATTTCTTCAACACTAATTGGAAATGTAACGCTAGTTAAAGGAGTAGCTGCGAACGCATGACCCCTAATTATCCGGACACTGTTACCTAATCTAATACTAACTAGTTTATCGATATAAAAAGAAGTATTAGTAGCGTTATGTTGAAACGCTCCGTCTCCAATAGTTGTAATGCCATCGCCAAAATCAACATAACGCAAATTGTTGAAGTAGTTAAAAGTATTACTAACTCCACCTGTCGCACCATTTACAATAATTTCCGCAGCTTCCGGCAGGATTAATTCTACAATTCTGTTTTTTCCTGTAGAAATATTCCTAAGTGGATCAAAAACACCGTTAGCGCGAAGGCCTCCGCCTATTGATGCAGCGGCAGCGGCAGTATCAGCAGCTAATGAGCTGCTTAAGGTGTTAGTCTCTGTAGAACGTGTACATTCTGACAAATTAAGATTTACAAACTTCCCAACAGAATTAAGCGTAGTCAGAATAGCATTCCAATTGGCATTGGTTAGTTCTAGCTTCAGGCTCAAGTCTACGGAATTGTTTTCATTTGTTCCACCGTTAGCCTTGGCAAGATAAAGCTCAATTGCACCTGTATTGGTAATGGGTAGGCCAATAAATTCATCTGTTAGGTGCTCTGGCCAGGATTGTCCATCTTCCTCAAAGTAAAGGCGCGGCATTTTATTTGCTTCCCAAATCCAGGGAGATTCTTCATCTTCGCCAAAAGTAAAGTTTGCATCATCCCAGGCTTTTTTCGTTTTTATTTCGAAGACATACAAACCTTTGCCATCCATGCCGCCAGCGATAGCTGTTCCGCTTCCTTCGGTAATATCCTTTTGTTCACCGTCTCGCATAACAGGCATTCCATTCCATGCGTAGTTATTGCTATATATTTTATCATCTCCGGCTATACGCCCAAACTGTGTATTAGTAGCCGTTGTATGATCGCATTTAACTTCGAAATTCAATGCTATATTATTACTGATTCCTATATTACCGCTCTGACCGACTATACCACCTGGTTTTGGCGTATTATTAGTTTGAGTAGAACTTACACTACCGGTGGAAAAACAATTATTAATAGTACCATAATCGTTAGTTCCAACAATACCGCCAACATTACGTGCTCCAGTAATATTGACATACGAATAACAATTTTCAACTTTTCCGGAAACTGATGCACCAGTAATTAAAATTTGATGCCCCACAATACCACCAATCGCATAGGCGGTACCAGTTATAGTTCCAGTAGTAAAGCAATTAAATATATTTCCGCCATTTTGTCCTGCTATACCACCAACCGCAAAATAACCATTTATATTAACATTTATCAGTCCAAGATTTTTAACAATACCACTCGTGCCAATAATACTAAACATCCCTAAATTATTTCCGTTTTCGTAAGTTGTATCTGTCATTGTTAAACCAGTAATCGTTTTTCCGTTTCCGTCAAATGAACCTGTAAATGTGCCGCCAATCCGTGTCCAGTTGCTTTGACCTTCTGCAGGAGGAACAAGTACGATATCTTCATTCAGCACATAATGCCGCGTTAGACCAGCTACGGATCCAGCATAATCATTAAACGCAGCAATGCTATTTTGCGTAACAGGAATTGCGCGCGCAGCTGCTTGTCCGTCATAAATTGTAACATTAACACTTGGTGTACCGGAAAGCGCGTAATTGCTGTTACCAGAAATGCTCAGTGCAAAAGAATATGCTGTTTGCGGTATAGTTGCTGTTCTATTGTATGTAAGTGTTATTATTTGTAAACCACTGCCAATAGTAGTATTATTTGGTATAGTCAAACCATTAATACCTGTTGTTAGTGTAATTGTCAGATTATCATTATTCACTAAACCATTTGCAGTAACACTAAATGTTGTTGTTGGTCCGTACAATGGATTGCTTGCTTCCAGGAACGGTACTAGCGTACGTGTTGGCTGGGTAATTTCCAAAGTAACAGGTCTTGGATCAATTGTCAGCGTATAACTCTTTGAATATGCAGCATATACATCGGTTGCCGCTTTGTTGGCAGTAATTGTAACAGTACCAGCTCTTTTAATTGTTACAATGCCGTTATCTGCATTTAACTCGGCTATTACACCGTCGTTAGGAGAAATGGTATAAGTTATAACACCGTTTGGCGGATTAGAAATGGGATTCCTGTAACTATCGTTATCACCGTAAGTTACATTAACTTGTCCTGGATTATCAAAATCAAAAGGATCTGGAATTAAACCGGTATGCTGAATCACAGCAGTAATTGTGATTATGTCATCTATAGCATCATTTTCATCTATTATGTATTGAATTGAATCGTAAACTGGTTCTCCTGGCCCTTCCTTTTGGATTGTATCGAAAGTTACGTCATTAATACTAAATTCAATATTATTATACAAAGCTGTTCTTGTTAGAGTATAGAAAATTGTTATTTCTTCTCCGGCGTAACCAGTTCTGGGTTCTGCCGTAATTAAATCACCAACATCCGCGTCTATAATATCCAGTCCAATAGTAAGTAATTTTCTGTTATCGTACAACAATTCCATGGGAACTATTACAAAAACTGTTTGCCCGCCAATTACTTCTACATTTTCTACAAAACCTTCAGCGTATGGTTTATCGTTATACGAAACTTCAATGTATAAAGCATACTTGCCAACAGGAACAGAAGCTGTAACTGTTGTTTCACCTTTTACAGGTGTAATATTAATGGAACTTTCTGTTCCAATTTCCATAAGTAAAATAAAAAAGTTCATTTCATCAAACATTTCTGGATCATCATCATGTGGCCACGAGATTGAACGTCCGCTTTGTTTATCAAGAGTTGTACTACCAAGATTGATAATTATGAAACCCTTTTCAAGTTCATATTCATTAAAACATGTTGTAAGAAAAATAGAGCTAATTATTATCAAACTAATAAATGTTAGCAGTAAAATTTTCTTCATATCTACTCCTTAATAATCACGGTGCTGGTAATGTTGGGCTATGTGTTTGAACTGGTATACCTATCAATCTTGGCAATTGACCGCCTGATGTCAGGTTACCGGTTATACGCTCCCAATAAGTAGTAGACCAGCCAGCATTAGCAAAAGAGAATATTGTTGTTAATGCAGTACCTAAATTTCTGCTTAAACCATCTTTACCACCTAAATTAGAAGTTATTGCGAATGATACATTCATATCACTTCTAGCCTGGTTGTATGTCAAGGTGCCTCCACTGCTGTTAACACCTGCAACTCGGCCAACATCATCAGCTGCAGCTTCTAATACTATTCTGGAATTCAATGCCACATTATTTTGCGTCGTAGCAGAATTATTTCCTACAATACCGCCTATGCTTCTTATGGGCCAAAAAGCACTATTACTGGTTTCTCCTGTAATAATACCTGTAGCATAACAGTTTTCTATAACACCTTCCCAACGATTTATACCAACTATTCCGCCAACAGTAGATCTACCTCTAATATTTCCAACGGAGTAGCTGTTTTGAATAGTTCCACCTGACAGTATACCTGCTATACCACCAATATTTATATTTAACGACGATGCGTTAATATTACCTTCTACTCTACTAGCGGAATAACAATATCTAACAGTACCGCCACTTATCTCTCCGGCTATTCCGCCTACAATGGCATCACCAGTAACTAAACCAGTAGTATAAGCATATTCTATTGTCCCATTACATTGACCCACAATACCGCCTACACTTTGTCCTCCATTAATATTAACATTCAACAAACCAATCCTTCTAACAACACCACTAGGATTAAGTGTGCCAATAAAACATTGATTATCCGGAGTTGGCCTGTTTATAGTAACATTAGAAATAGTACGACCTTCCCCGTCTAAACTGCCGCCTAAAAAAGTAATTGGTACCCAGTTACTTTGCCCTGCTGCCGGAGGAGTAAGTATGATATCTTGTGCTAAATAATAATGTCTGTTTACACCCTCCATGTTATTAGAATTTATATAAGTATTAAAACTATTTATATTTGCAGAAGTAAGCGGTATCCGGCGATTTGAAGTAGATATACTTGCAGAAAACGCTTCTCCAGGATGCCCATCGCGTACATTTAATATCAGTGATCGTGCAGGGATAGTGTAATTTGCTGTAGGCAGTGTAGTAAATGTAATTGTTAGACTTGCTGGAATAGAAGCATTGACAATAGTAAATTCCAGTTGTTGACTAAAATTACCATTTTGTAAATTAGACCATTGTGTTGTTAAACCAGTAACATTTATTCTTATTGTTACTCTATCATCACCTATTAAACCATCTATATTTCCTGTAATAGTAACAGGGGTAAGAGGTGATAAAATTACACCGGTAATACCAGGAATGTTACCAAAGCTGTTACCAGTAGGGGTATTAACTGTAAAAGTCGTAAGCATCCTTTGTGTAATGCCTTGTCCTTCTGCCATTGTTATACTTTGATTTGGCACTGTGTAATTACCTGCTTGAGCGCCAGATAAATTTATATTAGAAAAATTAAGTGTCCTTGTTCCTGCGTTCATGCTTGTATATTCAGCTGTAAATATATTAGAAACTTGCACAGTGTCGCCGCTTATAACTCCGCTTAATACAATATTATTACTAACAACATTTGCAGTTATTGTAGCATCGTATGGTCTTGTATGTGTTACGCTTGCAATAGTAAGCGTTCTTTGTGTGATACCTTGTCCTGCAGCCATTGTAATTGCTTGATTTGGCACTGTGTAATAGTCTGCATGTTCACCTTTTAGTGTTACATTACTAATGTTTAATGCTCGTGTTCCTGCATTTGCGCTTGTATATGAAGCAGTAAATGTATCTATTGATACATCATCACCGCCTATAATACCGCTTAATAATAAATTAGAAACATTTGTTGAACCTGTACCTGTTGTACCGTCATATATTTTTGTATGTGTCGCGCTTGTTATGTTTAAGGAAACTTGACTAGAATTATTTGGTAGTCTGCCTGGTACACTCCACCATTCACCAGTAAAACCAAGATTTGTCCAAAAATCGCTATTCCATACATGCAGGTTAGCACCGTCTTTGCCATCAGTAACAGCAGTTTCTAATGTAGGACTAATATCGCCTGTCATATCCGCACGTGCATAGTTATTTGTTGAGGAAGAGCCATCTGTGTTTCTTCCAACAATACGTCCAAAACGATCAAGTTGTAAAGAAAGTACACCATGATGAGCAATAGTTCCATTTAAGGCTACACTGTTTAAAACATTTGAATCTGAATCATGATTACGCCCAACCACACCGCCAACACCACCATCAAAATTACTGCTGCCAAATACATCACCTGCAGCATAACAATTTGTAACTTCACCTTCATTACGCCCAACCACACCGCCAACAGTACCGCCGGTACTTGTGACATTGCCTATAGAATAACAATTACTAATTGTGCCAGTATTTAAATTTCTTCCAACAACGCCGCCGACATTACTATTAGCTGCAGTAGTTCCGCTGGCAACAACATTACCTGTAGCATAAGAATATGAAATTGTGCCGCTATTTGATCCTGCCAAACCGCCGATTTCTCTGTCTGAACTATTTAAGTTTACAGTACTAAAACTATTAATCACTATGCCTCTATTTGCTCCAACGACACCACCAGCGGGATTAGTGCTGGGGTTAATAGTTCCGCTGCCTGTAACACTGCAATTTTCTATTCTGGCAGTATTAGAACTTTCTCCTGCAATTCCGCCAACTGATCCACCTGTAATACCAATAATTGAAACATGGCAGTTCTTAATTGTTCCATTATTACGCCCAACCACAGCACCAGACTGGCTTCCACTTTGAATAATATTTACATTTGCAAGCGTAAGATTTTGTACAACACCGCCTTCTCCTATCACTGCGAATAAACCGCGAGATCCTGTTGTAGTTTCAATTGTCAATCCAGATATAGAATTATTATCACCTTCAAGTGATCCGGTAAAATTGCCACTACTGCCAATAGGTGTCCAATTACTAGTCCCAGGCTCAGCTGGCACAAGCGTAATATTTTCTGTAAGCCTGTAATGACGTGCAAGACCGTCAGCAGAAGCGGCATAAGAATTAAACTGCGTGATATTATTTTGCGTAACAGGTATAGCGCGGTTGGCTGCAATTCCGTCATATATGGTAACATTAACACTTGGCGTACCTGAAATCACATAATTACTGTTATCAGAAATACCAAGCGCAAAAGAATTGGCTGTTTGCAATATAGATGTTCCATCATATGTAAGAGTTATTGTTTGTAAACCACTACCAACATTACTATTGTTTGTTAAAGTCAAACCAAGAGTTTCCGTTGCCAAAGTAATTGTTAGATTATCGTTATTTACTAAATCGTTTATAGTAATACCAAATGTTGTTAATGTTCTGTATAATAATTCATTCACAGAATTAAAAGGAACTAATTCGTGTGTTGGCTGATCCACATAAATAGTGACAGGTCTTGGATTAATAGTCAGTGTATAACTCTTTGAATACTCAGCATAATCATCATCTGCCGTTTTATTTGCAGTGATCGTAACAGTACCGGCCTTTTTTATTGTTACAATACCATTATCTTCATCTACCTCAGCTACTTCACCGTCATTAGGAGAAATGGTATAAGTAATAACACCGCCTTGCGGCATATTAGAAATTGGATTTCTGTAAGCATCAGCATTACCGTAAGTTACATCAACTTGTCCTGGATTATTAAACTCAAAAGGATCTGGTATTAAACCAGTATGTTGTATTATGGCAGTGATTGTAATAGTACCTTGCAAAGCGTCATCTTCGTCTATGATGTATTCAATTGTACCAGAAACTGGTTCATCTATTCCTTGTTCATCAACAAAATCAATAACAAAATTATTAATACTAAATTCGATATTGTTATATATTGAGGTTTTTGTTAAAGTGTAACTAATTATTATTTCATCTCCAGCATAACCTGTTCTAGGTTCAGCCGTAATTGAATCACCATCCTGTGCATTAATTACATCAAGTTCAATACTAAATAATTCTCTTCCATCGTATAATAATTCCATTGTAACGGTAATATGAGTTGATCGTCCGCTTCTAACTCTTACAATATCTGCCAAACCCTTGGCGTAAGGTTCGTCATTGTACAATACATCCATTTTTAAACTATAAAATCCAACAGGGACAATAGTTTTAACGGTAGTTACACCTTTTACAGGCGGAATGGAAATGGTATTACCTGTTCTTGTTCCAGTAAGTACAATAAAAAATTCCATGTAATTAAACATTTCAGGGTTTTCGTCGTGAGGCCATGATATGGAACGGCCGTTGTTAAAGCTGGAGCTAGAGCTAGAACTAAAGTTCACGCTGCCAAGATTAATTGTCAGAGTACCCGTTTCTTCTTCGAGTGAGTTAAAACATGTTGTAAACGCAAATAAAATAATAAATAAACATATAATATATTTCATAAACTACATATATTGGACTAAACGTCCAAGTTCTGCACAAGAAGCGCGTTTTCTTCGATAAACTCGCGGCGCGGCTGGACTACTTCACCCATCAATGTAGTAAAAATTCGTTCGGCTTCAACGGTATCATCTAAGTGAACCTGAATAATATTACGTTTGCCTATATCCATTGTTGTATCGCATAACTGATCCGGGTTCATCTCACCCAAACCTTTGTAACGCGAAACAGAAACTTTTTCTACATCTTTACCCGATTCGAATAAAATTTTGTCTTTTTCTGCATCATCATAAGCATAAAAAACTTTTTTGTCGTAACTTACCCTGTAAAGCG
>Ga0123356_10006598_pt1 | contig 11694 bp, 9 predicted proteins | sample TergutEmb28metaG_2_FD_92546 | JGI IMG/M metagenome (GOLD analysis project Ga0123356, IMG submission 92546) | Embiratermes neotenicus P3 segment gut microbial communities from Petit-Saut dam, French Guiana - Emb289 P3 | ecosystem: Host-associated > Arthropoda: Insects > Digestive system > Gut ... | reverse complement strand
ATGGTGGCCACGGACACCGCGCATTATTCTTTGATGGACTGCGGGATACTGAGCCAGAACGTCTCGCTGGCCGCCCATTCGCTCGGGCTGGGGAGCGTCATCTGCGGCATGGCCGGCATACCGCTTTCGGGAGTCCGCGGCGGCGAATTCAAAAAGCGCATGCAGTTTCCGGAAGGGTATGATTTCGGCATTGCGGTTTTGGTGGGTTTGGCGAAAAGCGGCAAGGAGCCGCATGAACCCGACAGCGCAAAAGTGACGTATGTGAAATAAAGACAAAAAGGGGAGATTGAAGCCATGGTGAAAAAATATGTTCTCGCGGGTTCCGGGGGCAGGGGATTTTCCTCATATGTGAAGCCGCTTACGGAGCTGTACACGGACTGCGTGAAGCTTTGCGGCATTTACGATATAAACGGGCTGCGCGCGAAGACGGCTTCGGAAATGGCGGCGTATGAGGTGCCGGTTTTCGGCGACTGGAACCATATGCTGTCCGCGGCAGAGCCGGACGTCGCCATTGTGACCACGGTGGACGCCGCCCACGACGGATATATAATCGGCGCGCTCGAAGCGGGCTGCGACGTGATAAGCGAAAAACCCCTGACCACAGACGAAAAAAAGCTGAATGCGATATACGCCGCCGCCAAAAAAACCCAAAAAAAAGTGAGCGTCATATTCAACTGCCGCTTCATGCCGGTATTCATGCGCGTCAAGGAGCTGCTGACAGAGGGGGCGATAGGCGACATATACAGCGCGCATTATGAATGGATGCTGGACACCTCGCACGGAGCGGACTACTTCCGCCGCTGGCACCGCGAGCGCAAAAATTCCGGTTCTCTTCTGATCCACAAAGCCTCGCATCATTTCGATTTGCTCAATTGGTTTTTGGAAAGCGAGCCAAACAAGGTGAACGCCTTCGGTTCAAGGCGCTTCTACGGCACGAATCAGAAGGCAGACGGGGTGAATTGCCGCAGCTGCGCTCGGGGGCGGGAATGCAATTTCTACTGGGACATAAACGCGGATGACTTCAATAAAAAAATATACACGGACTGCGAAAGCGCCGACGGGTACCTGCGCGACAAGTGCGTGTTTTCGGACGAAATAGACATCGAAGACACGCTGAGCCTGTCCATCAGATACAAAAACGGCGTTTCGGCGGCGTATTCGCTCACCGCGCATTCGCCCTACGAGGGCCTGAACTTGGTGCTCAACGGCGGCGGCGGGCGGCTCGAATTGAAATGCCTGTTCGGCTCCGGGTTTTACGCGGGGGCGGCAAAAAGCGTTATAAAAATATACAACCGCTTCGGCGAGGAGGTGTGCTACAGCATACCCTCAAACCACATGACAAAGACAATGCTGCAGCTGCCCTCTTTGACGAGGGATATCAAAAACAGCGGCCACGGCGGCTCGGACGGCATGCTCCGAAACGCGCTGTTTCGCGGCATGGAAAGCGATCCGCTGGGACAGCTGGCCGGGCTTAAGGAAGGCGCGATGTCGGTCGGCATCGGCATAGCTGCGAATATATCGATGCGCGAAGACCGCGCGGTTCGCCTGGATGAATTTTTCACCGAATGAGAGTGGGGAAATTTTATGGAAAATCTGCAGCTGTTAAAAAATGAATTTGAACAGATGAAATCCCGCAGGCGGGGACTTCCCAATATATGCGACTGCCTTATGAGCGAGGGGTATAAAAAAAATTACAATGACGATCCCCTCACGGCGAAGGCCAAGGCCACGGCAGAGCTGTTTGTTTCGCATGAAAAATATATCTATGAAAATGATCTGATCGCGGGCTCCATATACGGAAAATTTTCCGATTCCTATACGCCGGAGGAGCGAAACAAGGCGGCGCAAATAGCCGGCAGTTACGGCAAAAACAGCTTCTGGACCAATGCGGATCATTTCGCCCCGGATTACGAGACCCCCCTTAAACTCGGCGTGGGCGGAATGATCGGAAAAATACAAAAATCGATAAGCCGCTATAAAAACAACCCCAAAAAACAGGTATTTTTAAACGCCGCGCTGACTGCTATGACCGGCTTTTCGGAAATGATAAAAGGTTACGGGGCCGCCGCCCGCCAAAAAGCGCTCGAAAAAAGCGGCGAAGAGCTGCATATAATCGCTGATATTTGCGATAAAATAGCGCTCGGAAAACCCGAAAGCTTCCGGGAGGCGCTGCAGCTCGTGTGGTTTATCCACCTCAGCTTTTTGTATGAGGGGCGCTACGCGATGGCATTGGGCCGGTTGGACTTTTATCTTTACCCGTTCTACAAAAAAGACAAAATCTCAAAAGAACGCGCCCTCGAGCTTGTTGAGTGCACGCTGTACAAGATACATGAAACCAGCGTCTATCAGGGCGGCGACGACGTGGTGAATATCGCCATAGGGGGAGTCACGCGAAAAGGCAAAGACGCGGTAAACGAGCTCAGCTACATCATTTTGGAAGCGGTAAAAAACTGCCGGGTGCCCGGCCCCAACCTCTCAGCGAGGATAAGCGCCGAAAACCCGGACGAATTTTTGGACGAGTGCCTGAAGGTGATCGCCACCGGAATCGGCTATCCCGCGCTGATGAACGACGAGGTGAACGTGGCGGCGCTTTCGCGCTACGGTTACAAAACAGAGGACTGCCGCAATTACTGCATGGTGGGCTGCATAGAAAACTTCATCACCGGCAGCCAGCCCCCCTGGTCCGACGGGCGCTTCAATTCGCCCGTGTATATAGACCTGGCTTTAAACAACGGGAAGAACACCATGACCGGCCTTGCCGCGGGACCAAAAACCGGAGAGGCTTCTGCTTTCGACACGATGGAAAAATTTTTGAGCGCGTTAAAGCTCCAAATGGAACACGGGCTCGCCGAATATATGGCGGTATTCAACAACGAGGCGAGCCGGTATGACAAAACCATGTACTCGCAGCCGTATCTGTCTTGCTACTGCCGCGACTGTATCGGCCGCGGGCTCGATATACGCGACGGCGGCGCGCTGTACAAAAGCGCGCACTCGCCCTGCTGCATGGGCATAGGGACGGTTTCCGATTCGCTGGCGGCGATCGAAGGGGCGGTGTACAAGGACAGGATAATAACGCTCGAAGGGCTCCGCGACGCGCTCGCGGCGAATTTCGAGGGCGCCGCAGATATCAGAAATTATCTCAAAAGGGCGCCCAAATACGGCAACGACGATCCCGACGCCGACAAATACGCGAAATGGTTCGTGGATGCGCATTACGACATATATTCCAGATACAAGACCTTTGACGGCGGCGGGGTATATGTGGCCATAGCCTCAAATGTGGCGAACATACCCGCGGGGGCGGAAGTTGCGGCCACGCCCGACGGGCGGGGCAGGGGAGAGCCGCTGAGCGACGCCTCTTCGCCCTCGCGCGGCATGGACAAAAACGGCCTGACTTCGGTGCTGCTGTCGTGTTCCAAGCCCGATTTCACCAAGGCGGCGTGCGGAACCGTCTTGAATATAAAATTCACCGACGAGATAGGGGGCGATCAGACGAGAAAAAAAATCGCCTCGCTGTTCAAAGTGTACTTTGAACGCGGCGGACAGGAGGTCCAGATAAACTGCGTCTCGAAGGAAAAATTGCAAGAGGCCTCAAAAAACCCCGAAGAGTATAAAAACCTCGTGGTGCGCGTGTCGGGATTTTCCGCGTATTACACCCAGCTTTCGGCTCCGGTGCAAAAGGACATATTGGAGAGAACCGAATACTAAAAAAAATGTGAAAAAACATTCAAGGAGGATTTATTCCAATGAAAAAAAAGACGATGAGCTTCATCGCCGCGGCCCTTCTGACGCTGGCTCTCGCCGTAAGCCCGGCGGTTTTCGCAAAAGCGGCAGAGGGGGAGCTCCAGGGAAAAACGATAATTCTCGACGCCGGGCACGGGGTCGGCAATTCGAACGTATACGCGGATTACGACGAAGGAAAGGCCATGCTGGCGCTCGCGCTGAAGATAAAGGCCGTACTCGAAAAAAACGGGGCCACAGTGCAGATGACGCGCCCCGATGAAAAAAACGTCTCGGTTTATGTCCGCGCCGCGAAAGTCAACATATGGGCGCTTCAGGCGGTGAAAAATATCCGGCGCGGCGAAGCCGGCGAAATAGACAGGCTCATCGGCGTCATGCAGGCCATAATAAAAGACCCCGAGGAAAACGCCGCGATTTACATGAATTATCCCTTCGATTACGATTTTGAGCGCAAAATACACCCGGATCTCAAAAAGGTTTTCGAATATGAAAACCACGCGGCGGTGAGGGACAATTTTTTGATGATCTCACTGCATTCCAACGCCACGGGCACGCCGATAAAAACCTCGGTCAGCGGAGCGGACGCTTTCTACATGTCCAATTCCCACGACTGGATGAAAAACTATTATACAAAGTACTCATACGAAAAACAAAGCTTGAATTTCGCCGGCAAGATACTTTCCGCCATAGACAAACTCGGCATACAAAAACGCAAAGCCGAAGCCGCCTGCTATGTCGTGATACGGGAGCATAACGTCCCCGCCGTTTTGATCGAAAACGGTTTCCATACAAACGACGCCGACCGCGCCAAACTCTCAGACGATAAATTTCTGGATAAATTGGCGCAGGCCTATGCCGACGCCGTGATAAGCTATTTTTCCGAGATCATACCGGAAAAAATCGTACCGGAGCTGCCGGAGAGGCCCGAGAGGCCGGAAATTCCGGAAGAAACACCCAAGCCGGATCAGAGCCAAACGGCCCAGGTACGTTACTTGAGCGCGAAAAACGTCAAATTGTCGTTGAACCGCCATTCGGTAAATTTGACCGAAAATCCGATATTTGTTTCGGGGGAACTGTATTTTGGCATAGAGGATATCGCGAGGATATCGGGGTACGCCAGCGACAGCGCAGGCTTTTTGTACAGAGGCGAAGCGTATGAACTGAAAAAGCCGTTTGTAAGCGAGGGAAAACTATTTATCAGCGCGGGGGAACTGCTCTCCATCCAGAGATCCGTATTGTGGGCCGAAGTGAAAATAGAGCTGACAAATGATGTGCGGGTGCGGTTTGCCGCAAACAAATATACGCCGAGATGGGACGGCGGGGCTCCGGAATTTATAAACGGCGAGCTGTGCGTGCCGTTGGGGCCGGTTTTGAGGATATTGGGTTATACGGCGCAGCTCGAAGACGCGCTTTTGACCATATACAGAAACGATTCGCCGGTCCACAGCACGGAAACCGGATATATGATAATCTCGGACGCGCTCTATATGACCGCGGGCCAGCTGAACGAGATAAAAGGTATTTTGTGGGCCTCGTTTGATTTCAATCTGATTTTCTAAACCCCGCGCAGCCTCTTGATTTTGTCCCGGAGGTATGCCGCGCGCTCGAAGTCCAATTGTTTCGCCGCCTTTTGCATCTCGGCGCCTAAATCCTCGATTAACTTGCTCTTGTCTTTTTGGCTGAGGTTCGCGGCGTCTTCGAGTTTGTCCTCGAGTTTCTTCGCTTTCGCGGCGGAGTGGCTCAACTCCTCTTTTTCGCGGTCTCTTAAGTCCGTCATGTCGCGCACGGCTTTCACTATGGTCTGCGGGGTTATGTTGTGGGCGTCGTTGTATTCCTGCTGGATTTGTCTTCGCCTGTTGGTTTCGTTTATCGCGCGCTCCATGGAACCCGTGATATTGTCGGCGTACATGATCACCTTTCCGTTGACGTTTCTGGCCGCGCGGCCGATGATCTGTATGAGGGAGGTGTCCGAGCGCAAAAACCCCTCTTTGTCCGCGTCCAATATCGCAATCAGCGAAACCTCGGGCAGGTCTAAGCCTTCGCGGAGCAGATTTATTCCGATTATCACGTCGTATTCCCCCTGGCGCAGATCCCTGAGCAGTTCCACTCTTTCGATAGTATCGACCTGATGGTGTATATATCTCGATTTTATGCCGAGGTTTTCGATATATTCCGACAGATCCTCCGCCATTTTCTTTGTCAGGGTGGTCACGATCACCCTCTCCTTTGCGGCGACTCTCTGATTTATTTCGCCGATCAGATCGTCGATCTGGCCGTCTATTTTCCGGACCTCCACCTCGGGGTCCAAAAGCCCCGTGGGGCGTATCACCTGCTCGGCAACGGCAGCGCTGCGTCCCCGCTCAAAAGCCGCCGGGGTGGCGCTCACATATATCACCTGATTTATCTTTTCCAAAAATTCCTCGAAAACCATGGGGCGGTTGTCGTAGGCGGAAGGGAGCCTGAAACCGTAATCCACGAGATTTTTCTTTCTGGCCCTGTCCCCCGCGCTCATTCCCTTGACCTGCGGCACGGAAACATGCGACTCGTCTATGAACATCAGGTAATCGGAGGGGAAGTAATCCATGAGCGTGTACGGCGTGGCCCCTTGGGGCCTGCCGGTGAATATCCTCGAATAATTTTCGATGCCGCTGCAATAGCCTATCTCGCGGATCATTTCTATGTCGTAGCGCGTGCGCTCCTCTATTCTCTGCGCCTCGATGAGCTTGTTGCTGCTTTGGAAGAATTGTATCTGCTCCTCCAGCTCCTCTTCGATTTCCGCGATGGCCGCTTCTGTTTTTTCCTTGGAGACCACAAAATGCGAAGCGGGGAATATCGCGGTGTACTTTAAGAAACTGAGCGCTTCGCCGGTGACCGTGTGGATAGAAGATATCCTGTCTATTTCATCGCCGAAAAACTCCACGCGGGTGGCCCTGTCGTTTGAATCCGAGGATATCACCTCGACGATATCGCCCCTCACCCTGAATTTGTTTCTCTCAAGGCTGATATCGTTTCTGTTGTAGTTTATATCCACCAATCTCGATATGAATTCCTCCCGGCTCATCTTCATGCCCACGCGCACCCCCACCACCAAGTTTTCGTATTCCGCAGGGTCGCCCAGACCGTATATGCAGGATACGCTCGAAACGATTATGACGTCATTGCGCGAGAGCAGCGAGGATGTGGCCGAGTGCCTGAGCTTGTCTATCTCGTCGTTGATCGACGAATCTTTTTCTATGTAGATATCCTTCCCGGGAAGATAGGCCTCGGGCTGATAATAATCGTAATAGCTCACAAAGTATTCGACCGCATTGTCGGGAAAGAACTCCCGAAACTCCGTGCACAGCTGCGCGGCCAGGGTTTTGTTGTGCGCGAGCACCAGAGTGGGGCGGTTCAATTTTTGGATTATATTCGCCATCGTAAATGTTTTTCCCGACCCCGTGACCCCGAGCAGTATCTGTTCCCTGCGGCCTTTTTCGATGCCCTCCGCGAGCCGCTCCACGGCTTGGGGCTGGTCCCCCGTGGGGGCGTAATCCGAAACCAGACGGAATTTGTTTTGCTGCCTTAGCGTATCCATGCGTTTTGTTGCACCTCTCTTGTGTTTTAGAAATATTATATCATAAAAATTGCGGAATTAAATGAACGAAAAATTAAAAATATGGACAGAATAAACGGAAACGAATCAAACGAAATATATGAAGCGGCGGTGGTCGGCGGGGGCCACGCGGGCGCCGAAGCGGCGCTCGCCGCGGCCAGAATGGGCGTGAAAACGATTTTATTCACGCTTTCCTTGGACGCGATCGGCAATATGCCGTGCAATCCCTCAATTGGAGGGACGGGCAAAGGGCATCTTGTGTTTGAAATCGACGCGCTGGGGGGCGAGATGGGAAAAGCGGCGGACAAGACCAGGCTCCAGTGCAGGATGCTGAACAGCTCCAAGGGTCCCGCCGTGCAATCGCTCAGGTTTCAGTCGGACAGGAAAAAATACCACGCTCTAATGAAAAAGACGCTCGAAAACCAGAAAAACTTGGACATCTGCCAAGCCGAGATAACCGAAGTCATTTTTGAGAGCGAGGGCGAAAAAAAACGCGCAGCCGGGGTAAAAACGCGGACGGGCGAGATATTTTCGGCGAAGACGGTCATACTTGCCTGCGGCACTTATTTGGACAGCAATATACTGATAGGGGAAGTTTCGATAGAGAGCGGCCCGGACAACACGGCGCGTTCATCCTATTTGTCCGAAAACTTAAAACAAAACGGGATAACCATGATGAGGTTTAAAACCGGCACCCCCGCCAGGGTGCATTCCGGCGGCATAGACTATTCCCGGCTGGAAATACAATACGGCGACGAAAATATAGTGAATTTCGCGGACACTTCGGCTAAGCCGAAAAAAAACCGGCATGTATGCCATATCGCGTACACAAACGGCCAGACGCATGATATAATCCGCGAAAACCTGCACCGCTCGCCCATGTATTCGGGGCGCATAAAAGGCACCGGGGCGAGATACTGCCCGAGCATAGAGGACAAGGTGGTGAGATTTTCTGACAAAGAGCGGCATCAGATTTTTGTCGAGCCGATGGGGGCGGATACCCGTGAAATGTATCTGCAGGGGCTCTCGAGCTCCATGCCCATAGATGTGCAGAAAAAGATAATCGGCTCGATTGCGGGCCTCGAAAACGCCAAAATGATGAGGCCCGCCTACGCCATCGAGTACGACTGCTGCGACCCGCTGCAGCTTTGCCGTTCATTGGAATTCAGAGACATTGAAAACCTGTTCGGAGCGGGGCAGTTCAACGGCACTTCGGGTTATGAGGAGGCGGCGGCCCAGGGGATCGTGGCGGGAATAAACGCCGCGCTGAAAGTGTCGGGCAAGCCGGAGTTTGTTTTGGAGCGGTCCGGCTCGTATATCGGGATGCTGATCGACGATCTGGTGACCAAAGGCACAAACGAGCCCTACAGGGTGATGACCAGCCGCACCGAATACAGGCTCTCGCTGCGCCAGGACAACGCGGGCGAAAGGCTGATGAAATACGGGGCCGAATTCGGCCTTGTGAGTTCCCGGCGTTACGCAAAACTGCAAAAAAAGCTCGAACTCATCGAAAAAGAGATAGAGCGGGCCAAAAACACCACCATTTACCCCACCGATAAAACAAACGGCGTCCTAACGCAAAACAATTCCTCAAAGATAACCGCCGCCGTAAAATTGGTGGAGCTCTTAAAGCGCCCCGAACTCGATTACGACAAGCTAAAAGAGCTCGATTCGGGCCGCAGCGCCGATACGCCCGCTGATATATTCAAGTCCGCCATGATAAAAATACAATACGGGGGGTATATAAAGCGCGAACAGGAGGAAATCGCCCGCCACAAAAAATTGGAGGGGCGAAAAATCCCCAAAGATCTGGATTATTCGTCCCTCAAAGGCTTGAGAATCGAGGCGGTGCAAAAGCTCGGCAAACTCCGGCCCGACAACATCGGCGAAGCTTCGAGAATCTCGGGCATTTCCCCCGCGGACATCACCGCGCTGATAATAAATTTGGACAGATTATAAAGCTTTTCACATCTTGCCGAATATCACAAAGAGACTCGGCAGCACAAGCCCCGCAATCATAATTATCACGATAACCCTTATCCAGAATTTCTTGCGTTTTTCACTCAAAACACATCCGCCTCCCAAAAATAAATTCCATACGCGGTCCCTACAGGCTGTCGACGTCGACTTGGATCTTCTTTTCGCAGGAGAGCTCGACGGCCTCCATCACCTGCGAGCATTTGACTCCGTCGGCAAAGGTGGGGCAGATCGGGTTAAGGGGCCGGCCGGCCGCGATTGCCTCGGTGAATTCATACAGCTCGTGCACAAAGGTGTGCTCGTAGCCGATCACGTGTCCCGGGGGCCACCAGGCCTGCATATACGGGTGGATGCCTTCGCTCGCCTGAATAAGCCTGAAGCCCTGGGTGCCCGGCTCGTCGGTTGCCGACAGATGCAGCTCGTTCATGCGTTCGAATACGAATTTGAGGCTGCCGAGTTCCCCGTTTATTTCAATCGACATGTCGTTTTTATGCCCCTGCGCGAATCTGGTGGCTTCGAAAACCCCCATCGCGCCGTTTTTGAATTCCGAAACAAAAACGGTCGCATCGTCGATTTCGACGTCTGCCATCGGCGCGCTTTCGTTGGCTTTGGCGGTCAGTCCCCCCGTCGTTTTTTCGAGCAGCGGGCGCCGCTTGACAAATGTGGTGCTCATGGCCGCAACGGAAGCGAACTCGCCCACCAAGAACCTCGCCATATCTATGCAGTGCGCGCCGAGATCGCCGAGAGAGCCCGAGCCGCACACTTTTTTGTCTAGCCTCCACACGAGCGGAAATTCGGGATCTATGATCCAGTCCTGCAGGAAACTCGAGCGCACATGAAATATCCTCCCGATTTTTCCTTCGTCGATGAGCTTTTTGGCCAAAAGGACCGCGGGCACGAACCTGTAGTTAAAGCCGACCTGGTTGATTATTTTGTTCTTTTCGGCCGCTTCGAGCATCTGGCGCGCATCCGCCAGCGTGAGCGCGAGCGGCTTTTCGCAGAACACGTGCTTGCCCTCGTTGGCTGCGGCGAGCCCGATCGTCTTGTGCGCGTCTGAAGGCGCGGTTATGTCGACTGCGTCGATGTCGGCGCGTTTGATCAGTTTTTCCCATGAAGTCTCGCATTCATCCCAGCCGAATTTTTCGGCGGATTCTTTTACCCATTCGGGATCCCTGCCGCAGAGCACTTTTTTGGTTATATTCGCGGAACCGTCGAAGAACATGCCGATTTTGGACAGGCCGTTGCTGTGCGCCTTGCCCATGAACTTATAACCTATAAGCCCGACGTTTATATTTTTTTTCGCCATAAAAATACCTCCGATAAAACATAAATAAATTTTTGTTTACTGAAAACTTCGAAATATCAGTATATCATTCGACCGGATAACCCATCGTGGTCATGAGCGCCATTTCGACCGCCGAGGTGTCGAGCCTGCTGTACTGCACCACCACTTCCACGCTGCTTTCGAGCAAAATGGCGTATGGCACATCTTTTGGTATCGGCTCGCCCGCGTTCGAGCGGATCTTGTCAAGGCGGATATGATGCGTCCTTCCCGCCCCGCAGAAGGATTCGAAATCGTCCCTTTTTTCGCTGTCCTCGAAAAACAGCGTGAGTTTTATGTGCGCGTCGGCATCCGAAGTGTTCAGCACGCAGACCGATTCGTGGCTGGGCGGATCGTGCTTGGAGACGGAGCTGAGATAGGTGTCGGGGATAAGCCATGTTTTTTTGCCGTATGCTTCCATAGAAATTACCCTTTTTCCTTTCCTTTAAATGAATTTACAAAATGCAAAGCGCCGCTTATTCGGCTTCAAAATTGAGAAATTCGTCTATGTCCACGAGGTCAAACCCGCCGTCGTAGGCGGCGTACATGTAGTACAAAAGCACAGCCGCTTCGTCGGCGCCTTTGGTTTCCCCGTCGAGTTCGAGCGAATGCGTCTGGATATAAAACATGCCTTCTTCCCCCTCGATCGGCGTCACTTTGAATGTCATCACAATATCCTCTCCGCTGCCTTTTATCTTGCCTTTCAAATCGACGTATTCCGTGCCGCCCTCGGTGCGGTTCTTCCATTCGGAGGATGTCACATATTTGTCTGTGACGGTCACGCTGCTTTGCGTGAAACCCATTTCCTGAAGCAGATTACTATCTTGGACGGTTTTCACATAGTCGTAGGTTGTTTTGCATGAAAAAAGAACGGATGCCGCCAGAACGGCCGCGATGATGAGTGAAATTGCTTTTTTTGACATAATCATCCTCCTTAATTGATTATAGCGTTTAATTAAAATTTTTTTCGTATATGAAAGACGTTTGAAACGTCAGTTCACGCTGTATAAAATTTCCCCGTATGTGGGGTAAATCCAATATTTTTTGGCGACGAGCGCTT
>Ga0123356_10006597_pt1 | contig 11695 bp, 13 predicted proteins | sample TergutEmb28metaG_2_FD_92546 | JGI IMG/M metagenome (GOLD analysis project Ga0123356, IMG submission 92546) | Embiratermes neotenicus P3 segment gut microbial communities from Petit-Saut dam, French Guiana - Emb289 P3 | ecosystem: Host-associated > Arthropoda: Insects > Digestive system > Gut ... | reverse complement strand
GTCCTGTTCCACCCATCTGTTGTTAAGCAGGCGGGCGGATGGTGATTGTAACGTTTGACGTGGCCATGACAAGCAGTTGACTGTCCCATGACTCACCGGAACGTGTGGGGATTATTCCGCCTGGCGCGACACGCTGGCGCGACAGTGATTCAATTTCTTGCAGCTGCGTGGGTTGCGCCGGGCGCTCCAGGGCTGCTACTGCCAAACAATCTTGCCGCAGACGCCAGTACTTTGGACTGGTATTGCAGGTTCAGAGCTGGAGTATGCGAATGGTAGTAACCGACCGCCACCATCAGGTCGCCATGCGCCTCGTTCAGGTAGGCGCGCATGATCAGGCCGGCCGCGGCGATGTTGAAGCAGGGCTCCACCACGAGTCGCCGTCGCACCTCCTCCGGAGGTAGCCGGCTTACGCCCGCCAGCGGCACCAACCACTGCGTGTTCACTTGCATCACGCCAAGGTCGTCCGAGCCGTCCGCGTTGTGGCTGACGCTGCCGGGCATGCCACCCTCCACCGCTTGGATTGACGGCAGGACACGTGGCGGCAGGTGATAAACAGATGCAACCAGCGCCATACAAGCCAGAAACGGGATCGCCACCTGCCCTTCCCCCTCTCGTTGCGCACCGGCCCAACTGGCAAGATCGATTCCGGCGAGCACGATTCGACGGGTTGGCCAGCCCGATATATTTCCATAGAAGACCGACGACGCAAACGGATCAAGCAGAATGCGCCTTTCCCTCCGCCCCGGTACTCCCTCCACCAAAATCCGTGATGGAGAGGCTGGCTTCACACTGCTGGAGATCCTCGTCGTCATCGCGATTCTCGGCCTGCTCATCAGCATGGTCGCCCCGGCCGTGCTGCGACAATTGGGCGGAGCAAAGGTATCCGTCGCCAAGCAATCCATTGAGCGGATTGGGGTGGTGCTTGACCTCTACAAGCTCGATGTCGGCAGCTACCCGACGACGGACCAGGGCTTGCAGGCGCTGGTCGAAAGGCCAGAGGGGGTCGACGTATGGAACGGCCCGTACGTCAAGGGTGACAAGGTGTCACTCGATCCCTGGAATCATCCGTATACCTACCGCGAGCCCTCGAGCCGGCAAAACCACGACTACGATCTCTGTTCGGGTGGCCCGAATGGTGTCACCGGCGACCCCGGCGCAGATGGAATGATTTGCAACAACTGAGCTTAGTTGCGATGCCTGCCGTTTCCGGGAGGTGAGGAGCCTGGCGCCTGTGAAATCGAGCGGTGTCTCCGCTCCGTGCAGGCACACGGTTTGGTAGTGCGTGGCCCTCAAAGGTCGGCCGATCGAAGAACCCACGACAGCGCGCGAAACACTGACCTGGAGCGCCCCTCATAGCGCAGCGAAGGCCTTCGTAGCGTGGCGAGGTCGCCGGATCGTTGTCCCAGCAAGCTTCCGTGGTCCACCGACCTCCAGTTTCATACGGCGCATCCGCAAACGAGGCGCTGACCAGGCCGGGTGGGGACGTCCGTTACGCAGAACCGACCGCGCATTGACCCGGCAGGCGCTCCGCTTCAGTTGGGACCCCAGCAAGAATCGTTGAGCCTCGCAGCGCTTGGCTCGCACGCGCAGCGATGTGTGTACCCACCAGTGCAAGCAGCGCCATGCTCCACAGCACAATCAAGAGCGTGAGGCCGCGCTGTCGCGTCGTGTCGGGAATCGTCTTCATTGCAACCGCAGCCTCCGCCGCAAGTTCAACATCGGATCGGGCGAGCCGGTGGATGGCAGATTTGTCGACTCGTCGGGCACCGCTGCGGCGCTCGGCAATTGCTCGCGCAGATCCTCTGTAAACGCACGCGCATCGCGCTGGTCGTGAATCACGTGCGGCGTGATCAGCACCAATAGCTCAGTCTTGGTACGCTGGTTGTTCTGTTGCGAGACAAAGAAGCTCAGTATCGGAATGTCCTTGAACCATGGCACGCCGCCGTTGGATCTGGAGACGTTGTCCTGGATCAGCCCGGCAAGCCCGACAGTCTGGCCGTCCTGCACGACAACCCGCGAGGTCACGCGCCGCTCGTTGAAAGTTGGCGATTGCAGACCGGGCGTCGTCACGCCACTGGCGACGTCGCTGACCTCCTGCGCGATATCGAGCGTCACCAGGCCGCCGCTGTTGACGCGTGGCGTCACGTCCATGATGACGCCGGTCTGCTGATACTGCACCTGATTGACGATCGTCGCATTGGGAACCAGCGTGCTCTGCGAGGACGACGCCAGATAGGGCACCGCCGCGCCGACCATCAATTGCGCCGTCTGGTTGTCCACCACGAGCATATCCGGCGACGACAGCACGTCCACCTTGGTCAATTGCTGGAGCGCACCCAGGATCTGTCTGATACCCTTACCGGCGAACACTGCCGCCGTGATGCCGCCAGTGCTGGCCCCAGAGAGCGCGGGGACGATCGTGCTGCCCTGGAACAGAAACTGCGTGCCGTACTGGAGCTGGTCAGTCAGCGTCACTTCGGCGATCACAGCATCGATTCGCACCTGCAGCGGCAGAATGTCGACCCTGCGCAGCATCGCCTCTACCGAACCAGCCTCCTGTGGCGTCGCATAGACCAGCACGGCGTTGTTCTGGCTGTTGGGGACGATGCGCATACCTTTGAGGTTGGCGGCCTCTGTACCGCCAGTTGTGTTGAGGCCGCCGAGCAACGGATTGGCGGCGCTGGTGCCACCGGCCTGCGCTCCGGTCGGCTGTTCGCCGCCTGCCGCCATCCCGCCGGCCGCGCCGCCGCCCATGCCACCTGGCCCCTGACCGAAACCGCCACCCTGGCCGAATCCACCCTGGCCGAATCCACCCTGGCCGAATCCACCCTGACCGAAACCGCCGCCCTGGCCGAAGCCGCCCTGACCGAAACCGCCGCCCTGACCGAAACCGCCACCGCCAAACTGGCCAGGGCCGCCGTGCGCGGCCTGCCCGGCTAGAGTCGGCTGCGCTGTGACGTTGTTCGGCGTGAAAGCCTGTTGCAGCAGATACGCCATATCGTCGGCATGGCTGTTCTGCAGGTAATAGACATGCCAGCTCCGTTCGGTGAAGTGCCGCCCTCGCTCGACGAGGCTGTACACGCGCCGCGCTTCATCGATAAAGCGCGGCTCGTGGGCAATGACCAGTATGGAGTCAAGCCGTTCCAGCGGCACGACGCGCACGAGGCCCTCCAGAGCGCCGCCTTTCCCGCCTTTCAACGCAGCCTCCATCGCCGCTGCGAAATCCTTGGCGCCACCACTCGGCACCGGCATCAACGCGTATGATTGTCCGGCCAGCGCTCGGGTATCGAAACTCTGAGCCAGCGCCACAAGCGCGTTGCGTGCGACAGGGTCTCCGCTGATCAGCAACGAATTGCTGCCCGGCTCGGCGGCGATCTTGGCGAGAGAGCCGGCGAATGGCGTCAGCAGCTTGGCCAACGGATCGGCCGAGGCATAGCGCAGCGGCAGAACGACGCCGCCCGCCGACGTGGCGCTGCCAACCGCGGCAGTTGTGGCCCCCGCCGGCGCGATGCGATAGAGACCGTCCGCCTGAACCAACGCGGCGCCATTCTGCGCCAGCAGAACCTGCAACGTCGGCAGCAGTTGGGAGCGTGGCAACGGGCGCGCCGTGCGGAAGGTCGTGGTGCCCTTCACCGACGGGTCGATCGTGTAGTTCACGTGCAGCGCACTGCCGAGAATTTGCGCCACCACCTCGCGGATGTCCGTATCGACGAAATTGAGCGAGATGTCGCCCCCGCTCTCCTGCGTGACACCCGGTGCAGCGCTGGCACGTGGCGTGGTGGGACCGTAGCCGTATTGCGCCGGTGGAAGCTGGCTCGGGCCGCCCACCGAACCGCTGATCCGGGGCGCCGTCGACACATTCGTGCTCGTCGGGGGCAAAGGTGCCACGACAAGCGGGTTTCGTTCCGTGCAAGCGCCAACCACCAAGAGCGGCAAAAGAACGGCTGGGACACGACGGATCCGGCTATATCCGAAACTCGCTGTGCCAGTGTGGTCCAGCTCACAGGCGGAGAATGCGTCGGCGGATCCGCCGCGAAGCACTCCGCCGGCGGCGTTGCGGCGTGGGGCCCTCAGCTTAGCAAAGGCGTTCTCGATCGGCTTGCTGTCCGGCGAGTAAAGCGGCAGGCAACGCAACGTCGGGCCAGCGACTTCGATCAGTCGTCGCAGTGCGCTGCGCTTATGGGTGAGGCATTTATCCATGTCGACGATGTTAACGGTCCGCCGCTTCGGCAGCCAGCACCTGATCGACATAGGTTAGGATTGCATCGCCATTTATCGCGCCATCCAGACGCATCGGTATCATCATGCCCTGCAACCGCAGGGCGCGGTTGCGAGCGGTGATCCGCCAATGGCTATCCGGACGGACCCTAGCGATCGCGCGTCGCGTGCGGCGCGGCCGCGTCCTCGAGTCGACTTGAACGAAGCGGCGTACGCCCGCCAGCCGCCTTGACCAGCGAGATGTCGATCTCCGCGCCGATCCCGTCAGAACCACTGGATGCGCACCGGCCTCTCTCCACAACCGCAACCAGAGCACCGCGGTCGTGGCCGCGACGCCGAAGCACGCCGTCGCGCTATTGCGCCGTGCCCCACCCTCGACCGCCACAATGACCTGCCCGCGCAGATCTTCGGACAAGGTCTCCGCCATGCCAGCTGGCCTCCTCTCCAAGCACACATGGTCAACCAGATTTCAGCCGAGCCGGGAAAGCCCTTTTGGGAGCGGTTCCTCGAAATGTGCACTAGGGTTTGGACGACCGGGGGTTTGGAAATTGCGGCGCCCGCGGAACGCCGCGAGGCGGCTGCCCTGGCGCCTGTGCGGGATGTTGGGCTTGCGCCGGGACTTGTGGCGGCGACGGGCGCGGCATCACGGCCGCCATGTCGTGGCGTTCCTTAGCATCGGCGGAAAGCGAGACCTGGTCGCGCCCCTGCGGACCGGAAACCGTGACGCCAGCCGGTTCGATCTTCTCCACCGTATACTCACCCAATGTCTGGCCCACGGTGAGCACCGTCGGCCTGCCACCATCCGTTGCGGCAAAAATCGCGCTCTGCCCGAACGGCCCGATCACAACCCCGGTTAGCCGTGGCAGCGAGCCGAGCGTCGTGCCGGTACCGGCTCCCGCATCCGTCGGTCGACGGTTTCGACTGAACAGCGGTCGCGCCAGCGCCGTTCTCAGCCAGTTGTCGGTACGGTCGCCGGGGTCTCGGGTGGTGGCACGCGGCTCCACTTTTGCCTTTTGGCGCATAGGGACAACCCCGGTCCCGCTCGCGGCCGGCGGCGCCGCGTCGTCGAGTTCCAGAACGATCGCTGCGGCGAGCACCGTCGCCAACAACGCGAGGCTGAGAAACACCGGACGGACACTCATGGCCGGCCCCCGCTTTGCGGCAACGATCGCTGCGCGGTCGGTGCTGCTGCGGTCTCGGGAGCCGCCGCCCGAAACGCCTGGACAGTGAAGGAAATATAGAGCGGCGGCTCGGCGGCCTTCGCCGCGGTCGGTCCCGCACGAACCTGCAGGTCGTCGATAAACATGGTCGGCGTGGCGCGCTCGATCGCCTGGAGCAGCCTCATCAGCACCGCCCAGCGTGCATCGACGGTCAACTTGAGCGCAATGCGCCGATAGGCCCCGACCTGCTGCGCCGGCAGCACGTCAATGCTCGACAGGTGACCACCCGCGCTGTTCGACATGCTCTCAACGAGGCTCTGCAGCTTGGCACCGGCCAGCGCGTCGGACTTTCCTTCCAAGGTGGCATTCGCCGGCATCCGATCTGCCGTCCGTCGCACCGCTAATTCGCGTTGCATTTCCGCCAGCGAGCCGGCGACCTCGGCCATACGCGAGGCGAGCAACGATCGCCGCTCTAACTCATCCGCGCCGTTGGCGTACGCCTGAACCAGTGGTTGCCCGACACCGAGCCACAGCGCAGCCAGTACGAGGCCGGTGAGCCCGAGTGCAAGCGCACGGCCACGCGGTCCCTCAGGCAGCGTCAGTGCCATCAGGGTACGATCTCGACCCGGATCGCGAACACATCGACGCCGGCCGCGTTGCGCGTCACCGGGGCTGTGAATGCGGCGTTGCGGATAGTGGGATCGGCCGACAGCGTGGTCAGCAGTTTCGCTGCCGCCGCCGACTCCCCCTGCATCGACACTTCGCGCTTTTGCATCACGAGGCTGATCAGGTGCGTGTCGTCGGGCAGGAGTTCGGTCAGCGTGGCGATCGCGTGCAACGCATCGCCCACCCGCGCGTGCTCAGCACTGAATGCGTCGACGCTTTCGGCGTCGGCTGCCAGCTTTTTGCGAACGGCCTCGGCCCGGTCGAGTTGCGGCTTGAGGGCGGCAATGCGTGCCTCCACCTCGCCGCGCGCTTGTGCCTGCCGCCAGAACGGCAGCGCCACGACAGCGACCGCCAGGGCCGCGCACATAACACCGGCCGCGACGACCCCGCGACCGCGCCAACGCAGTTTGTCCGCTCCGGGGGCCGTGAGTGGAACCAGCTGCAGCTCCCCCGAAGAGTCCGCCGCTTCCAAGAGCGTCGGTGTGAGCTGCAGCTGCCGCATTGTCTCGAGCGCTGACGCAAGCCGTGCGCGCGGCACCAGCACGATACTGATCACGATTCGCGACCGCGCCTCGTCGCGTCGCAGGAGGCTGTAGGAGTAAAACACCTCGTCGGCGGCGAATGGCGTGAAACGGTCCATCTCGTACCGCACGACCCGGTCCAGTCCCTGCTCGGCGGCACGCGGCAGCGTAACCTGGCGCTCCAACAGCATGCCGGGGGGCAGACGCAGTACAATTGCCGGCCGCCGCCGGTTGCCGAGCATCGTGCGCGCCATCCGCAGTCCGGCCTCATCGAGGCCAAACTGGCCGAGCGAGGTTTCCTTGTGGTCGCGGCGCAAGAGCAACTGAATGTCGGCCGGCTCATGCCAGTCGAGCACAACCGCGTTCGCCGGCCCTGCCGCGCGCTGACGCCAACGCTCCGGCAAGATCTCCTGCATCTGCCGAAGCCACCAGGAGGCGATCTCGTGGAGCATCACGCTCTGGAATTCATCATCTGCAGTGGGCGCCTAAGATAGCAATCTGTCCACCCGTCAAGCGTCTGATTGGACGCCCGCCAGAGCAAGGCTGTCGCCACGCATTCGATACAATGAGACAGCAGAGACATCAGCCGGTTAGCGCATAATTGCGGCTGGGGGATCGCGTAGTGGTTGGTTTCTTTGGCGGCCATTGTCCTCTGCATTCTTCTTTTTGCGTCAGTACTGCTCCGGTCCGCAACATCCGCCCAACGGGCCTCATCGCCGTCACTGACCGAAGGGGTTGGCTGCAGCGACACGGAACCCGTCGAGCACGGTGGGTTTTCCGTGGACGACCGAGATGTTGCGCTGCCCGTTCTTGCGTCGGGCATCATGTCGGAAAACCGGCCGGACTGAGAGCCACACGACAGAGATCGCAAAGACGATCCTGTACGCGCTTGGTTGTGAGCCAGGCACGCTCAAGAGCGTACGGGAGAAGGGTGCGCGTTCTCTCGTACTGCGGACACGGGCACCAGATGAAACGGTCGGGAGCATCCGGGGGCGTCACGCTTGGATCTCTGTTTGTCTCTATTCCCCGCGTTGTCTCTATCCCCCGGGCCGCGAAAGCATCGGTGCCGCCTCGATTGTCGGCCAGTGGCGACGATCGTTCCCGTCGAACGCCACGGTGATGCGGACAAGTTCCGGTAGCGTCTGCAGATTCCAGATATCGACCCAGCCGCCGCCCTGACTCGGCTGACGAAAATAGCGGAAATCGACATGGTCGACGCCGTCCAGCAAGACTGTCTGCTGTGGCGGCGGCGGTGGCGTCAGCCGTTCGGCGTGAGGATGGAGGCTCCAGCGCAGCACCAACCGGTGCTTGGCGTCCACGCCAAGGCCGATCTCGGCGCTGCGGGTAACCAACCCGGTCGCCGACATCGGCAGACGGGCGACGAAGGCGAGCGTGTGTGCCTGGCCGTGAAACGGCGCCGGCTCATTGACCCCGCCGGGATCGGCCGTGGCGACCAGCCCGCGCAGCACCCGCTCCATCGCGTCCATGTCGGCATGCCGGTTGAGAAATGCTTCCTGGCTGTCCCACGCATGCAAACCAAAGCTCACGCCCTCGGCAAGGCCGACAATCAGGAAGCCCAGCACCACCAACGCCACGAGGATTTCGAGCAGCGTGAAGCCCCGCTGCGCGCGGCCGTCGCGCTTCATCGACCCGCCGCGGGCGCCGCGCTGAGCCGGGCGCTGTCGAGCCGCACTTGCCGCGCGCGACCATTGCCCTGCCAGGTCTCGATCACGGTGATGCCATAGAGCGTGGCCTGCGGCTCTGCCATTCGAAGGGGGTTATTGGTCGGCCCGCGCGGCAAGGGGACAGAGCCAAGCGGTGAGATACGCACCATCCAGTGGAAACCCTGCCCATCGTCGCCGGACTGCTCTCCGCCGACCAACGATCCGACGCTGGCCGCAGCCAGGCGCGAGCGCGCGAGCGACAACGCCTGCTGGTAACGATCCGCCGTTGCGACGGCGCGCAATCCGCCGAGCGAGGCCTCGATCATAACGCCCAGTGCCAGCGCCGCGATGATGAACGCGACCAGCACCTCGAGCAGCATGAATCCCCGTTGCCGGTCACGGGACATCAACGGTGCTAACCCGGCCAGTCAGCCAGTCAACGCTGATCTGGATGCGCCGATTGCCGTCGGCAAACAGGATGCGCGCGCCGGTCGAACTGCCGTCCGGCGCAAAGCGGAAGCCGACCAGCTGCTTTTGCGGCCTGCCGCCGGCCCCGACCGCAGCTTCGAGCTCGAGCCCCTTTGGTACCTCGATGGTCGGCCCACCCTCGACTGCGATTCCACGACGCTCACCATTCACAGCGACCAGCACCGGCCGGTTTGCCGCGATTGCCCGTCCACGCGCGCCGCGCAACGCTTCCGAGACGGCTGCGACGATCCCCCGTACTTCCAACCCGTGCGAGCGCACAGGCCCGCGCGACGCGGCGACGGCAACGACGAGCCCCAAAATCACCAAGACGATGATCATTTCGAGCAGGGTAAAGCCGGCGCATGGCGCGTCCGGCAACGGAATGCCTCCATCGAAGGGGACCGCCGGCTTGTGCGTTGTTGCTGCACTCATCGCGGCCCTCCGGCGAAATCAACTGTCTGCGAAGCTGCGCAACAGCGTCTCAACCTCAGCTCCAGGTTCAGGCGATCTCTCAGCGCGCAGCTCCTGCTCGCCCTATCGCCCCTTCTCGGTGTCCTGCCTCCTCGGCGTCCTGCGTCGTACAGCCCCCGCCAGCCTTCCGCAAACCTGCCTGTTGTTGAAGACCACGCCGCAAATGACCTCAACATTGACGGAAATATGGCGCGGCTCGCGGAATGGTTGTGATCTAAACGCGGCAGGCGAATTGTTCGTCACGGCCCTGGCGGAATGAGTGCTTTAGCGTTTCACCTGTTCGGCCGCTAAACGAGCGGGAGGCCAGGACCTCGCATCACTTGTAACGAGATCGTGCATTGCTGCGATTTAATCAGCTGTTCAGCTGAGTTATTCCAAGTTGCACGACCACGACTCGACAACCCTTTGTTGAAGGCACGACCGCGCCGCAATTCTCGCGGCATAAGACGCCACAGGCCGGATGATTTTTTGCAGAACCCCAGTACCGATTCGGCGGTACTGCTGCGACGAACAGCGGTTTCCGGTTGCCTGGCTTTTGCCGCCATGGCGCGTTTTTGCGCCCGCGTTCTGCATCGGGGATCTGCGTGACGTTGCGCCATCGACGGTATCATTCGTTGGTTTGAGCCGCTCGCCAGCGATTGCCTTCGCCAGGTCTATCGCGGTGTCGGCATGCCTCTTCGACCGCAGGTTCGACGCTGCGAACCGACTTAGTTCGTTGAGCATTCCACCACAGTGCGTTTTCAGGCCAAGCTTGAGGAATGAGCGCAACCTGTCGTGTCGAGGCGTAGCGAACGATGGCTGCGCAGAGCAGCCACTCAGCCTGTCATGAGCCGACCGAAGCTATGAAGCTGGTATTGTTCCACCACTGCCTGCGTGAGCCAAAGGACGAAGGTTGCAACCGCCAGCGGCGGGCCGAATGGCAGTGCGGTGCTCGCGCCGAGCGATTGACCCCGCGCGCGCGCGACGAGGGCGAAGGCCAATCCGAGCAGCGCTGCCAGCAGCACCACGTTTCCAAGCGCTTGCCAACCGAGCCACGCGCCGGATGCCGCCAGCAGTTTCGCATCGCCCTGGCCGAGTCCCTCGCGCTTGCGGAGCGCGCGATAAAGTGTGGCGAGCAGACGAAACCCGAGATAGCCGACGATGGCACCGACCGCCCGGTCAGTGAGTGTCCACGGCACCAGCCACCAGGCGAGCGCCAGCCCGGCAACCACGAGTGGCAGGGTCAGCGCATCGGGTAGAACGCCCGCTTCCCAATCGATCCAGGCCAACGCCAGCAGCGTCCAACCCAGCCCGCAGCCGCCCCACAGCTCCAGCCCCTCCGCGCCCGTTGCAACCACGGCGGCGGCGATCAAGAGGGCGATCAGTTCGGCAACGAGATGCCCCACGTCGACAGGAGCGCCGCAGGCCCGGCAGCGACCGCGTTGGGCGAGAAAGCTCACGATCGGCGCCAGCTCCAGGGGTCCGAGCCTGTGGCCGCAGCTTTCGCACTGCGAACGGCCCCATAGCACCGGACGCCGGGCCGGCAGGCGACGGATGAGAACGAACAGAAAGCTGCCGGCGAACGGGGCGGCCAGCAGAGCAAACCACCAGGTCACGCACAACCCTTCGTGCAACGCGCTTGCCATTGACCGGCGTGTTGGAACAATAGTCCAGTCCCTCGTGGCGCAAGATGAGGATGCTCGTGGACGCCATCACCGCCGGCCGGAGCCTCGAACAGGCGATCGATGCGCTCGCCCTGCTCCTCACGGATCAAGGTCTCTGCGACCAGAAGACGGTCGAGCGCGCGCAGCGGGTCGCAGCTGAAACCGGGCAGCGACTCGACAGCGTGATGATCCAGCTTGGGCTGGTGACCGAGCGCGGACTGGCCGAAGCCTATACGGCGCTGCTCGGAATACCGCTCGCGACACCGGACCGTTATCCCGAGGAGCCGCTGTTCACGGAACGACTGACCGCGCGTTTTCTGCGCACCGTCCGCGCGATGCCGGTTGCAGAGGACGACGGGCAGCTGATCGTCGCCGCGGCCGACCCGCTGGACCCGTTCGTCCCGGCCGCGATCGGCGCCGCGACCAGCCGGCATGTGTCGCTCGAGGTGGCGGTGCCTATTGAGCTGGACGCGGCCTTCGACCGCCTTTATCGCGACGAGACGGTGGCTGAAGAGGCCGTCGACGAGGACGGCAGCGGGCCGCTCGAGGAGGATGCCGAACGGCTGAAGGACCTTGCCTCCGAGGCACCCGTCATCCGTTTGGTCAATCAGCTGATTTCGCGAGCGGTTGAGACGCATGCGTCCGACATTCACATTGAGCCGTTCGAGGACCGCCTCCGCGTGCGCTATCGCTACGACGGCGTGCTGCACGAGACGGAAAGCCCGCCGGTCCGGCTGACTGCGGCAATCACCTCGCGCGTGAAGATCATGGCGAGGCTCGACATCGCCGAACGGCGGCTGCCGCAGGACGGGCGCATCAAACTCGCCGTTCGTGGGCAGGAAGTGGATTTCCGTGTCTCCACAATTCCCTCGCTGTGGGGCGAG
>Ga0123356_10006596_pt1 | contig 11695 bp, 11 predicted proteins | sample TergutEmb28metaG_2_FD_92546 | JGI IMG/M metagenome (GOLD analysis project Ga0123356, IMG submission 92546) | Embiratermes neotenicus P3 segment gut microbial communities from Petit-Saut dam, French Guiana - Emb289 P3 | ecosystem: Host-associated > Arthropoda: Insects > Digestive system > Gut ... | reverse complement strand
GATCAGCCGCTTCTAAAAGTGAATCGGGAATACTCTGTATCGAAGCCACATAAATCATCATTATATAACCTGCATACTGCCATGTGCCCACAACAACAATCGCCAAAAGCGCCAGATACCTGTTTGTAAGGAATAGATTTTCCTGGAACCAGGTAAATCCAGACGCGCTGCCAAATGCCGGAACGGCATTGTTAAAAATAAACTGCCATATATAGCCAAGAATAAGGCCGCCGATCAGGTTAGGGAGAAAGAAACCTGAACGATAGATACCGTTAAATTTTAGTTTGCTTGTTACAAGAAGCGCCATGAAAAACGCACAGACATTCAATACGATGATGTTCATTATGGCATAAGCTAACGTTACAAGAAATGAGTGAAGAAATGTGATGTCTTTAAATATTGCTAAATAATTTTTTAATCCTACCCATGTAACAGTAGTTCCCGTAATTGCGTTCCAGTCTGTAAATGAATAATATATCCCCATAATAAACGGAACAATAATAACCATAATAAAAGCGAAAACTGACGGGAACAAAAACAGGAAAAAAATAAGCGAATGCCGCGGTTTATCACCTGTAATAGCTTTTGCTTTGAGCATGACACCTCCTTATTAAGAAAGTGACTAGTGGACAGTGATTAGAAGCGATATTCTAACCACTAAACACTAGCCACTAACTTGCTACCTAAGCGTAGCTACTGCATTTGTAAACAATCTCACAAATTCTGCAGAATTAATCTGTCCTGCTGCCATTTGAGAGAATATCGGTCCGAGAACATCCATACCAAAACCGGCAGGCATTTCATTCTGGTGCCAGGCATAAATCTTGCCTGCGTTTGCCCATTCCTGTACAGCTCTTGAAAGCTGTCCCGGGGGCTGAAGTCTGACGGATTTAAATGCGGGAACCATTCCGGCTTCGGTTACCATGTAGCGGTGTCCTTCGGGAGAAGAAGCCATAAATGCAAGGAATTTTTTTGCTTCATCGACATTAGCGGCTCTTGGATTTACTAGATACCATGATGGTGCGCCAACGAAAATACCGTCTGTGTTTGTGGAAAGGAATGCATGTGGGACATAACCCATTTCAAATCTAATGCCCAATTCCTCGAAAGTTGGATCTGTCCAGTTGCCCTGATGGATAAATACTGTTCTACCGAGAGCAAAATCGCCAAGCTGCTGATCATAGCCGCCAGTGATCAAGGTGTTCCTGTTGGCATACTGGAACAGCATATTGTAATATTCGGCAAAGGCTGTCAGACGGGCGGTATCAACTTGCCCTCCGTTTAACATATCAATATATCTGCTATCGCTATACGGCGCACCAAGAGATAAATAAGCATTTACCCCATGAAGACCTGTAACCCAGGTCATGCCGGGGCCGGCTGCCATTGAAACAACAGCATCAATGCCAAGTTCGCTTCTCATGGCGTGGATTCTTTCAAATGCGGCTCTTATAGCACCGGCATTTGTAAGAGTTGCAGGATCAATTCCCGCTCTGGCAAGAAGGGCTTTATTGTAGCCAAGTCCCCAGCCTTCTATTGCAACCGGGAAGCCGATAACATTGCCATTTGTCGGGGAAATATAGGCGACATCGGTATCCCTGACCCAAGCTTCGTTTGAAAGATCAGCGATTCTGCCGGAACGCCTTGCATCTTCATACCCGGCTATACCTTCAATAACAAAAATTTCGGGTTCCGTACCGGCATTGAACATTGCCGTGATGTTTGGAGCATAGGGTGTCTCGCCGCCAAAACTCCTGACATTGACTCTTATGCCTGTTTGTCTTTCATATTCTGCGGCAAAAGCTTTTAATGCTGCGTCAATTTCGATCTTGTTATTTACAAGAATAATTTCTGTGCCACCACTCGCTCTAGGTGTGCACCCCCCCCCCCCGAGAAGAACAGACGCAATTATTATTGCAACTGTTACAAAGAATAAGGTTTTTTTCATGGTTTTTCCTTCCTTTTAAAAAAATTGTATTTCCTTCATACATAGGATAAACCATATATTCAAGAATTGTCAAATAGTATTTTTTACCTTATTTTAACCATTTACGAAGCAAAACTTAGTAAATTTAAAAATGTATGCCCAATAAAATACTTGCGGGGTGTCGGTGGTAAAAGTGCCATGCGGAAGCATGGTGCTTTTGACCAGCCGACAGGACCCCAAGTAAATTCTTCAGGCATACATTTTTACGAAAACTGGAGTTTTGGAATAGCCTACGCTACATAGGCTTCCAATCTGTTTGCCCGCACAGGGTTTCGCAGCCTGGAAAGGGCTTTTTCTTCAATCTGGCGGATACGTTCTTTGCTAAGATTATAACGAACGCCAATCTCTTTCAGTGACATCGGCTGCCTGCCAAGACCATAATGGCAGCGGATAATGTCCGCTTCATCTTTTTCAAGAGTATCAAGGATATTTTTAATATCTATTTTCATAAAGCTTTCTTCCGCATCCTTGTCCGGTCCTGAATACTTTATATCTTCGACTAAATCCTTTAACGGTGAAACCTGGTGTTTGCAAACAGGGTTATCAAGCGACAGAATTTCTTTGGAAATATTAAGAAGACTCATAACATGATCTTTTTTCATATTTAACAGTTCTGCAATTTCTCCGGCTTTTTCCTCAGGTGATTGCTGCTCTTCGATCAATTTTCCGGCTTTTTCTATTTTTACTAGATCGGACGCGCGGTTTATGGGAAGCCTGATCATTCTGGATTTTTCACAGAGGGCGCTCATAATGGACTGACGTATCCACCATACTGCATAAGAAATAAAGTGATATCCCTTATCAACATCAAAACGATCCGCCGCATTAATAAGACCGATATTACCCTCGCTGACCAGATCTTCCAGCGGCAGCCCCAGTCCCTGGTATTTTTTTGCTATTGTGACAACAAAGCGCAGATTGGCGTTTACAAGCCTGTCTCTGGCTGCTTTGTTTCCGGCTGCCGCAATTTGTGCGATATTTTTTTCTTCCTCACGGCTTAACATAGGAATACTGTTAATTTCTTTAAAGTAAATGGCAAGATTATCATCCAATTCTTTTTTATTTCTTTTCTCTGTCATATTTTACTCCTTTTATAACCAATTAATAGCAATAATCGTGCCAAGCTACATTTTTTCAATATTTCACTGTTTTTTTATGAAAATCCTGATTTTTTCGTGATTTTATCCATACCGAGAGCCAAATAATTGTTCCGTAATGGTAAAAATTGACGCATACTGCAAGAATCATCAATAAATTGTGTCATTTTGACTTATTTTTTTGGCCAGAAATAAACTTGATTTGTTTGAATTTTTCTTCTATTATTAAATTCTGGGGTAAAAACTAAATTTAGGATTACTTTTAAGGCGGTTATTTAATGAATTCTGCTCCCGAACTTGTTGTGGATGAAGGAAAGATAAAAAAAGCAATACAAGCCGGACTTCCACTGACAATTACAACATATACGCTTCCCAGAGAAATTGAAGTTTACATTGAACAGGTAGTTGAAACTTTTCTAAAGCATATGGGTCAGTCAAAACTAAAGGATTATGTTGTATATTGCATACAGGAACTTGTAGTTAATGCCAAAAAAGCCAATACAAAAAGGGTATATTTTACAGAACGCGGCCTGGATATTAATAATGACAGAGATTATGCCGTTGGAATGGAGAACTTCAAAAATGATACCCTGGGTAATATTACTCACTACCTTCAGTTACAAAAGGAAAAAGAGCTTCATATAAAAGTAATTTTACAAATTAAAAGAAATACAATTCATATAGAGATACGAAACAATGTTATAGCAAATAAAATGGAGCAGCTCAGAATTCAGGATAAAATGGCAAGATCCAGGCAATACGACAACCTGGAAGAAGCGCTTTCCCAGGTGCTTGACGATTCCGAAGGCGCCGGACTAGGTCTTATTATCCTGGTTTTAATGTTAAAAAAAATGGGGCTTGATGATGAAGTTTTTTCCATAAAAACCACCGACAAATACACTATTGCCAATATTTCATTGCCGCTTGATCAAACCTTAATCGAAAGTATGTCGATTCTTTCAGAAAACATTGTAAATAATATCAATAGTCTTCCTCAATTCCCGGAAAACATCATGCATATTCAAAGACTTATAAACGACCCAAGTTCAGATATGCCGATAATTGCAAGGCAGATTTCCATAGACCCGGCGCTTACAGCCGATTTGTTAAAAATCGTTAATTCTGCGCAATATATGCTGTCAAAAAAGGTTGATAATATTTCGGATGCGGTAAAAATGATCGGCATAAAGGGAATAAAAAACCTGCTTTATTCTTACGGGACGCAAAAAGTACTGGGTGATGACACAATTGATAAAAAGAAACTTTGGGAACATTCATATAAAACTGCATTTTATGCCTACAACCTGGTTAAAAATTTTAAAAACGACTCGAATCTTCTTGACGATGTATATATCGGCGGTATGCTGCATGATATGGGAAAAATTATTTTTTCCAATGTACACCCCGATCTTCTAAAAAAAATAAAAGGATTCTGCAGTGAAAAAAATCTTCCCGCATCAACATTCGAGGATCTTTCTGCAGGCATGAACCACGCCGAACTTGGCGCCCTTATCGCTGAAAAATGGAATTTTCCCGACAAGCTTGTTGTTGCAATCCGTTACCATCATGATCCTGAGGGCGCACCTGAAGACAGCAAAGACCTTGTCGATACTATATACCTTGCCAATATGTTCTGCGAATACGAAGACGGCAACATTAATTTTGATCAGTTTGATCATGGTCCGCTGGAAAATTTCGGGCTGAAGAACAAAAAGCAGGTTGATTCTTTACTGCAGCGGCTTTCCAGCGGTTTTATAAAAGAGGGACAGTTTTAAAAGGCCTTCCCAGCATAACTTGTGTCAGTGTTAAATCTCCGGCGGCAATAGAAGCGCGGATACGGCTTGAACTGACAGGCAAAGAACCTTCCATTACTTCCGGTACAATTTCGACAGGAATATAACAGGAGGCAAAAAAGTTTTGAATCGCATTTGCATCAGTGTCCAGCTGATTGCCGCAGCGGAAATTATTTCCAACCGAAAAAAAACCAATATTGCCGTATTTTAATAAAATTTTCAAAAACTCAATCCCGGGCATTTGTTTAAATTCTTCCGTAAAATCAATAACAACCGCCGCCTGTATTCCCAATTTTTCAAATAATAAAAGTCTTTCCCGGAAGCTTTGTATTTCTATCTGTTCCCTATCCCCTGACCCCTGCCCCCTGACCCCTATCCCCTGACCCCTAAAAGTAACAACCACCGGTTTATAATCTGCGTTATGCGAAACAATCCGTTCTATTAAATACTGATGCCCGCGATGCACTCCGTCAAAAACACCGACTGTCATGGAAGAAAGTTTTTCCCCAAAGGAAAGTCCGCTTTCCAAAAATTCAAACCATTCTATTACTTTCATTCAATATTCTCTGCAGGGATTTCTCCGTAAGCTGATTTTATTTCTTCCAGTTTGGTACTGAAAAGTTCGTAGTCCGGCGCAAGTTTAACGGCTTTTTCCAATAGGCGAATTGCAGCTTTATTTTTTCCCTTAATGAAATAAACAAGCCCCCATAAATAAAAAAGCGCAGGGTCTGCTTTTGGCCGCGGCTTAAGCGCGCACCTGAGTTCATTTGCGGCTGAAAATTCCTCTGCGCTTTTGTCATAGTCTTCCGTGCTAAAAGCCCATTTACCGATAATGGCGCGCGCTTCCCAGTTATTCCTGCCCAAAGTCGACAATTTCGGCATTAGCGCCACAAGTCCGGCATTATTATCCTGGTTAAGGAATATTTTTCCCGCGTTTATAAAACGCCTTAACGCTTTTTTTCTGAAGTTTGCAAATTCATGCGCATTGGCTGCATGGATAAGATAAACGCCGTTTTCGCTGTCAATTTCAACTGCTTTGTCCCATGCTTCGGCGCTTTCTTTATATTTTTTTAAATTCCAGTAACATCTGCCAATGACTGTATAATAATTAATATCTTTTTCTATTTTTAACGAATATTTTACCGCAAATTTTTTTAATTCCGTAAATCTATTAAGTTCATTCATTATCATCAGTTTTTCGCTATACGCCAGTTTTCCTTCGGGAGAGTCAGGCCATTGGTCAAGGATTAAATCTATAAATTCTTCGGCTTCGTTAAATTGTCCAAGACGAAATGACATTCTTGCCGCAAGAAGAAGCTCCTTTTTGGTTCTTACTTCTGATGTTGCGGCTGAAACAGAGCGGATAACTTCGTCCCTGCGTTTCCATGCCCTGTTAATCTGATCCATGGCTCTTATCGGATCATTCATAACCGCAAAAGTTTCTGCCAGCCGCAAACGATACTCTGCATTTATGTTTGAATCGTTAGTCCATTTTTTGTAACTGTCTTCTATTACGCTAAACTGCGTATCTACGGATATATAATCAAGCATCGCTTTGCAGACACACTCTCTGCTTTCTGCTGTCCACTCTTTGCTTTCTTCATACGACGCAAGGGCAAAACCCAGCCTGCCGGAAATTATGGAATTGTCGTTTACTTCTCCAAGCCATTTACCGTTTACTATTAAAATCAAAGAAGTGCCGTAAGTAATAATGTTCATATTAATATTTATGCCGTTAAAATCTGAAATTTCGGTCCAGGCAAGAAGGGTTTGAGGGGAGTTGTTTTTTACAACATCAAGACGAAAATATCCTTTGCTGGAAACAAGCGCCATATAATAAGAATCCTCATCCATAATGCGGAATACAATCCCCGCCGCGGCATAACCGCCAAGACTGTCCAGGCGGAATTTAGCTTCTATAATTTGATCTTGATATTCATTTTCAGGAATATCTATCCAGGCGATGCAATTTGGCTTTCTTAAGCACAATGTAAGCGAATCCTTTGACTGATAGGCATAATAAGAAGATTCTGCTTTAATATCAAAAGGAGATTTTTTTGTTTTGGAAAAATCAATGGTTAGTTTTTTTTCAAAGAAATTCTCCGTATTTTTTCGCTGAATTTTATTGGAGAGTGTGTAAATGAGCCTTCTGAAAAAAGCAAGCATAATTAATATGTACACCAAAAACACAAAAAAGTCGAGACATTTTAACCGCCGCACAGAAACTTCAAGAGCTCGTTTAGTCGACAGAAAAGATATATTTCTTGTTTTAGCTATTTTTATTTTGATAGCTGCCCCCTTTTTTATCAATCTGTTTTTTAATATGTATACTGCGGCAAACCAGATCAATTTATATATTTCGGCGCATTTTGAAGAATTGTTTGGCAAAGAAATGACAGAAAATCTGCTGCAGGAATATATGGAACAGAATCCTGATGTGCGAATCCGGATGGAAAATAATACAGCCGAGCCTGATATTCTGCTTTTAAAAGAAGGTCATTCCTGCGATTTGGCAATTCCCCTTATTTCATTTATGGATTTGCTTTTTTATAATATTGATATCCTCTCGGCTGCCGGTTTTGATCGCCCGCCGGGAACAAGAAATGAATTTCTGGCATACGTTAGGGCAGTTTCCAATAGCGACTTCGGCGACAACGATAACGAAAACGAAGAAAACGGCGCTGGTGCGGTTGGCGCCGGTGCAGTTGGTACCGCTTTAAGTTTGAGCCGCGATGACCCCAGAGCCATACCCAGGGATATTTTTTCATGGATATGGGCAGCCGCCGGCAATTTTTGGTCCGGGGAAGAAACTCCGTCTCTTAACGCCGCTATTGTAACTAACACCATCACTTTTTTTAGAACACTTTACAATGAAGGATTACTGGCGCCGGATATTTTTGAAACAACGGGAGAACAGCGGCTTGAACAATTTGCCCAGGGAAAAATAGCAATGATGATAACTTCTACTCAAGCTATTCCGTATCTGAGAGAAAGAATGGGAGACAACGCATTTGGCATAACAACAATTCCCGACCCTGGCACTGGAGGAATATACAGCATTTATCTTTCTTCGATATATGCGGGCATTAATCCAAACACAACATATCCTGAAAAAGCATTGAATTTTCTGGAGTTCCTGGCGGGAAAAAGTTCCCTGTTCAACACCGAACTAAAAGCTGTCCCCGGCGCAGCTTTTAATATAATTCCGGGAGATTATGTAATTGATGATCCTTTTTATTCCAAAGCATGGGATATTTTTGAATACGCGCAAATTGTCGAAGGTTTCTCCGGAAAAAGCGGTGCGCAGAAATATGAAGCTGCCTTTTTGGAAGAATTGTTAATATTTTTTGAGACAAACCGCACAGCACAGCAAACCGTAACTGCCATTCAGCAGCGATGGGACAATATAGAACAATGAATGCCCGAATAACTCCCCGGCGGTTTTCCGGTTTAATAAAAATTCCAGCTTCCAAATCCCACACCATAAGACAATTATTAATCGCTTCTCTTGCGGACGGAATTTCTGAAATAAAAAATCCGCTTGATTCCCTGGACACCCGTTCCTGCCTTTCTGTTTGCAGAGCCTTCGGCGCAGAGATAGAGAATAGGGATCAGGGGACAGGGATCAGGATAGAGGGAAACAATGGATTTAAAAAACCTCTGCGTGAACCACCTCGAATCAATGTCGGCAATTCCGGCACAACTTTATTTTTTGCGCTTGCCATCGCCGGACTTCAGTCTGAATGGCTCGAATTTACAGGCGATGAACAAATTCAAAAACGCAGCGCAGCTCCGCTTCTTGACGCACTTGCCGGTCTTGGTATCCAATGCAAAAATGACAACGGTTTTATTCCAATATCGATAAAAGGTCCGTGGAAAGGCGGCAAAGTAATCCTGCCCTGTCCTACAAGCCAGTATCTTTCCGCGCTTTTAATCGCATCTCCATTAGCCCCGGCAGGAACAACAACCGAAATTGAAGTTCCTTTGCTCAACGAAAAACCTTACGTAGAGATGACTCTTTCGTACATAAAAAACAACTTGGTGACAAACATCAAAGATGTATGTCACCAGCATATCCCTTTTGAATACTCTCCTGATTATTCTAATTTTGTTATCCCGGGCGGTTCGTCTTATAAAGCGTTTTCTGCTTCTGTACCCGGTGATTTTTCATCAGCAGCATTTCCCGCTGCCGCCGCCGCAATCTCCGGCGGACAGGTAACTTTGCTCGGTCTTGATCCGCAGGATACACAAGGGGATAAATATTTTTTTGAAATATTAAAATCGATGGGCTGCGAAATACAGTACAGCGAAAAAGACGGCTCGTTTACTGTCTCCCGCAGCGGTTCTCTGCGCAGCGGTACTTTTGATCTTAACGAAACGCCGGATCTGTTTCCTGCGGCGGCGGCAGTTGCAGCATTTGCCGAAGGAGACACAGCTCTTGTTAATGTAACACATGCCCGCATCAAGGAAACTGATCGTATTGCAGTAATGGCGAAAGAATTGACAAAATTAGGCGTTAGCTGCACAGAACACAGCGATGGTCTTGTTATACATGGAAAAGGCAGCGGCTCTGTTGGAAACAAGTCATGCATTATTGACGGTCACGGCGATCATCGAATTGTTATGGCTTTTGCCGCTGCAGCTCATGGATGCCAAAACTCCATCGAAATAACCAACGCCGAAAGCGCGGCAGTTACATATCCGGGATTTTGGGAACTGTTTGGCGCAGAGGTTTGAGTACACGGAGTTATTATTCGCAACCCCTCCGTTATCATACGTTATGCGAAATGGCAAAAATTATAAAGAGAAAAATACACAAAAAATAATATAAAACTTGACAATATATCAAAATAATGATATATTGAATTTATGAATTATTTTTTAGGGGGTTTATAATGCCAGCTATCAGGAAAAGTGCAGATTTACGTAATAATTATGGAGAAATATCAGAATTTTGCCATAATTATAGGGAACCAATATTTATTACTAAAAACGGTCAGGGGGATTTGGCTGTTATGAGTATTGCTCATTATGAGGAATTAATTGGAAGACTTGAATTATATCAAAAAATTCAAATAGGTATAAATCAAATTAAAAATGGAGAAACAGTTCCAGAAGATGTAATGATGAAAAAAATCAAAATGTATGCTGGGGAATAATGTATAATTTAATTTTTTCAAAAATATTAGATGATGATATTGATTCATGTTATAATTATATAAAAGACACTTTAGAAGCACCAAAAGCCGCTGAAAATTTAATGAAAGAATTTTATGAAAAATTAAATTATATAAAAGAAAATCCATATTCAAGACCATTAGTTTATGATAAATATTTAGCATCATTAGGAATTAGAGCAATTAAAGTAAAGAGATATTTATTATTTTACATAATTGAAGAAAATGGTTCAAATAATGTAAATATAATAACTTTTATGTATAATAAAAGAGATTGGATAAATATATTAAAAGAAATATCATTAGAAGAGATAATGTAAAAATGCCACTTCGCATAACCACGGTTAGCGCTACGGACGCTTTCGCGCCCTCGGCTTCCAATCTTAAACGTTAGAACAAGCCTGGTTCCATTTGCGTACCAAAATTAATTGTTGCGTTACCAGAACACCTTTTGCTTCTCCTTCAACGCTTGTGTTTGCTAAAAACTGGGCTATTATCTTTTGTGTAATTTGTTAAAATTTACGCGCATTGTATTGACATTGCACATAAAATCAATTATATTTATTATAGAAAGGTAATCTCTAAAAACTTTTTAAGTTTTTAGAGATTGATGTTATTTTATCATTTTTTGAGGCTAAAAGCCTCAAAAAACGTTTACTTGTTATCTGCGGGAACCTCTAAAAAAGAGTTTTTAGAGGTTCCCTAAAGAAAGTTAGAAGTGAGGTTAGAAATGGCTGGATCTACAAATTTGAATATTAGGATCGATAAAGATTTGAAAGAACAAGCAGAATATTTTTTCAGCGAATTGGGGTTGAATATGTCCTCGGCTTTTAATATATTTGTGCGCCAATCTTTAAGACAAGGAAAAATTCCCTTTGAAATTTCAATAGTAAATGATCCATTTTATAGTTCTGCAAACATGGCAGTTTTACACAAATCCATTCAGGAAGCCAACGAAGGAAAATTTGTAACAAAAACACTTGAAGAACTTCAGGCAATGGAAAAATGAATATTAACTTTACAAAAACCGGCTGGAAAGATTATATTTCCTGGGCAGAGCAGGATAAAAAGATATTAAAACAAATCAACAAATTAATTGCTGATATTGTACGTAACGGCTATGATGGTTTAGGAAAACCAGAGGCGTTACGCGGCGATTTATCAGGCTGGTGGTCGCGCCGAATTGACGAAAAAAACCGTTTAATATATCGACTTATAGATAACTCAGTGGAAATTTCTCAATGCAAGGGGCATTACGGAGATAAATAAAAAAAAGCTGCCCAAAAGGACGGCTCTTTATTAGCAGACTAAAAACGGCGCTAACCCTTAATCCTTCTGTAGCCTCACCCATTTATGAGCACTGCCGATTACAAAGCTGCGAGAGCTTGTCCTTTTCTTCTACAGGTATTATAGTAATAAGTAGGGGAAATCATGGATATTGTCATTTTGGACAGTGCGCATAAACATGGAATAACTGATGAAAATATCATCTACTGTTTATCACATTTCAATAATGACATCATATTAAATTATCCGCCGATAAAACGTTTGTTTGTTGGATTTGATAATTTAGGAAGGGCTTTGGAAATCATTGCGATTGAAGATGAAGAACAAGAGCGTCTTGTGATCATTCATGCAATG
>Ga0123356_10006595_pt1 | contig 11695 bp, 8 predicted proteins | sample TergutEmb28metaG_2_FD_92546 | JGI IMG/M metagenome (GOLD analysis project Ga0123356, IMG submission 92546) | Embiratermes neotenicus P3 segment gut microbial communities from Petit-Saut dam, French Guiana - Emb289 P3 | ecosystem: Host-associated > Arthropoda: Insects > Digestive system > Gut ... | reverse complement strand
CGATATAGCGAAAAGATAGTTCTAGCCATTAAACAGTTCTACAAAAACGATTTGGTCGAAAAAACAGTCCATATCATCTGATTTCACGGCTCATTACGGTCAGCGTATTAGAAAGCCGTGGTGTATGCTTCTACGCATGCACAGCCTTTGGTCAGGGGTGGTCAGGGGGACGGGGGTATTTTGACAACTTTTATGTCAGAATGTTTGTCCTTTTGGACGTACTCTCACACAGCCACCCCTTCCATCATTAATGTAACTATATCCCAATATTGCCCTTATGTCAACTGGTTTTGCAATCCGATTTTTGCCACAAAAGTTGTTAAAATACCTCCGTCCCCGTGACCGCCTCCGTCCCCGTGACCGTGACCGTCTCCGTGACCGTCCCCGTGACCGCCGTGACCGTCCCCGTGACCGCCGTGACAGGCAATAACATGGTCAAGTACTACGTCCCCGTGACAAGGTATGTGTAAATGTCGGAAAGGGCGCAGATGGAATATTTAAGGTTGACGGGGAAAGATGTACCGAAGGCGTAGTCGAGCGTGCCGGAAAGGAGGTCGAGGATTTGAGAATAAGCGAAAATCGCTTGGGAGGCGGCTGTGTAGTCGGAATAAGCGGAAAGCCCGGCGTATTTTTGCCCTACCTTGGTTTTTAGCGCCGATACTTGCATATAAGCGTGGCTTTCGGTGATTTTATCGGCGTCCAAATCGAGGACGATGCGGTAAATAGAATCAAACAGCTCGCAAAGGTAGGTAAAATGCGCCGCGAATTCTTTTGCTTGCGCCTCGGTCGATACAATTTCGATTTTCGCGGCTTTGCAAGAGACACTGTAGAGCTCAGCGGAGACGCCCTCCCCGATCAGCCTCGCCGAAACCGTCACGGCGTCCGCACTGCTGCGATACACGGCGGCAACCGTTCTAAACCCCTCTTGGCAGCTCAGCACATACCCAGCCCCGCCGGCATTTTTTAACGATAGCGAGCTTTTAACCGCCTCTGCTTTGGTGGAATAGGTCCCAGCCGCAACATAGTGGTAGGCAATGGCGGGAACGGTGACGTAGCTTTTTGCCGGCACGCAACCGCTCAAAGCGCCGCAATCTCTCCCAAAAACAACAAACAAAACGGCCCCCGAAATAATGCCGGAAATCAAAAAAACGCTCAAAAACACCCGCCCCCAATAAATTTCGCGGTGCACGCGCCGCCTGTACCGATGCGGGACGTCGTAGGAGTAAGGATAATCGCCCATACCATATGGTATGATGGCGCTACGCTTATGATGATATGATGATATGATGGACGGCTTCGCCGTATGATGGATAAAATAATTCGTCCGCCATAAGTGAGCATAGCGAACGCCATCATATCATCATATCATCATATCATCATACCATCATATCAAAAATCAAACGGCCCGCCGTCGGGATCGGTGTGTTTTCTACGCTCGTCTAATTCGGTAACGGCGTCGTAGCCCATGAATTTAAGGCGGTAATTGCGCGCGGCGACCTCTAAAATTACGGCCAGGTTGCGCCCGGGCTTAACCGGAATCGTGTGCATCGGCAGCTCGACGTCTAAAATCGAATAGGTTTCCCCCTCGTCCTCGGCGCGTTCGCAGTGCTTACATTCGTCCCACGCCTCTAAATTTATCACCAAATCGATTTCCTTTGAGTGGCGCACGGAGCCCGCGCCGTACATCGAACGCACGTCGATGATGCCGATGCCGCGCACCTCCATCATGTAGCGAATCAGCGGCGGGCTGGCGCCGACGAGGCGGTCCGAAACCCTTTTAATGCACACCGCGTCGTCGGCAACGAAGCGGTGCATCCGCTGCAATAATTCGAGCGCGGTCTCGCTTTTTCCGACGCTTGATTTACCGATAATCAACACGCCCACGCCGTACAAATCCATTAACCCCGCGTGAATCGTGATTTTGGGTGCCAACAGCTCGTTTAAAAAAATGCTGAGCTCGTTGATAATCATCGTCGAACGCAAGGGCGAGCTGAGCACCACGCGCCCGTATTGCTCGGCGTGCACTAAAATGTCTCCCGTAGGAATAATCCCGCTGGAGAAAACGACGCACGGAAAATCGCGGCGGAAAAATTCCTCGACGGCCTTTTCGCGCGCGGACGGCTTCAATTTTTTTAAGTACGCCATCTCCTGCTCGCCGATTACTTGTATACGGTGCGAGCTGAAATGCTCAAAAAAACCGGCGAACTGCAGCCCCGGGCGATTGATGTTAAACGTAGAGATATGCATCGTCTCCGAGGAGCCGCCGTGGATGATGCTGAGCCCGAGGTGCTCGCAAAACTCCGCGATGGAGATATCCGTTTCGTTTTCAACCAGCTCCGTCTTTTTGGCGTTGGTAAATTTTTTATACATGGGCATGATTTTTCCCCCTTAAAAAATGTCTTCCTCGTCGTTCATCTTTAACGGCACCTTCATAATCTCCTCCGCCGTTCGGCCGGAAAAGCTTCCGCCGTCATCATTATTTGAGCGGAACGGGACGATGAGGGCATCGTCCCCTACGGAATTCGGTTCCCACGGGGCATCCGACGGGTCGTCTCCTACGGGTTGCAAAGACGAATCCCTTCCTTCGTTTTTCGTTTTTCGTTTTTCGTTTTTCGTTTCATCTGTAATTTGATTGGGCGGCGCGCTTGGAAAATCGTGATCTGCGTCGTCCGCATCCCTGCCCCCCGCCCCCTGACCCCTGACCCCTGCGTCGTCGGCGCTCATCACAAAACTCTCCCGCTCTCCCCCGCCGGGCGGAACGGCCTTGCCCAAGTACCCCGCCGTGTCCACATCCTCGAACGTCACGAAATCGCCGCGCCAGCGCACGTCCACCGTGCCTAACTCGCCGTTTCGATGCTTGGCGATAATTAATTGGACCATATTGCGCGTTTCTTCGTCCACGCTTTGATCCGTCGGGCCGTATTTGCGATGGATAAACAAAATGATGTCCGCGTCCTGCTCGATAGCGCCGGATTCGCGCAAATCCGACATCTGCGGCTCTCCGCCCTTGCGCTTCTCCACCTCGCGGTTCAATTGGCTAAGGAGCAATATCGGGACGTTTAACTCTTTTGCCGCGATTTTAAGGGTGCGCGTGATGTCCGAAACCTCCTGCTGGCGGTTTTCGACGCGTTTTCCGGAGCTCATAAGCTGCAAATAGTCAATCATCACCAAGTCGAGCCCTTTTTCGCGCTTTAAACGGCGGCATTTTGAGAGAATTTCTATCGGCGTGCTTAAGGAAGAGTCGTCGATGTAGAGGTGTACCTTATCGAGCCGGGATTTTGCGGAATAAATCTTTTTCCATTCGGGGCCGGAAAGCTCGCCGGAGTTTGCGTGCGCCATATTGACTGTGGCCGTCGAGCACAAAAGCCTCTTTGACAGCTGGACCGCCGGCATTTCGAGCGAAAATACCGCGCACTTATAGGGGTCGGCCTTTCCGGCTTTGGTGCGCCGGTTGCCGTCGAACGCCGCGTGCGTGATAAAATTCATGCCGATGCTGGTTTTGCCCTGGCCGGGGCGCGCCGCCACCAGCACCAAATCGCCGCCTTGGAATCCGTTTAAAATGCGGTCAAGCCGCCTAAAACCCGTCGGGATGCCCCGGTTGGCGTCGGGATTTTTAAACATGAATTCCATGCGCTGGATCGCTTCCGTTAACGCTCCGCCCACCGGCACTAGCTTAGAGCGGTCGAACTTTTCACTCAAAGCAAAAATCTCGGCCTCGGAAAACTGAAGCGCGTTGTCGTCGGGGTCGCCGGTGAAGGCCTTGTCGGTGATGGCTTGCGCCGCCTCGATGAGTTTTCTCAATACCGAATTCTTTTTGACGATGGCGGTGTAGTGCTTATAGTTTGATGCCGACGGGACGGCGTCTGACAGCGCCGTCAGGTACGATACTCCCCCCGCCGCCTCTAAGCTCCCTAAGCCCTCAAGCTCCGTAACCAGCGTAATAATATCGACCGGCTTGTCATTTTGGGCAATGCTTAGCATCGCGGAAAATATTTCGCGGTGCGACGGGCTGTAAAAATCGTCGGGCTTTATCTCATTAAGGACATGAATCGGCGCGTACTCGTCGATCATGACGCAACCCAAAACCGCCTGCTCCGCCTCTAAGCTGTGCGGCAGGATGCGCCCCTTAACGTTTGGGTGATCTTGGATGCTTTTTTGTTTGGGCGTGTTGTTGTTCGGCATAATGGCTTTTCCTTTATGCGTGTCTTATGACCCGGTCATGCGTGTCTTGTGTCTTGTGTGACCCGGTCACCGTGCACGGGGTACTATTCGCTTTTGACATCTGCCCGCTCTGCTTGCTTCAACCGTCTTCGTAACGCTTCTCTTCCTATTCCAAACAATTCGGCAATTTCTTTTATAGTTGATCCACATCGTTCTATCAATTCCAAGACCAATTCTTTTGTCAAATCAACGTTATCGGTTGTTCCCGAAACAAATCTGCCGTCGCGCACTAACTCCGCAAAAACCTTTTCTTTCTTCTCAAGTGCGCCTTCATCCCCGTCTTCATGCTCCAACCAGCTTGTATCAGTGCATTCCGCCATAATCCCCGCCATATACTCGGGGCTTGTATCATAAAAATTCGCCGCTTCGTTAAAATCGACGATTCCTGTTCTTCTTAGGTAATTGCTGTAACTGGAGTACCCGTAATCCTCCGCACGCTGAACCATGTGGGCTTTGAGCGGATTGTTCTGTATGTACGCAACACAATACACAAGATGCTTTTCGCTGCGAATCACCTCGCTTTTGAATCTGCTCCTAAATACATATCCTACCCGACTATGCACCCTGTTGTAGTATTGCGCGTAGTCCTGATTGACTATTTTCATGTATTGAGAAAGTTCGGCCACGTCATCAACGCTCAACAAAATGTGCGCGTGGTTTCCCATGACGCAAAACGCAAGTATTTTTACCGGGTGTTTTTCCTTATGCTTTTGCAAACAAGCTAAATAAAAGCCCTTATGTTGGTCGTCCGGAAAAACATACTCCTTCCCCACCCCTTGCACCATGACATGGAAGTAACCTCCGTCAACATCGCTTCTTAATCTTTTAGGCATTTTTACATAATAACATATAATTTTTTACATGTCAACCGAAATTCGATATATATCTCGTGTCTAGTGACCCCGTGTCTAGTGACCCCGTGTCTAGTGACCCCGTGTCTAGTGACCCGGTCACCGTGCATGGGGTGAGGCTTATTTTTCCAGTAGACTCTTTCCTTCCATCTCGACCGGCTTAGAGAGACCCATGATCTCGAGCAAGGTGGGAGCGACGTCGCCGAGGTTGCCGCCGGAGCGGATACGGGTTGGGAGCGTGTCCGGTGACCCGGTCACCGTGCACGGGGTAATATTCGCTTTTGAGAACCCCTCGCCTACCACCATCACGCGGACGAGGTTGGTGGTGTGGGCGGTGCAGGGGGAACCGTCGGCAAAACTCATGAGTTCTGCGTTGCCGTGGTCGGCGGTGAGAATCATGTTGCCATGCACGGACAGGATTTTTTCGGCCACGCGCGCCACGCACTCGTCCACCGCCGTGACCGCTTTGACGGCCACATCCAAGATTCCGGTGTGGCCGACCATGTCGCAGTTGGCGAAATTCAGCATCAGCACGTCCACCGTCCCAATCGTCTCCAACGCCTTTTCAGTGACCTCGTACGCGCTCATTTCCGGCTTTAGGTCGTACGTGGATACTTTAGGACTCGGCACCAGCACGCGCTGCTCTCCGGGATTCGGCTCCTCCACCCCGCCGTTAAAAAAGAACGTAACGTGCGCGTATTTTTCAGTTTCGGCAATCCGCGCTTGTGTCAGCCCCAGCTTCCCCAAGTATTCGCCCAGCGTGTTTTTGATTTCCTTAGGAGCATACGCCGTCGCAATTCCTACCCCAAATTTTTCATCCTTATTCACTGACCCCTGACCCCTGACCCCTGACCCCTGAATTTGAGGAAAAGATTCATCATACTGCGTCATACCCACATAATATATCAGTTTAAAGCCGCCCTTGCGCTCGAAAGAATTAAATTCCGGGTAAATAATCGCCCTTGAGATTTCCCGCGCGCGGTCGGAACGGAAGTTGTAGAAAATCATGGAGTCGTTCGGATTGACGCCCGCGTAGCCGCCGATAATCAAGGGCTTTATGAACTCGTCGAATTCACCCGCCGCGTATGACGCCGCAATCGCCGCATCGGAATCGCCGTACCTTGCGCCGATTCCGTTAAATACGCCGTTGTAGCCTTTCTCAACGCGCTCCCAGCGGTTGTCGCGGTCCATGTAGTAGTAACGTCCGACGATGCTCGCCACACTGCCGACGCCAAATTCTTTGGTTTTTTGCACTACTTCGCCAACGTAGCGGCGCGCCGAGTCCGGCGGAACATCGCGCCCGTCGGTAATGCAGTGGATATAAACGGTTTTCACCTTTTCGCGCTTACAAAGCTCCAGCAGCGCGTATAGGTGGTTTAAATGGCTGTGGACGCCGCCGTCGGAGCAAAGCCCCGCCAAATGCAGTGCGGTTCCGTGCGCCTTAACGTTATTAATCGCGCCCAAAAATGCGGGATTGGCAAAAAAATCGCCGTCCTCGATACTTTTATCGATGCGCGTGATGTCTTGGTAGACGATGCGCCCGGCACCAAGATTAAGGTGCCCGACCTCGCTGTTGCCCATCTGCCCCTCGGGTAGCCCGACCGCCCTGCCTGCGGCGTCTAAAAAACCGTTGGGGTAGCGCTCCAGCAGCTTTGAGATGTTCGGGATGCCCGAAATAGCCACGGCGTTGCCGCGCGGATCGGGCGAATACCCGAAACCGTCTAAGATCACGATTGCGTTGGTGGGCTTGGTGTTATTACTTTCCATACCTTTTGCCTTTTTCATATTCTTTGTGTAGTACCGATTTACAACTTACGATTTACAATTTACAAATTAGGGATACGTGGCGGAAAGCTCAAAATATTCGCTCTTTTGTTCCAAGCGTTTTAATCGGTTTATCGTCACTCAATCCCCTCCGAAATTTGTAAATTGTAAATTGTCAGTTGTAAATTTGTCTACCTATGCCTTAAACTTCACAATCCTTGCAAAATCCGCCGCCTTTAAAGACGCGCCGCCAATCAGGCCGCCGTCGATGTCGGGCTGTGCCATGAGCTCGTCTACGTTTTGGGCGTTCATGCTGCCGCCGTATTGAATGCGGAGTTTTTCGCCGCTGACCGCCCCGAACCGCTTCTTTAAAACGCCGCGGATAAAAGCAATCGTATCCTGCGCGTCCTTTGCGCTGGCGGTTTTACCGGTGCCGATGGCCCAAACGGGCTCGTAGGCGACGATCACTTTTTTGGTTTGCGCCGCCGTAATATCTTTAAAGCCTCCCTCGATTTGGGCTTTGACGACCTGTTCCGTAATGCCGCCCTCGCGCTCTAAAAGCGTTTCGCCGACGCAAACGATCGCGGTCAGGCCCTTGCTGAGCGCCTGCTTTAAGCGCTTATTTACGGTCACATCGGTCTCGCCGAAATATTGCCGGCGCTCGGAGTGGCCGATGATGACGTACTTTGCGCCCGCTTCCTTTAGCATGTCGGCGGAAATTTCGCCCGTGAACGCGCCCTTGTCCGCCCACGCCACGTTTTGCGCGCCGACGGCTATGTTAGTGCGTTTTGTGAGCTGTGCCGCGCGTTTGATATCCGTAAACGGCACGCACACCACGACGGCAGCGCTTGCGCCCTCCACCAGCGGAATCAGCTCTTTTAAGAGCGTTTCGGTCTCTTTGACCGTGTTGTTCATCTTCCAATTCCCCGCGATGACGGGGGTACGGGTGGGTGTTGATGCTGTTGACATTGTTGTATATCTCCTAAAAAATAATGGGGGGTTCTAAATTTTCGTGATATTTATTTTGTTATCTTCATGACTGCTATCTGTTATCTTCGTGAAAAAGGGCAGCTCGAAAACGAGCCGCCCTTTTTAAAGTCACACTAACTCCTTTGCGGGTTGATTACACAACTCCCTCGAAAAGCTGCGCCTGCCGAGCGGATCTGTTAAACATCTAATGAATCAGTGTTTAAAAGATGGACAAGGTAAAATAATTGCTTCCAATCTAAAACCCGAATACTTAGTCTTCGGGATCAGGATCGGGATCAGGATCGGGATCGGGATCGGGATCACCGGAGCCGGGCAAACCCAAATCCTTTAAGGTGGGAACCGCAGTGCCGTTTATAGTCCAAACACTGGTATTAAACGCGTTCCAGGTCGCCGCAGTCGCGGTGGCCGTCGTAACCACGGCGCAATTGGCGTCAAACGGAACGGAGCTCTTGAGATACCAACCATCGTCACCGGAAACAGGGGCGACTACCGCAGCCATTTCGGGCGCGTTGCCGGTCCATACCGCGACGCAGTTGGTCACGGTGCCTTCCGTCACGGAGTTGTTGCGGTTGCGGATGACAAACGCGTACACATAGTTCCTCAAATCCTCTCCCGCAGCACCAAAACTGGCTTGAACGACAACGCTGTCGATCACGTTGTAGTTAAACCCGGCAATCATGGCGGACCGGTTGTTGAGGTCGTAGTACGTATTGCCGGCATTGATGCTGATGGGACGACCGGAGTTAATTCCTAAAATCTTGCAGTTGCGGATAATTCCGTGGTTGTGTTGCGCAAAAACCGAAATCTGGCCGTACGCCGCCGAAGTAGCGGAATACCCGTCAATCGTCACATTTTGAACGATGCCGCTCTTACCGATGACGCCGAAAATCGAGGTTCCCCACTGCTCTGCAGTGCTGGGCTTCGGGTGCGCCGCCGTAACGTTGCTCATCGTGTAGCCGCGGCCGTCAAAGATGCCGTTAAAGAAGGTCGGGTGGTCGATGTACCACGCGGTGGTGGCATTGTCGGGATCCTCCGGACCCAATTCTGCGTCTAGGATACGGGCTTCGGGATACCATTCAGCCTGCGCCCATACGGGAGGGGTGAACGTTACGCCGGAGCAGTCAATGTTCTGCGTCAGGTAGAAGTACTCGCCGCGATTGTCCAGCTTGTATACTTCTGCGGCAAATTTGGCGGCCGAATCAATCGCGACACCTTGGGTCGCCTTGACCGGGAAGGTCGCTGTAAACGCCGACGCGGTACCCGTACGGTTTACCGTAAGCGTAATAACCGCGTCGCCGGTAACCGTACCAATCGTGATTAAGCCGTCTCCATTAACATCGGCAACATTCGGGGCGCTCGACGTCCACGCAACGCTTGCCACGTTGTCATAATCGGTAATGTCCGCAGCCGAGACGGTTTGCCAATTGTTGGGGGTTCTCATGGTTTCCGCAATCAGCTGATAAGTGGGACGAACCCCCGCCACAAGCGTTGCGCTCGTACCGCTGAGCTTAATGTTCAACAAATCCTGATTCACAACGGCGTCATATTCGAAATCAACCGGAACGTGCCCGTAGGTAATCTTAATCTTGTTGTTAGATTTGCTGAGCGGCGTGAGCGGCGTCACCGTATACGTGGTAACCACCTGATCCGATTCGTCGCTGAATATGGCGGTAACCACAACGTCTTCTCTGGCAAAGGTGTCACCCACCTGATAAGGGGCTGCCGCGGTGCCTTTTTTAATCTCGACCTCAAGGCTTTCGACAAAAATAACCGTAATATTGTAATCGGTGGTCACGCCCTGATACGTGATCGTAATTTTGGCGCCGGTATCCGCCCTTAACAAAATGCCGGTCTTATCGGCAGTCCAGCCCGTGGTAACCGTCTTGTTGAGGGTTGCATCGTCGAACACTACGGCAAGCTCTCCGGTCACGGAGACGCTCTCGCCTTCGATATACTTGCTCTTCGGCGCTTTGCCCTCTACGAAGCTGATGCTCTTAACCGCCAGCACCTGGATGGGGAAGTCCACGCTGACGCCGCCGTAGGTGATGCCCACCTTGGTGTCGGTGGTACTCAACGCGCCGGTCTTATCGATGGTCCAATTCGCCGAAATGTCCTGCTCGGTGTCGTTGGAAAACTTGACCGTTAACACCATGCCCGTCGCGTCAAAGACATCGCCCGCCGCGTATTTTGCCTTGGGCGCCGTTTTAACGGTAAAGGACGCTACCGTGGGGGCGGCTTCCGTAACCGTGATGGCGTACGTTTGGGTGAGCCCCTGGTACGTGACTATTACGTCGCCCGCATCCGTCAGCTTCAGCACCGTGCCGTTGGTGATGCTGGTCGTCCAGCCGACGGTTACGTCCTCTTCTTCCTCGTCGGTGTACGTGACCGTAAGCACCATGCCGGCGTCGCTGAACGCCTCGCCCACGGTGTAGTTGTACTTAACGGGCTTCGTTTTGATGATGAAGCTCTCCACCGTCACTCCGTCATCCTTGGGGCTGCAGCCGCCGCACGCCGCCAAGGCGAACGTCAGCATCAGCGCTAGGATGACAACCGTCAAAATCTTGATTTTTTTCATGAATATCCTCCGAAAATTTTTTTGTACTATAATCCGCAGCGGCTTTTTTTAGGGGCTAGGGGATGTAGGGCGGGGGCTTGCTCCCGCCGAGGGGTTAGGAGCCGGGGGCTAGGGCTAGGGCTAGGGGTTAGGGAATGAAGTCGGTTTATAGAGTGCGCCCCATTTTTAGAGTGCGCCCCAAAATATACCGCCGCACGGTATGTACTGTATGGTATTGTACTACACAAAACATCCCTTGTCAACGCTTTTACGGAATTTTTTTAAAAAAGCCGAGATTTTGTGAATTATATTGCGAATGCATCCGTATCATGCGCAATACTATGGCTTTTTATCAATTATCCGTCATCTGTTATCTTTTACCTGTTATCTTTTATCTCTTATAAAGCTCTCCGAGGCTCACGTCCGGATGCTTATACCGGCGCGAATCCGGCGTTATCTTGCCAAAGCGGATTGCCTTTTGCGGGCAGAGCATCGTGCAACCCTCGCAATGATCGCACTTTTTGGGATCGACCCTCGGCTTTTTCCCCTCAAAAACCGTAATCGCGCGCGCGGGGCACACCTTGGCGCAGATCCCGCAGCCGTTGCACGCTTCGGTAAAGCGGTACCGCCTTGCAAAAGTTGCCGTGATGCGGCGGAATAAAAAACTGACAAACGACGAATCCGGCCGGAATAAAAAACGGCGCTTGCGTTTGCGGTTTTTGATGTCGGCAATCACCGCGTCCGTGCGCTCGTTCTGTCGGATATTTGCCAACACGATGCCCTCCTCGGAGGGCAGCTTAAACATTTGCACAAAATTTTCGACCGATTTGATGCCCATCGAATAGGACACCTTTTGCTTGCGGCGGGAAAGTAGCCGCGCGGCTTCGGCCAGCATCCCTCCGTGCGTCGAACCCGGCGTTGCCAGCACGGCCATATATTGCACGCGGAACGCAGAGGCTTGAATGAAGCGCTTTACGGTCATCGGCAGCCCGTATGCGTAGGGCGGCGCCATGATGATGCCGAGTTCGCCCTCGATGACCGGCTTGGACGCAACCAACTCCGCCGTGATGAACTCGACTTTCATGTTAAGGCGCGCGGCAATCCGCTTGGCGGAGGCGTACGTGTTCCCCGTGCCCGAATAACAAAAAATCGTATCGGCAAACGTCGGGGACGGGGGCAATCCCTCAAGGACGTCCCTAAAGCTCTCTTTTAATTCGCGCGGGTTATACCCTAGTGATACGTTAAATCTTTTGCTTGACTAATTGACAATGACAATGGGATAAAGTCTCTTTAGCTTAACTCTTGCGTCTTTCGT
>Ga0123356_10006593_pt1 | contig 11700 bp, 14 predicted proteins | sample TergutEmb28metaG_2_FD_92546 | JGI IMG/M metagenome (GOLD analysis project Ga0123356, IMG submission 92546) | Embiratermes neotenicus P3 segment gut microbial communities from Petit-Saut dam, French Guiana - Emb289 P3 | ecosystem: Host-associated > Arthropoda: Insects > Digestive system > Gut ... | reverse complement strand
GTCGGCCGCGGCAGCAAGCGCGACCCGCAGTTCGCCGAGATGATCGAGATCGCCTGCCGTTACGAGAAACCGGTACGCATCGGGGTGAACTGGGGAAGCCTGGATTCGGACCTGCTCACGCGGCTGATGGACGAGAACTCCGCCCGCGCCGAACCGTTGGAGGCGCAGCAGATCATGCGCAACGCGGTGGTGCTCTCGGCGCTCGGCAGCGCGCGGCGCGCCGAGGAGCTAGGGCTGCCGCACACGCGCATCATCCTCTCGGCCAAGGTGAGCGGCGTGCAGGACCTGATTGCCATCTACCGCGAGCTCGGGGGCCGATGCGACTATCCGCTGCACCTCGGTCTCACCGAGGCGGGCATGGGATCGAAGGGTATCGTCGCTTCCACCGCCGGCATGGCAGTGCTGCTGCAGGAGGGGATCGGCGACACCATCCGCGTCTCGCTCACGCCCGAGCCCAATGGCGATCGCACCCAGGAGGTGATCGTCGCGCAGGAGATCCTGCAGACCATGGGGCTGCGCGCGTTCACGCCGCTGGTCATCGCCTGCCCGGGCTGCGGCCGCACCACCAGCACCTTCTTCCAGGAGCTTGCGGCACGCATCCAGTCGCATATCCGCGCGCGCATGCCGCAGTGGCGGCGCGAGTACGCGGGGGTCGAGGACATGACGGTCGCGGTCATGGGGTGCGTGGTCAACGGGCCGGGCGAGAGCAAGCACGCCAATATCGGCATCAGTCTGCCCGGCACCGGCGAGCGCCCGGTGGCGCCGGTGTACGAGGACGGCGAGAAGACCGTGACGCTCAAGGGTGAGCGCATCGCCGAGGAGTTCCAGGAGGTCGTCGAACGCTACGTGGCGCGCCGCTTTGCGCGCCTGGGACCTGAAGCATGAGCGAGCTCGCCTCACGCCGCTGCCAGCCCTGCGAGGGCGGAACGGCACCCCTGACTCCCGCCGCAGCCGCGCAGCTGCTGGCGCAGATCTCCAGCGCCTGGGTGCTCACCGACGGCGCCCACGCCATCCGCCGCGAGTTCGCCTTCCGCGACTTCTACCGCACCATGAGCTTCGTCAATGCGCTGGCCCACGTTGCGAACATCGAGGACCATCACCCGGACCTCGAGGTCGGCTACAACTACTGCCGCGTCACCTTCACGACCCATGCGGTCCGCGGGCTGTCGGAGAACGACTTCGTGTGCGCGGCGAAGATCGACCTGATTCCTCTCAGCTGAATCAGCTGCTCCGCATCCGGCGCGTGCAGCGCGTCCGGGCGCATGCAGCGCATCCGGCCCGTGACCAGGGCCTCAGTCTCGCCCTCAGCCTCGCCGGAGCCGGTGATCCCACACCCGGCGCCGGAACGTGACCCACTCGTCGAGAGTGCGAAACGCCTGCGGCTCGATGTAGCAGGTACGCACGCGGCCGATCTTTTGCGTACGAATGAGGCCGGCTCGCTCCAGCACCTTGAGATGCTTGAGGAGCGTGGGCAGCTCCATCGGGTGTGGCTCGAGCAGCTGAGTCGCCGAAGCCTCGCCGTCGCTCAGATCGTCCACGATGAACCGGCGCGTCGGGTCGCTCAGCGCATGGAAGATCCGATCGAGTGCCACACAGTTCAGCACCATGCGACTGTAACCAAGGGTCCCGCGCAATCAAGGCCCCTCCATGGATAACTGGATGGAGAGGTAAGAAATGCGATGATCCGGGGCGCGGCGATGACACCTTCGTTTGGCGATATGTAGCCGATCGGGTTACTTTCCCTAGGGACACTTAGCCGCTCGTCTAACCATTGGCAAAAGAACCTTCAAACACCGGCACCCTTTAAACACCGGCACCTTGCGAACACCGGCGCCCTCGTGGCGCTCACGGCTCCGCCGCACGCAACCGTGCGGCAACGAAATCCACGAACGCCCGCACCTTGGCGGGAATGAAGCGCGCGCTCGGATACACCGCATAGATGCTCTGCTCGGCGCTCACCCAGCCGGGCAACACGCGGCACAGCTCGCCGCGGGCCATATCGGGCCCCGCCACCGATTCGGACAGCAGGCTGATGCCGAGCGCCGCCCTGGAGGCATTGAGCAATACGAAGGCATTGTTCGAGCGCAGCGGCCCGGCCACGTCGATTGCGGCGTGCGTGTTCGCGCGCTGCAGCTCCCAACGCTGCGGACGTGTGCCAGCGTCGAGCACCAGGCAGTCGTGATCGCGCAGCTGCTGTGGCGTGCGCGGCCAGCCGCGGCGCTCGAGGTACGCGGGGCTTGCGAGCAGCACCCGCCGGCTGGGCGCGAGGCGCCGCGCAACCAGCCGTGAGTCGGCGGCCAGCGTGCCGACGCGCAGCGCGAGGTCATAGCCCTCATCGACCAGATCGACGTAGCGGTTGGTCAGCCGCAGGTCGAGCGTCAGCAGCGGGTGGGCCGCAAGGAACTCCGGCACGATCGGCGCAAACAGAGTCTGGCCGACGCCGCTGGCGGCGCTGACGCGCAGATTGCCGCGCAGTGCGCCGGCGTGATCGCGGACCGCGGCATCGGCGCCGTCGAATTCGGCCAGCAACGTCTCGCAGCGCTTGAAATAGTCCCGCCCGGCATCGCTCAAGGTGACCCGGCGCGTGGTCCGCTGCAACAAACGCACTCCGAGGCGGTCCTCGAGCGCCGCCACGGCGCGGCTCACCGCGGAAACATGCCGTTCGAGATGACGCGCGGCCTGCGCAAAGCTCTGCCAGCGTGCGACTTCGACGAACGCGCTCAGCTGCTCGAGGCGGTCCATGGCACTGTTGCAATTTACGCAACGGTAATTTGTGTTCTGGCCAGTTTATCGCAGATTTTGCGCTGCCTATCCTCGCGTCCATGGCCAGGAACCCATTGTTCGCAGTGAAGCCATCGCTCGCGGGAGGGCAATGGGTCGCGCGTCTGCCTGCCGGTGTGCTCGGGGCCGCGTTCGTGCTGTTGTGGAGCACCGGCTACCCCGCCGCCCGGGTCGCACTGGATCACGCCACGCCCTTCACCGTGCTGGTCGCGCGCTTTGCGTGCGCGGGACTGATCTATGCCGTGCTGGCCCTGGCAAGCCGCGCCGCCTGGCCGCGCGGGCGCGCCGCGCTGCACAGTGCCGTGGTGGGCCTCCTGCAGCTCGCGTTGCAGTTCGGGGCCCTCTATCTGGCCGCGGCTCGTGGCGTGAATGTCGGGCTGATCGCGCTCGTGATCGGCACCATGCCGATCGTCACCGCCCTGCTCGGCCGCGCCCTCGGCGAAGCGGTCCGTCCGCTGCAATGGCTCGGCTTCGCCTTCGGTTTCGGCGGGGTTGCGCTGGCGGTTGGCGAGGGCGTCGGTCCCGGCAACGGCGTCGGCACCACCGCCTACCTCGCGGTAGTGGTTGGTTTACTGGCCGTCAGCAGCGGCACGCTCTATCAGAAGCGTTTCGGGTCGAGTGTCGACCTGCGCACGGGGCTGGCGCTGCAGCATGGGGTGGCGGCGCTCGCGCTGCTGCCGTTTGCGGCTCACGAGGGTGCGTCGTTCGATGCGTCAGCTGCGTTGTTCGTCAGCCTCGCCTGGATGATCGCAGTCAACTCGCTCGGCGCCTTCGCGCTGTTCTTCGTGCTACTGCGGCGCGGCGCGGTCAACCAGGTGGCGGCGCTGTTCTTCCTCATGCCGCCGGTGACCGCCGTGATCGATTACCTGGTGCTCGGTGACCGGCTGACACTGCTCAAAGTGTCTGGCATCGCAGCCGCGGCGTTCGGCGTGTATCTTGCCACGCGGCCCCGCCCGGCGCAGCGAGCACGGGCGTCGGCGCCGGCACCTGCGGCCGCGGCCCGCGCCGCGGCGGTGTCGCACCGCGGGCTCAGCGCGCCGCGTCCGGCAATTCCCCGCTCATACCCAACGCCCTGTAAATGAAGAAGCGCCGCAGCTCCTGGCTGCGGTTCACCCACAACAGGCCGCGTTGCGCGAGGCGTGCGACGGGACCTGCGCCGTGGGCCAGCAGGCGATCGAAGGTATCGATTGCCGCCGCCATGGCGGCGATCTCGCTCTTGCGCCAGCGCTCGTAGGCGCGCAACACCCCGAGCGCCCCGGGATCCTCACGCCTCGCGGCCGCCCCTGCCACCACCTGCACGAGCGCGGCTGCATCGAGCAGTCCCAGGTTGACGCCCTGTCCGGCCAGTGGATGCACCACGTGTGCCGCATCGCCAATGAGCGCCACACGCTGTGCGACGTAGCGCTGCGCCATGAGCTTGTGGAGCGGGAACGAGGCGCGTTCACCGACCAGCCGCGTGCGGCCGAGCGCCAGGCCGGAGGCACCGTCGAGCGCCTCCGTGAAAACCGCGTCCGGCATCTGCAGCAGTTCCGCGGCCAGCGGATCATCGGCCGACCACACGATCGAGCTGCAGCCGTCCGCGAGCGGCAGGAAGGCCAGCGTGCCGTTTCTCATGAAGCGCTGCCACGCCGTTGCCTGGTGGGGCCTCGCGGTCGCCACCGTCGCAACGATCGCAGTCTGCCGGTACGCGGAGGTCTCGGCGGTGAGTCCCGCCGCTGCGCGCAGCGCCGATTGCGCCCCGTCGGCGCCGACGACCAGGCGCGCCGCGAGTGTGCCGCGCGCCGTTGCGACGTCGACACTCTGGTCGGTGACGCGCAGCGAAGTCAGTGCCGCAGGCTCGATGTGTCCGCCGGCCTCGGTGAAGGACTCGAGCAGCGCAGCCTGCAGCAGCCGGTTCTCGGCGATGTAGCCGAGGTTCGGTTCGCCCACGTCCGCGGCATCGAACACCAGCACGGCATCGCTCGAGGGAGCGACGCTCTCGTGCCAGATACGCATGCGTTCGTAGGGCGACAGGCGGCTGCCGAAGATTCGTGGCCACGCGCCGGCGCGCGTCAGTACGCGCTCGCTGGCGCGCGACAGCGCGACCACGCGCGGGTCCGGCGGTGCTTCGGCACCAGGCGGCCTGGCATCGTCGAGCAAGGCCGGGGCACGCGGCTCGAGCAGTGCCACCGAGAGTGGGCGGCCGGCGCCGCGGGCCAGCAGGGCGCCCGCGCACGCGCCCACCGGGCCGCCGCCGACGATGACAACGTCAAACATGGCGTAGCGGCAGTCCGCGCGCGAGCCGCGGTGACGGTCCGCCGAAGCCGGCACTCACACGCGCGAGCGCACTCTTCGCGGGCGGCGCCAGATCGAACATCAGCAGGCCCAGGTTACGCAACAGGCTCACGCCGGGGCGTGAATCGCCGAACAGCTTCACCAGTCCGTCAGTGAAGCTCACCACGCCGCGGCGATCGCGCGCGCGCCACGCGGCGAAGCGCTGCAGCAGCTGCGGCGCACCGGCATCGCCCGGCGCATTGGCGATCACCTCGGCGAGCATCGCCGCATCACGCAGCCCGAGATTGAATCCCTGGCCGGCGACCGGATGCAGCGCCTGCGCCGCGTTGCCGATCAGCACGGTCCGGGTGGCGATGGTCGCGGCGGCGCGGGTGAGCTGCAGAGGGTACGAGCTACGGCGAGAGGCAGCGACGAAGCGCCCGGCGCGCCATCCGAAAAGCCCCTGCAGTTGCGCGAGGTAGCCGGCCTCATCGAGCGCGAGCAACTCGGCCGCCCGCTCCGGACGGCAGGCCCAGATCACCGCGAGCGTACCGTCGTGACGTGGCAGCACCGCGAGCGGCCCCGCGGCCGTGAAGCGCTCGTAAGCCTGGCCGTCGTGCGCGCGATCGGCGGCCACGGTCGCCACGACGGCGACCTGGTGGTAGTCCTCGACCGCCGCGCCGATGCCGGCCGCCGCGCGGACCTGGGAATGTGCGCCGTCTGCCGCGACCACCAGGCGCGCGGCAACCTGCAGGGCCGTGCCGGAATCATTGGCCACCGTGAAGCGCACGTGCTCCCGGCCGATCGCGACATCGTGCACGCGCGCCGGCACACACAGCCTGAGCTCGGCAGCCGCGACGAGACGCTCCCACAGCGCTGCCCCGATGCACCGGTTGGGCACGACGTAGCCGAAGGCCGCGATCCCCTGCTCGGCGGCCGTGAGGCGCGCTGCGCCGAAACGCCCGGCTTCCGAAACGTGGATCGCGCGAATGGCCGCGGCCGCGGGGGCGAGCGACTGCCAAACGCCGAGACCTTCGAAGATGCGCCGGCTGACATTGCCGAGCGCCGTGGTGCGCTCATCGAAGCTCGGTTGCGCGTCCGCCCCGAACGGCACGCTCTCCACCAGCAGCATGCGTCTTCCTGAGCCGGCCAGCGCAGCCGCGACACTGGCGCCGACCATGCCGCCGCCAACGATGGCGACGTCGACTTCGAGGAACGCACCGGCAGACGCTGCAGCTGACATGGGGTTCAGGCGCGCGCCATCAGCGCTTCGATCTGCTCGGGATCCTTGGGCGCGCGCGCAGTGAGCACTTCCGCACCACGCTTGGTCACCACCACGTCGTCCTCGATGCGGATGCCGATGTTACGGAAGCGCCGGGGCACCTCACGGGCGGCAGCCGGCAGATAAATACCCGGCTCGATGGTCATCACCATGCCCGGTTCCAGTACGCGCCACTCGTCGCCAATCTTGTAGTCGCCCACGTCGTGCACGTCGAGGCCCAGCCAATGGCCGGTGCGGTGCATGAAGTAGCGGCGGTAGGCGCCGCTGCGAATCAGTGCCGGAACGCGTCCCTTCAGCAGTCCGAGCTTCACGAGTCCCTGGGTGATCACGCGCACCGCGGCCTCGTGAGGCGCGTTCCAGTGATTGCCCGGGCGCACGCAGGCGATGGCAGCGCGGTTCGCCGCGAGCACCACCTCGTACACCGCGCGCTGCTCGCTCGTGAAACGACCGTTGACGGGGAAGGTGCGCGTGATGTCCGAGGCATAGCACTCGAACTCGCAGCCCGCGTCCACGAGCAGCAGGTCGCCGCTTACGAGCGGCCGGTTGTTGTCGCGGTAGTGCAGGATGCAGCTGTTGGCGCCGCCGCCGACGATCGGGTGGTAGGCCGTGTCGGCGTTGTGTCGCCGGAACTCGTGCAGCAGCTCCGCCATCACCTGGTACTCGGTCGCGCCCGGACGGCAGAAGCGCATGGCCCGCAGATGCGCCTGGGCGGCAATGCGCGCCGAGCTACGCAGCAGCTCGAGCTCGCGCCGCGACTTGTAGAGCCGCATGTCGTGCAGCACGTGATCGAGCGCCACGAACTCCTGCGGCGGGTGACGGCCGTTGCGCGCCTGGGTGCGCAGGCCGTTCACCCAGCCGACCACGCGCTGGTCGAAATCGGCGTACGCGCCCATGGTGTAGAAGACGCGCGTGCGATTCTCGAGCAGCCCGGGGAGGATCTCGTCCATGTCGGTGACCGGAAAGGCATCATCGGCGCCATAGTCGCGCGCCGCCCCTGCCGGGCCCGCCCGAAGTCCGTCCCAGCTCTCGCGCGCCGGGTCGCGATCACGCACGAACAGGATGTATTCGGCTTGCGCTCGCCCCGGAACGAGCACCGCCGCGGCCTCGGGCTCGCCGAAACCGGTCAGGTAATGGAAGTCGCTGTCCTGGCGGTAGGGGTATTCGACATCGCCGTTGCGGTGCCTGACCGGGGCCGCCGGCAGCACCGCGATGGAGTCGCGCCCCATCTGGCGCATCAGCTGGCGGCGGCGGCGCGCAAATTCGTCTCTCGCCATGAGCGGCGGCGACCTTTCAGTGAAGCGGGGCGCCCGCAGGCGCCGGCGGCCGGCGCGCCACGCCGAGCTCCTCGAACAGCAACTGCACACCCACCCGGACGAACTCCACCAGCTCGGCGTAGGCGCTCTCGTTGGATTCCTCGCTCTGCCGCGCATCAACGCCGGCGCGGGTGATCTCGATGAAGTCGCGCACGATCTCCCCGACATCCCCCGGCAGCTCGCTCGCATCCGGGATGGCGCCGGCTCCGAGGCCATAGAGAAATCCCTGGCACCACTGCGCCAACGCCGCGGTGCGCACATCGATGGGCTGCGAGTCCGCGGGCAACAGCAGCTCGAACTCCATGTCAGGTTGCAGCAGCGCGTCGGCCGTGGCCGCGTACAGCTCCTCGAGGCCCGCCGCGGCCTCGGGCGTTGCGTGCCCGTCCGGCAGGATCTCCTTGAGCCAGTCCTCCAGGCGGTAACCGCTCGTGGCACACAGGCAACCGGACAGCGTGCCGTGCGCTTCGGCCGCATCCGCGAGCGAGCGTTCCTGCAACAGCAGCTGCTGTATGTGGCTGTAGTCGGACCGGATCATGACGCTGCGATCATTATAATTGACCGCCCGAAGAGCGCGGCTCTATAGTCGCCGGCATGAGCGAGACTACGAGAACACAACTCGATCTCGAGCTGACGCGGCTGGCGAAACGGCTCGACGAGCTGCTCGCGACCCTGGAGCACCTCAAGGAGGAAAATCGCGCGCTGCGTGCGCGTCACGAGTCGCTCGCCGGCGAGCGTGCCGCGCTGATGCACAAGAACGAGCAGGTGCGCACGCGCGTCGAGGCCATGATCGGGCGGCTGAAAACCCTGGAGCACGGGGCATGAGCCACCAGGACCAGGCGCGGGTCAGCGTGCGCATCATGGACAAGGAATACGTCGTGGCGTGTCCGTACGACGAGCGCTCGGCGCTGCTGGATGCCGCCGAGTTCCTCAATGCACGCATGCGCGAGATCCGCGACAGCGGCAAGGTCATCGGGCTCGATCGCATCGCCGTGATGGCGGGCCTCAACCTCGCGCACGAGTTTCTCAAGGGCAAGGACCGTGAGTCCAAGCTCGACAGTGGCGTCGGCCAGCGCGTGCGGGCGCTGCGCGAGCGCGTCGAGGGGGCTCTGGAGAAGGGGCAGCAACTCGAGCTGTGACGCGCACCCACGTTTAAGCGCGGCCCAATTGGTGTAGAGTGTTCGTGGCGTCGCCTGCGGTGCTCGATAAGCGGACCGGGTTACCTCGGACCCTAATTGAAACACCCTCGGGACTTACGGCTTGCGCGCAGCGCTGTGCAGGTCCGCCTTCGAGCGGAAAGCCTTACCTGCCGCAGCTCGTCCCACCTGTTGCTCTGGTTCGAGAGCAACGGTTCGCACCGGCACATGCGGGTGGCGCTACCTGATTCCCCCTCATTGAGTGCCGCCCGCAGGTCACTGCGGGCGAGCCTCGATGCGCGGCGCCGGCAGGTGTCCGCGAGCGAGCGTGCGCACGCCGCGCTGCTCGTGGCGCGCAACGTCGATCGCGCCTTGCACCTTCAGCGGCACTGGCGGATCGCGGCATACGCAGCGCTCCCCCGCGAGCTCGACGCCGCACCCCTCATTGCGCTGGCCGCGAGCCGCGGCTGCCGTATCTATCTGCCGCGGATCGACCGGCAACGCGCCTCGCGGCGCATGCGGTTCGTCGAGTTGCACGGCCGCTTGCGGCGCAATCGCCTCGGCATTGCCGAGCCCGAGGCTGCCGCCAGCATCGGCGCGCGCTGGCTCGACGTGGTGTTCCTGCCGCTGCTCGGTTTCGACAGACGTGGCCTGCGCTTAGGCGCAGGCGGTGGGTTCTATGATCGCGCTTTCGCCTTTCGGCACCTGCGCCAGAAGTGGCACACGCCACGCCTCATCGGCCTGGCGTACACCTTCCAGGAGGTCGACAGCATCACCGCCGCGGCACACGACGTGCCGCTGGATGCGGTGGTGACCGAAGAGGGGATCATCCGATGCGCTACTGGCTGATGAAGACGGAAGCCGCGAGCTTCAGCGTCGAGGATCTCGCCGCCGCGCCGCGCCGCACGACCGCCTGGGATGGCGTGCGCAACTACCAGGCGCGCAACATGCTACGGGACCAGATGAAGAAGGGTGACCAGGCGTTGCTCTACTATTCCAGCACCGAGGTGCCCGGCATCGTCGCCATCATGCAGATCGTGAAGGAAGGCTATCCCGACCCGACCGCCTTCGATCGCAAGGATCACCACTACGATGCCGGCAGCGATCCCGGGAACCCACGCTGGTTCATGGTGGACGTGCAGCTCAAACGGCGTCTCGCGCGCATCATCTCACTCGAAGAGCTGCGCGCGCATGCCAGCAAGGAGCTCAAGGGTATGGTGCTGCTGCGTGCCGGCAATCGACTGTCGGTAACGCCGGTGGAAACAGCGCACTGGAAGTTCATTCTCTCGCTCGAGTGATGTGCGTTGGCCTCGCGAGTGTGCGCACCGCGCTGCATGATGCGCTGCTTGCCTAGCACACTTCACACGTTGTTCGCTTGTAATTTCGCTTCGCGTGTATATACTCGGACCTCGGACTAACCCGTCAATTGGAGAGCCAACATGGCGAAGGCAAAGAAGAAGGCCAAGAAGAAAGCTGCCAAGAAGAAATAGGCCTTAACTCGGCGGTCACGCAAGTGGCCGCCGAGCCGAATTCGCGAACCGTGCCCGCTCACCATGGCGGGCACAGTCGTTTCTGGAGCTTGAGTTACGCGCGTGGAGGGGCGATGGCGGCGGAGGCGGATGTAAAGAAGCAGCGCGCGGCGCGTGCGGCACTCGCTCTGGTCTCTCGTGGCGCCACCATCGGCATCGGCACCGGTTCGACGGTGAACTTCTTCATCGACTTCCTCGGCGCGCAACCCGGTCTGGTGCGCGCCGCCGTCTCGAGCTCCGAAGGCAGCAGCGAGCGCCTGCGCGCGGCGGGGGTGACGCTGGCGGACCTGAACGATCTGGACGGTGTCGATCTCTACGTCGATGGCGCCGACGAGGCGACCCGCGCGCGGCATCTCATCAAGGGAGGCGGTGGTGCGCTCACGCGCGAGAAGATCGGCGCGGCGGCGGCGCGGCGCTTCGTGTGCATCGTCGACGAGGGCAAGCTGGTCACCACCCTCGGCCGCTTCCCGTTGCCGGTAGAGGTCATCCCGATGGCGCGCACCCTGGTGGCGCGCGAGCTGGCAGCGCGCGGCGGCCGGCCGGTATGGCGCAAGGAATTCGTAACCGACAACGGCAACCATATCCTCGACGTGCACGGGCTCACCATCGCCGATCCGCTCACCCTCGAGCGTGAGCTCAACCAGATCGTTGGCGTGGTGACGGTGGGCCTGTTCGCCGCACGTCCGGCGGACCTGTTGCTCATCGGCACCTCGCAGGGCGTCGAGACCGGCTGAGTCCGCCGCAACAGATACGACAGTGCGCCCCGCGTCTGCGACGTAAGAAGTGGAGCGGCCCTTGACCGTGTTCCCGCAGCGCCACGACCTCCCTGAGTGAGCGCCAGCAGCCCCGCCTGAGACCCGTTAGCTCCGTTCATTCCGCCGGGCGCTCCGCTCTTCGCAGAGCTTTTGTCCTTTCGCGCGCGCTCGGCATCAAATCGATGCCGGACCTGCCGCACGCGTGCCAGCGCAACGGCGCAGGCGCTGCGGCGGTCCGAAGAAACATGGAGAGAGCCGCAATGAATATTCGTAAGTCAGTCGCGCATCCGGTGTTGGGCTGCACAGCGTTCGTGCTGACGGCCTGTCTGGCGGGCAGCGCGCTCGCGCAGGACCGGCCCGGCAACTACGCCAAGGTCATGACGGTGCGCTACAGCGACCTGAATCTGTCCACGACCGCGGGAGCCACGACGCTGTACCACCGTATCGTCGGCGCCGCCCACTATGTCTGCGGTGAGGAAGGCTATCAGTCCGGCATCGACATGCAGAACTACTGGAACGCCTGCTTCCAGGGTGCCGTCAGAGATGCCGTCGCCAAGGTGCACAACCCCATGCTGACGAAGGTGGCCGGCCAGGAGCGCATGAGGGCGCCGGTTACCGCCCTGGTTACTCGCTGACAGCCACCCGCTGAGGGCC
>Ga0123356_10006592_pt1 | contig 11700 bp, 8 predicted proteins | sample TergutEmb28metaG_2_FD_92546 | JGI IMG/M metagenome (GOLD analysis project Ga0123356, IMG submission 92546) | Embiratermes neotenicus P3 segment gut microbial communities from Petit-Saut dam, French Guiana - Emb289 P3 | ecosystem: Host-associated > Arthropoda: Insects > Digestive system > Gut ... | reverse complement strand
GCCACCGAGACGCTGTGCCAGGCGCATCGCTTCGGCGACGCGGTTGCGCTCGGCCTCGGTCATACGCAGGTTGCGGGCGGTCTCGACGTGCAGCGCGATCCACGGCGCCTTGAGCTGATCAGCCACGCGCCGGGCATGCCGCACCACCGCGACGCTCTGCGGGTCGCCGCTGATGCAGACCAGCACACGCTCGCCGGCGGCCCACGGCCCCTTGATCGCGTGCGCTTTCATATAGTGCAGCATCTGCGCATCGACGCGCTGGGCGGTACGGCGGAGCGCAAGCTCGCGGAGCGCAGTCAGGTTGCCGGGCGAGAAATAGTGACGGACGGCGCGCTCGGCTTGGTGCGGCACGTAGACCTTGCCGTCCTTCAGACGCCGCACCAGGTCTTCCGGTGTCAGGTCCACCAGGGCGATCTCGTCGGCACGATCGACGATCGAATCGGGCACCGTCTCGCGTACACGGATACGGGTGATCTTGGCGACGACGTCGTTCAGGCTTTCGACGTGCTGGATATTCAAGGTGCTGTAAACGTCGATGCCGGCTGCGAGGAGTTCTTCGACATCCAAGTACCGCTTGGGATGACGGCTGCCGGGCGCGTTGGTGTGGGCGAGCTCGTCCACCAGGACAAGCTGCGGGTGGCGCGCCAGCACGGCATCGATGTCCATCTCTTGCAGGGCGCGTCCGCGGTATTCAATCTGGCGGCGAGGGATGGTTTCCAGCCCCTCGGTCAGCGCTTCGGTTTCCTGGCGGCCATGGGTTTCGACGACGCCGATGACGACATCGGCGCCCTCGCGGCGTTGCTGCTGCGCCGCGGACAGCATTTCATAGGTCTTGCCGACGCCGGGCGCGGCCCCGAGAAAGAGCTTCAGCCGGCCGCGGGTCTCCTGTTGCGCTGCTTCAAGCAGTGCCTCAGGCGAAGGGCGGCCTTCGCGTGAGCCTGGGTCGGACATGGCGAGACTTTACCGGAACTCTACCGCTCGCGGGAGAGGTCGAGGTGCGAGGCGGCATGCACGGGGGTCATGCGTGCAGAACCCTGCCATCCTCACCCTCGACGCGTGGCGTCTCGCTCTCCCGCAGTGCGGCAGAGGTCGTCTTCACTTCAGCGCATCAAGCGCCAAATTCAGCTTCAGCACGTTCACGTGCGGTTCGCCGATAATCCCCAATAAGCGGCCGGTGATGTGGTCCTCGACAAGCTGCCGCACCTGCGCTTCCGGCAGATTGCGCGCCTTGGCCACGCGCGGCACCTGGAACAAGGCGCCGGCCGGGGTCACGTCGGGATCGAGCCCGCTCCCCGACGTGGTCACCAGATCCACCGGGATCGGCTTGCCCGGATTGGATTTCGCCAACGCGGCGGCTTGATCCTTCACGCGAGCAACCAGTGCCTTCGACGTTGGGCCGAGATTCGACCCACCCGAGTTGTCTGCCGCGTACGGCACGGGTACGGTCTTGCTCGGGTCCTTCGGATCCGGCTCGGTGGTCGCCGACGGCCGGCCCCAGAAGTACTTGTCCGATGTGAAGTTCTGCCCGATCAGCGCTGAACCGATCACCTTGCCGTTCCTCGCGATAAGGCTGCCGTTCGCCTGCTGCGGGAACACGAGCTGGGCGATTCCGGTCATTCCCAGCGGATAGACCAGTCCGGTGATGATCGTCATGACAACGATCATCATAATGGCGGGGCGTATGTGTCTCATGGTCCTATGTCCTCACGCGAGGCCAATGGCGGTGACGATCATGTCGATCAGTTTGATGCCGATGAACGGCACGATGATGCCGCCAAGCCCGTAGAGCAGCAGATTCCGGCGCAGGATTGCCGCAGCGCCAATCGGGCGGTAGGCAATGCCGCGCAGCGCCAGCGGGATCAGCGCGACGATGATCAGCGCATTGAAGATGATCGCCGAGAGGATGGCGCTCTGCGGATTATTCAGCCGCATCACGTTCAGGGCCTGGAGCTGCGGATAGAATACGACGAACATCGCCGGGATCATGGCGAAATACTTCGCCACATCGTTGGCGATACTAAACGTCGTGAGCGCGCCGCGTGTCATCAGCAACTGCTTGCCGATTTCGACGATCTCGATCAGCTTCGTTGGGTCACTATCGAGGTCCACCATATTGCCGGCCTCGCGCGCCGCCATTGTACCCGTATTCATCGCCACGCCGACGTCTGCCTGCGCCAGTGCGGGCGCGTCGTTGGTGCCGTCACCGCACATCGCCACCAGTTTACCCTGGGCCTGTTCGTCGCGGATCAGCTGTAGCTTGGTCTCCGGCGTTGCCTGTGCGAGGAAGTCATCAACCCCCGATTCGGCGGCGATGGCCGCGGCGGTCAGCGGATTATCGCCGGTGATCATCACGGTGCGGATGCCCATACGGCGCAGCTCGTTGAAGCGCTCGCGGATGCCCCCCTTGACGATGTCCTTCAGGTGGATGACGCCGAGCAGGCGGCCATCCTTCGCCACGCCGAGCGGCGTGCCGCCGACCTTGGCAATTTCCTCGGACTTCGAGGTGAGCTCGCGCACAGCGGTCTCGCTGATCGTCGGACGGACCGCCGCAGCGACGCCGCCGCGTTCTGGCGCGCCATTCGCCGGGTTGAAGTTGCGCGCCCATGCCAGCACCGCGTCAACCGCGCCCTTGCGGATCGACGCACCTTCGACGTCGATGCCGGACAGCCGCGTCTGCGCAGAGAAGGCGATGAAGCGGGCACCCATCGGCGCCATTTCACGACCGCGGATGTTGTACTTCTCTTTCGCCAGCACGACGATGGAACGGCCTTCCGGTGTCTCGTCCGGAAGTGAGGCAAGCTGTGCCGCGTCGGCGAGCTCATTCTCGGTGACGCCTGTCAGCGGCAAGAACTCCGTCGCCTGACGGTTCCCGAGCGTGATCGTACCGGTCTTGTCGAGGAGCAGCGTGTCAACGTCGCCCGCTGCCTCCACCGCGCGGCCCGACATCGCCAGCACATTGAAGCGCACCAGGCGATCCATGCCGGCAATGCCGATGGCTGAGAGCAGCGCGCCGATTGTGGTCGGGATCAGCGCAACAAACAGTGCTACCAGGATCACCACGGAGACCGAGCCGCCGGCATAGGTGGCGAAACTCGGGATCGTCGCGACGGCGAACACGAAAATGATGGTCAGCCCGGCAAGCAGGATGTTCAGCGCGATCTCGTTCGGAGTCTTCTGGCGCTCGGCGCCTTCCACCAATGCGATCATGCGATCGAGGAAGGTGGAACCTTGCGCCGCAGTGATGCGCACCTTCACCCAGTCGGATAGCACGCGGGTGCCACCGGTGACCGCGGAGCGGTCGCCGCCCGATTCGCGGATGACCGGCGCCGATTCGCCGGTGATTGCAGACTCGTCGACCGAGGCGATGCCTTCGACCACGTCGCCATCGCTGGGGATCAGATCGCCGGCTTCCACCAGCACAACGTCACCCTGCTTGAGCGCAGGTGCTGCGACGGTCTCATAGTTCGTCGTGTCGATCGATGCCAGGCGCTTGGCCGTGGTTTCGGTGCGCGCGCGGCGCAGCGTGTCAGCCTGCGCTTTGCCGCGTCCTTCCGCCACGGCTTCGGCGAAGTTGGCGAACAGCACTGTCAGCCACAGCCAGATGATGATCTGGAAGGTGAAGCCGACGTGGCCACCGCCGGTAATCAGCTCGCGGATGAAGATGATCGTCGTCAGGATGGCGACGATCTCCACCACGAACATGACCGGATTCCTGATCATCACGCGCGGGTTCAGCTTGACCACCGACTGTCGGAGCGCCGGCCCAAGAATGGTCGGATCCAGGATGGACGACTGCGACTGGCGCATGTTGTTGCGATTTTCCATGACCATGGCTGGCTCGTATTTAAAAGAGTGTGCCGGTGTGCAGCGTGTAGTGCTCGACGATCGGACCAAGCGAGACCGCCGGGAAGTAGATCAGGCCACCGGTGATGACGATTACGCCTACGACCAGGCCTACGAACAGCGGGCTCGTGGTCGGGAAGGTGCCCGCCGAGGACGGCACGATCTTTTTCTTCACCAGCGAGCCGGCGACAGCGAGCATCGGCACGATCATGAGGAAGCGGCCCATGAACATCGCCATGCCGAGCGTGTCGTTCCAGAACGGGACGTTGGCGCTCAGGCCGGCGAAAGCGCTGCCGTTGTTCGCGGTGCCCGAGGTGTAGGCATAGAGCGCCTCGGAGAAGCCGTGCGGGCCAGCGTTGCTCAACGCCCCGGTGCCGACCGGCAGCACGACGGAGAGCGCCGTCCAGCCCAGGATCGACAAGGGCAGGATGAGGATGGCGAGCATCGCCATCTTGACTTCCTTCGATTCAAGTTTCTTTCCGAGGTACTCCGGCGTTCGTCCGACCATCAGGCCGGCGACGAACATTGCGATGATCACGAACAGCAGCATGCCGTAGAGGCCAGAGCCGACGCCGCCATAGGCGATGCAGCCGAGCATCATGTTGATCAACGGCACCGCGCCGGCGATCGGCATCAGGCTATCATGCATGTTGTTGACCGCGCCGCACGATGTATCGGTGGTAACGGTGGTGAACAACGCAGAGTTGGCGATACCGAAGCGGACCTCCTTGCCTTCCATGTTGCCGCCTGGCTGCAACGCGCTTGCGGTCGGATCGACATGAAATGGCGTGAAGGCCGGATTGCCGCCGGACTCCGACCAGTAGCAGCTGGTAACACCAGCTAGGAACAGGATGCCCATGACGGCGAAGATTGCCCAGCCCTGTCGCTGGTTGCCCACCATACGGCCGAACACATTGGTCAGTGCTGCGCCAATGGAAAAGATCAGCAGCATCTCGATCAGATTGGTGAGGCCGGTGGGATTCTCATACGGATGGGCCGAGTTGGCGTTGAAGAAGCCACCCCCGTTCGTGCCCATCACCTTGATGACCTCCTGGGAGGCCACCGGCCCCTGCGCGATCACCTGCTTGGCGCCTTCCAACGTCGTCACGGACGTATAGGGACTAAGGTTTTGCGGTACTCCCTGCCAGATCAGCACCAGCGTTGCGACGATAGCGACCGGTATCAGGACATAGAGAACGATGCGGGTCAGATCGACCCAGAAATTGCCGAGCGACTGCGCAGACCGGCGCGCGAACCCGCGCACCAGCGCGATGGCAAGCGCGATGCCGGTAGCAGCGGAGACGAAGTTGTGCACCGTCAGGCCAGCCATCTGCGTCAGATAGCTCATCGTCGTCTCTGGCGTGTAGGACTGCCAGTTTGTGTTGGTCACGAAGCTGACTGAGGTGTTGAATGACAGGTCGGGGGAAACCGCGGTCTGACCGGCCGGATTGAACGGCAGATAGCTCTGCAGCCGCTGCAGCCCATAGAGCACGGCGAATCCGGCGAAGCTGAATGCCAGCATCGCGATTGCATATGTCACCCAATGCTGCTCTTCGTTCTCATCGACGCCGCAGATAGCGTACACTCCGCGCTCGATCGGGCGAAGCACGGGCGACAGCAGCGTGCGCTCACCCGAGATTACGCGGGTGATATAGCCGCCGTATGGCTTGGTGATCAGGATCACCAGAACGCCGAAGAGGGCGATCTGGAGCCAGCCGTTGGATGTCATGAAAGGCGCTCCTTAGAACCGCTCGGGGCGGACCAGCGCGAAGACGAGATAGACGAGCAAGCCGACGATCACGAGGCCGCCGAGTGCGTAATCGAAGATCATGGCCCGGTCCTCACAGGCGGTCGCAGGCAAAAACGTAAAGCACGCAGGCGCCAAGAAAGACGGCGCCGAGAAGGATGTAGGCAACATCGAGCATGGTTTTTGTCCTTTTGACGCCGAAGCCACAGGCACCCACTCGCGTCAACACAGGCCGACGCGCTAGCGAGCCGGCAGCAGCTAAGCCGATTGGCGTATATTATCTATGTGCGACCCACGACCGCGACATATAAAAGTCATATAAACTCGTGGGCCGAAGTCACGGCCGGTCTCCTGGCGCCAACCGGCGGGGCACTGTAGCAGCAGCGTGAATTCAATGAACAGGATTGTATCCGCCGGAGGTGGGTCAGATCGATCGGGATCAGCCGGACGGGCGAGCGACCGGCGGCTCCGCGGCTCGGTCAGCTGCCGACGATTGCCACGAGAATGTGCGCTAGGACGCCAAGTCCCAGGCAGACAGCGATCACCCGGCCAATTTCGGCTAAGACTTCGCGGGGTCGCGGACCGATGTTGAGATCTTCCATGAGAAATGGCCGATCCGGTTGGTCCGAAGCAGGGGATCCGAAAGAGTGACCGTGAAGGTTGCGCACGGCGTCCTCGAGCGCAGTGACGGCGCGGATATAGGGGCGCTCGCGGTATAAAAGCCATATTCCGCTACGTAAGCGTCTATAAAACTGTCATATAGATCCGAGGCGACAGGAGGCCGGATCGGTGCAGAGTGACTGGCGCGACGATGCGCTGCTGCTGATCGGCCACGGCGCGCCGCGCTTCGTGGATGCCGGCCGGTACCTGGAGGCGCATGCTGAGACGCTGCGCCGCGGCGGTTATTTCGACGAGGTGGCAACCGGCTGGCTGAGCGGTACGCCATCCGCCCTCGATGCTCTCGCATCCCTCTCTGCACGTGTCGTGCATGTCGTCCCGTTCTTTATGGAAGACGGCTGGTTTGCCCGCGAAGGCGTTCCCGCGGCGCTGCGAGTTGTCGACCGGGCCTTGCGCTTTCATCCACCGGTGGGCATCCATCCGGACATGGCGGTCCTCGCCGCTGCGCGGGTCGAGCGAGCGTGCGGCCCGTCGACCGGATTGTCTCTATTGCTCGTCGGTCATGGTTCGGCGCGCTCGCCCGGGCGGCGGATGGCGTTGCATCGTCACGCTGAATGGCTGGCCGGCACCGGACGGTATGCCCGTGCATGCGCAGCGTTCCTGGAGGAACCGCCTTTTATTGCCGACGTCCTCGCGGAATTGCGCGCCGACCCTGTGGCCGTGCTTGGCTTCTTCTCCGGTGAAGGCGCCCACGTGCGCGAGGACCTGGGACAGATGATGCTGACGGAGCGGGCTCAGCGTGGTGCTTCCGGGGCCGTGTTGATTGATCTCGGCCTTATCGTCGATGATCCTGGAATGCCGGAAATCATCCTTCAACAGGTGGCGGCCGGGTCCATGAACGGAGCTTCGTGACCACGCGAGATGCCCGCACTGCCGATGCCACCTAGCTTGTATGCCGACACCGCGCGTCCACCCCCCGAGACGCCGCCGCTCGATGGTGACCGGCGGGTATCAGTCGCCGTGGTTGGCGGTGGATTCACCGGCCTGTCCGCGGCACTTCACCTGGCGGAGCAAGGAACGGATGTCGCGGTGCTGGAAGCGAACCAGCCAGGTTGGGGTGCATCGGGTCGCAACGGTGGGCAGGTCAATCCCGGGTTGAAACACGATCCGGATCAGGTCATCCGGGACTTTGGGAGCGATCTCGGCGGGCGCATGGTTACGCTGTCGGGTAACGCGCCCAATGTCGTGTTCCAATTGATCGAGCGTCATCAGATCGAGTGCCAGGCGCTGCAATCCGGAACGCTGCGAGCGGCCGTGCATGCCCGTGATGCGGTGGGCATCCGTGCGACCGAAGCACAGTGGGCACAGCTTGGCGCGCCAGTGACGAGTTTGGCGCGCGAGGAGATCGAGCGGACCACCGGCGCCGCGCGTTATGCATGCGCGCTGCTGGACCGGCGCGGAGGTCAGCTGAACCCACTCGGCTACGCGCGCGGCCTGGCGCAGGCAGCGCTGCAGGCGGGCGCTTCGGTATATGGCAGTACGCCGGCGGTGCGCGTGCAGCGCAACGGTGTGCACTGGCAGGTGCTCACGCCGAGAGGCATGGTGCGGGCGGAAAAGCTGGTGCTGGCGACGAACGGCTACACCGACGATCTGTGGTCCGGACTGCGGCGCAGTATTGTGCCCGTTCACAGCGCGATCGTCGCCTCCGAGCCGCTGCCAGAGCCGTTGGCGAGCAGCATAATGGCGACACGCTCCGTGCTCTACGAAACGGGTCGGGTCACCGTCTATTACCGCGTGGACCGAGACAACCGCCTGCTCATGGGCGGGCGCAGCGTCCAGCGGGACGTCAGCGCCCCGGATGAGCTGCGCCATCTGATCAACTACGCCATTCGCCTTTGGCCTATGCTGCGCGACGTAAGATGGACGCACGCGTGGAGCGGGCAGCTTGCAATCACGCCGGATCACTATCCGCATTTGCACGAACCGGACGACGGCGTGCTCGTGTGCCTGGGCTACAATGGCCGCGGCGTGGCGATGAGCACGGCGATGGGGCCGCAAATTGCGCAACGTGTGATCGGCGGACGTCGCGCCGAGATCGACATGCCGGTTACCACCATGCGGGAAATCCCATTCCATGCACTGTGGCGCTCTGCCGTCAGCGCGCGCATGATTTACAGCCGCGTCCGCGACCGGATCGGGCGGTGAGCTGCCGACTATACCTCCGCCATCGTTTGCCAACGTCCGACATAATCCTCGAAACCCTCAGATGCCAAGCCGACCATTGCGTGATTGCTGTCGGAGACGTTTCGCTTGTGTCGTGGACGGTTTGAGCCTGCGTAGCGTTGGACTGGGCGAGCAACTCGGTATCGGCCACGACCCCTGGCAGCACGTCGCGTATGTTGCGAGCTGGATCCGACCCGTGCGACCTAGGCCGTCTCCAGTTCGTCCCAAAAGTCGAGCACAGCCCTGGACAGGGCATCAGGGCGATCTTCCGAGAAGAAGAGTCGGGCGTCCTCGATCTCCACGACCCGCCTAGTGCCAGGGATGGTGTCCCTCAGCCAGTGCGCCCATTTTCTGTCGAAGAAAAAATCGTCGAGCCCCCACACTATCAGCGTTGGCACCTGCAGCGTCTTAAGCATCGCGTGAACGGCGACGGTTTGCGAATTGTCGAATGCCATCCAATAGGCCTGAAAGGCCTCGACACGCGGTGGTGACGACAGGACTGGATTGAGATATAGGCGAATGATCTCATCGGTGAGCACACTCGGATCAGCATAAGAGCGGAATAGTGGCACAGATTCGCCTTTGGCGTAGCGTTCGCGCGCTAGGTCGGGTCGGTCTGCTAACGACCGAAAGATTGCTGCCAGTGTGCCATTCCTTGCGTGTTCGATCATCGGCAGGACCGACGGTGGTGGCCATCCGTCGTGCACGTCGCAATTCGTGAGCACGAGTGAATTCAGCCGGTCAGCACAATGCGCGGCGAAAATCTGGGCGATGGCGCCGCCGCTATCATTCGCGATGAGATCGATCTTCGTGATGCCGAGTGCATCGATCAACTCTCCGACCATATAGGCCTGGGAAGTGAACGAGACATCCTGCGAGGGTGCGATCTCCGTGTAGCCGAGGCCCATGAGATCGATCGCAATGCAGCGCCGCCGATGCCGCAAGCGGCTGACGACGTGACGCCAGTGATAGCCGTTGAGCGGTACTCCGTGGATGAACAGCGCTGCCGCCCCTTCCCCTTGCTCAACGTACGCGATCCGCCCAGACTTTACGTTCGCAAAGCGACGGCTCGCGTGAAAGGTTGCAATGTCCAATTAACGACCTCCAACGATATGGAGGTCAATCTACAGCATCGGCGCCCCGCCACGCTTCCACGATCTTGCGCATTTCGGTGACTTTGTCGGCTCTTGCACAGCATCGCAGCACGGTTGGTGCACAACCGAAGAAGTCGCGGAAACGCGTCGTGAAATGGCTGTGGCTGGCGAACCCGGCATCGAGTGCGATCGCCGCCAGGTCCTTTCCGTCGAGGACTGCGTCGAGCGTAGAGGCAAGCCGTTCACACAGGACATAGCCATAGATGGATGTACCGGTCATCCGGCGAAACACGCGACACAGGTGAAACGGGGACATGAGTGCAATGCGCGCGAGCGTTTCAACATCCCATTTGTCGGCGGGTGCAATGGCGACGGCTTCTTTGACACGCTGCACCGACCGGGCCCAGCGCGCCTCGGTGGAATGCCGCAGGGAGGTGTCAGCAGAGCGGAGCGCACCGAGCGACATGTCGAGAAGATCTAGGCCGTGCACCTCTATCTCAAATTCTGCCTCGTTTCTTTTTAGCAATCCGCACAAAAGGTTACGTAGGACCATCGCTTTCGCCGGCAGCAGCCCGCTCGACGCAGGCACTTCGCCTGCGTGACCACCGACCTCACCCGGTGCAAGAGCGCCGGTGAACCGGAGGAGCAGTGCGCGGTCGCCGATTGCGCCCGGATAACCAAGCCGATAAGGCACGTCCGCTGCTATAAATACGGCATGACTCGGCGTCCCTATGACCCACCGCCCGGGGGCGTCGTGCTTTGAAAACAGGCCGCTAAAGGGTAACACGACGACGTAGTTGTTTTGTCGCTCGACCTCGCCACATTTTTCAGATACATTGCGCGCCTCGAACAAGCCGATTTGTAGCGTGTTGCTCTCGAACAGCGTCCGGCGAGTAACCTTCATTGGTGATTTTCCCCCACGCGAGCGGGATCTCCCAGGTTAGGTTGTCTTCGGCTGGCTTGTAAAGCAGTTGCGAGCCGCAATGTTCTGGGGATTTGCCGGTCTAAGCACCGTCCAAGTCACACTGCATCAGTGGGTCGTCGCCGTCGGTGGGCACGCTAACGTCGTCGCGAATGTAAGCATTGGTGAGGGCCGCTCGGCGCTCTCCTGTTGCGAGGTACCAGTCGATCTTGAGGTAGCCCTTGCGCGACGGGGCAAAGCGTTCCGCTGGTCTGCCAGGACGAGCTGGGCGGTGACCAGCCAGCGGCGGCCTACTCTGATCGCGCGATTCGGAACCCGTTGCCCGGATAGCGGACGCTGGTCTCATAGTGTTCGCGGTCCGAAGCGCGTACGATATTTGGTGTGCTCATCCATGAGCCGCCACGCAGTACGTGATCGCCGCCATCCTGGCACTCCCAAGCGGCGCCATCTGTTGGTGCGCCTTCATAATTCGTGTGCCAGCAATCGGCTACCCATTCCGCAACGTCGCCACCCATGTCGAATATGCCGAACCGGTTCGAAGCGAAGCTGCCCACCTTGAGTGGCCCTGCATTCTCCTGAAACGAGCCGCAGCCGCGGCAATCGGCATGGCCCGTCTCGACGTCGTTGCCCCACCAATATCGTGTAGTGCTGCCGCCACGGGCGGCGTATTCCCATTCGGCCTCGGTTGGCAGGCGGTAGGGCACCCCGGAAGCGCGTGCCAACCATTGGACATAGCTCATCGCATCGAGCCAGCTCACATTGCTCATTGGCTGATCGGGCTCATGCGTACTGTCTGGAATGTGCTTGCACCCGCCCGCAGCAACGCAGGCGTCCCATTCGCCCACGGTGACGGGATACTTGCCAATCCAGAACGGACGAACTTGGACGAAATGCGCGGGCTCTTCAGATCGGTCTTCGTGGCTTCCCATTTGAAACCGCCCGCCTGGAAGAGAGACCATCTGGGGTTGCTGGACCATTGACGGCGAGGGAGCGGGCGGCGCGGCCGGGCGCGGCACTTTGGAAAGAGCTTCGGCGGCGGGTTTGACGGCTCGCGCCGTCACGGGTGTAGAGGCTGGATTGACCAGCGCAGCCCATGGCGCGTCCGGCCCGTTCGGGGCGGCGCCGTTGTCGCGATGCAGCCACCACCCCGCGCCGGCTGCGCCTACTGCAAGCAGTCCCACAATCCCTGCGAACGGCGCCGCGCGCCAGCGCACGCGTGTGCCGGCTTCCGCCGCGTCGGCCGCGGTGCTTGG
>Ga0123356_10006591_pt1 | contig 11701 bp, 8 predicted proteins | sample TergutEmb28metaG_2_FD_92546 | JGI IMG/M metagenome (GOLD analysis project Ga0123356, IMG submission 92546) | Embiratermes neotenicus P3 segment gut microbial communities from Petit-Saut dam, French Guiana - Emb289 P3 | ecosystem: Host-associated > Arthropoda: Insects > Digestive system > Gut ... | reverse complement strand
GAAGGGAGCGCGCGCCGGGATGTACAGCAGGCTGATGTACTCGCGCTTGCCCTCGACCTTGTTGTGGCTCCAGGCGAGCGGGTCGGTGAAGTCGTGCGCCAGGTGCTGGTAGAACTGCTTGTACTCCTCCTCGGAGATCTCGCTGCGAGGCAAGGTCCACAGCGCCCGCGCCTGGTTGACCACCTCGTACTCGAGCGAGGTGTCTTCCTTGCGCATGCGCACCGCAAAGCCGATGTGGTCCGAGTAGCGGCGGATGAGGGAGCGCAAGGTCATCGGATCGGCGAGCTCGCGTGCGTCTGGCTTCAGATGCAGCGTGACGGTGGTGCCCCGCTCCGGCAGCGCCACGGTCTCGACCGTGAACTCCCCGTCGGCAGCGGACTCCCAGCGCACCCCGGCCTCAGGCGGCGCCCCGGCCTTGCGCGAGGTGACCACGACCCGCTCGGCCACGATGAACGCCGAGTAGAAGCCCACTCCGAACTGACCGATGAGGGCCGAGTCCTTCTGCTGGTCCCCGGACAGGGAGCGAAAGAACTCGGCAGTACCCGAGCGCGCGATCGTGCCCAGGTTCGAGATCGCCTCCTCGCGACTCATGCCGATGCCGTTGTCGCGGATGACGACGGTGCCGGCGTTGCGATCCGACTCGATCCGGATACCGAGGTCAGGGTCACTCTCGAGCAGGGCCGGCTGCGCGATCGCCGCGAAGCGCAGCCGGTCGCAGGCATCCGACGCGTTCGATATCAGCTCGCGTAGAAAGATCTCCCTGTGGCTGTACAGGGAGTGGATCATCAGCTGCAGCAGCTGGCGGACTTCCGCCTGGAAGCCGTGCGTCTGCTTGTCGGGGCTGCTCTCGGGTTGCGACATGCTCGCCATTCCATCGAAGCTGTGGGAAGCGAGCGATCTTGGGCGCGGGGCGAATATTTTCAAGCGCGTCGCGCACACCCCTTAGAGAAGCGTGTGGGCCTTGCCGCCTTAAGGTCCCCTCATCCAGCTCGCCGACAGCAGCCAGGAGCCGGCGGAGGAGGCTGCGCGCCCGAGCGGGCGTGACAGGACCAGGACCTCCCTGGCGGCAGCTGTGGCCACGTGCCGACAGGCCCAGGCCACATCATCAAGCTCGTCCCAGAGATGCAGAAAGATTTCCATATGGTTGACCTTACAGTCTTCGCCGCAGGTCGGCCGTGCCCGATCTCACAGCACCGCCGGGCGGTGCGGGCCCGGCGACCTCAAGCTTGCACGCACGATGAGCGGTGCGTAGGCTTGGGCTTGCCTTTACCGAAAGCGTGCTAGAGCTAAGGGGCGCCATGAAGCGGATCGTCGTCTTGAACCCGAAGGGCGGTTCCGGCAAGACGACCATCGCGATCAACCTCGCGAGCTACTTTGCCTCGCACCAGCACATGCCGGTCCTCATCGACCAGGACCCGCAGGGTTCCTCGCAGCGCTGGGTACGCAGGCGTCCGGCCAACTACCCGGCGATCCATGTTATCGCTGCATTCGAAGCAACACGCACAACACGCTCATTTCACCTGCGGGTTCCGGACAGCACGACGCACGTGATCGTGGACACCGCGGCGGCGCTTGACTCCCAGGCGCTCCCTGAGCTCACGCGCTTTGCCCACAAGATCATCGTGCCGGTCCTGCCCTCGGACATCGATATCCACGCCTGCTCGCGCTGCATCCGCGACCTGCTGCTTGTGGCCAAGATCCGCCGCGACGAGGATCGCATCGGTGTGATTGCCAACCGGGTACGGCGCAACACACGCACCTACCAGGCCCTGGTGCGCTTCCTCGAGACCCTCCATATCCCGATCGTCGCGACCCTGGGCGATTCGCTCAACTACGTGCGTGCCTCCGAGATGGGCCTCGGTGTGCACGAGTTGAAGACCTACCTCGCCAACGAGGACCGGGAGCAGTGGGCGCCGCTGGTTGAATGGCTGGACCGCTCGGACACGAACGCCCAGGCGGCAGACGCGGTCGCCCCCCAGCAGCAGATCGTCGACGCCTGAGCGCGCCGCTTGCGCTACTTCTTCACGGCCTTGGGCACCGCCACGGCCAGGTCCGGGCCCATATCAGTCCCCCAGGCGTCCCGCACCCGCTCCGCCCAGCTCTTGTAGCTGGACCAGGTGTGCAGATTGCGCGTGATGGCTGCGTGCCGGGGACGAACTCGCTGCATGCCAACCAGCCAGCCTGCGCCCGGGTCCACGGGGCCGCTGTCGATCATCGAGACTGACTCGCGGCGGGCTGTCGCGCCCTTTCCTCGGCTCCTGTCGGATGAGCTCATGGAAGCCCCTCAAGCTTGACCTCAAGCCACCCTAGCGCTTTTCTGGCTCGGCGCCGCAGGAACTGGTTCACACGCCTGTCGCAGCACCAGCACAGTGCGACGCTGCTCTCACTTGGGGGAAGTGCGCAAGCGCTGCGTGCAAGCCACGGTGTCTTGCCAGCCAGTCTCCACGAGCAGCGCGCGTGCACAGCGCAAGCTCAAGCGATGATCTCGAGGCGGTTGCCGTCCGGGTCCAGCACGACGCTCTCGTAGTAGCCATCTCCCGTGCGGCGGGGTCCGTCCAGGACCGCGTATCCGTCGCGGGCCAGGCGGCTCGTCAGCTCATCAACGCGCCTCTCGTCTCCCACGGCAAGGGCCAGGTGTGTCAGTCCCATGCGCTCCTCACCAGGCTCGTGCTGGACCGGAGAAAGCCTCGAGGTGCGCATGATCTCCAGCCGCGCCCCGGTGTCGAAGCTCAGAAACAGCGATTGGAAGCCCTTCGCGGGGTTGCTGTAAGGCTCGCCCACCGTGGCGCCGAAGTAGGTGCGGTAGAAGGACGCCAGACGTTCCAGGTCGCAGGTCCACAGGGCAAGGTGCTCGATCCTCACCATCTGAGTGTCCGCCTCGTTGCGGTCGCAGGCGGGGTCCTTCAGGCCACCAGGCGATAGACCGGCCGGTAAGCGCTGCCCGGGAGCTTCATGCGGTGCTGGGCGACGAAGGCGGTGAGCAGCTCGTCCAGCAGCCGCACGATCTCCGGGTCAGCGCACAGCTCGTAGGGCCCGCGGCGCTCGATGGCCTTGATCCCCGCCTCCTTGACGTTGCCCGTCACGATGCCCGAGAAGGCCCGGCGCAGGTTGGCGGCCAGCTGGTGCACAGGCTGCGCCCGCCCCAGCTCCAGCGCGCGCATCGACTCGTGGGTGACGGCGAAGGGCCGCTGCAGCTCGGGCCGGATAGCCAGCAGCCAGTTGAAGTTATAGGAGTCGCTGCGGCGGCGGCGGAACTCGCGCACCCCCGCCACGCCCTGTGTCATGTGGCGTGCCACCTCGGCCGGGTCATCGATGATGAGCGTCAGCCGGCGCAGCGCGGCCTCCCCGAGAGTACCCTCGATGAAGCGGCGGATCTGCTGGAAGTAGGCGGCGCTCGCGCGCGGCCCGGTGAGGATCACCGGGAAGGGCTGATCCACGTTGACCGGATCGAGCAGGATGCCGATGAGGTAGAGGATCTCCTCCGCCGTGCCGGCCCCGCCGGGGAACACCACGATGCCGTGCGCGAGACGCGCGAACGCCTCCAGGCGCTTCTCCATGTCCGGCATGATCACCAGCTGGTTCACGATCGGATTGGGGGGCTCGGCGGCGATGATCCCCGGCTCAGTGATGCCGATGTAGCGCCCGTGCTCTATGCGCTGCTTGGCGTGGGCGATGGTCGCCCCCTTCATCGGTCCTTTCATGGCCCCCGGCCCGCAGCCGGTGCAGACATCCAGCCCGCGCAGGCCCATCTCGTAGCCTACCTGCTTGGTGTACTGGTATTCCTCGCTGTCCACCGCGTGTCCGCCCCAGCACACGACGAGATTCGGGCGCGACTTGTAGTCCAGGAGGCGCGCATTGCGCAGGATGTGGAAGACGGCATTGGTGATCGAGGCCGAATCGGCGGGATCGAAGCGGCGGCTGTCCATGATCTCGCTGGCGATGAACACCACGTCGCGCAGAACGGCGAACAGATGCTCCTTGATGCCGCGGATCATCTCCCCGTCCACGAACGCAGCCGCCGGCGCGTTGCGCATCTCGAGCTTGATGCCCCAGGCATGGCGCACGATGCGGATGTCGAACTCGCGGTAGCGGTCGAAGATCTCCTTCGCATTGTCCGTGGCCGCGCCGCTGTTCAGCACCGCGAGCGCGCACTTGCGAAAGAGCGTGTAGAGCCCCCCCTGCCCGGAGTCGAGCAGCTTGCCGATCTCCGCCTGGGAGAGATTCTCGAGGCTGCCGCGCGGTCCGACGCGGGCATCGACCATCTCGGGAAGGATCACGCTGCTTTCCATGGCAGGCTCCGGCCAGAGGACGCATGGGCCCTGGAGGGGCCAGGGCCCCTCATTTGGGATCCCTCATTCTAAGGCAGGATATCGATCTGGGCGTTGTCCGGGGTGAGGAGCCAGATCTCCACCATGTCCCCGTTCGAGACCGCGATGCAGCCATCGGTCCAATCGGTAGTCTCGTAGTACACCGGCTCGTGCTTCAGCTGGTTCGGCAGGCCGTGGATCATGATCGATCCGCCCGCGTCCCAGTGGTTGTGCCGCGCCCGCTTCATATCGATATCGTTCGGATACGACACCTGGATGGACAGGAAGAAGTCGCTGCGCGGATTGCGGCGGGCCAGGTAGTACCGGCCTTCCGGGGTGCGGAAGTCCCCGGCGCGCTCCTTCTGCCCGGTGGGATTCAGGCCGAGCGCCACCTTGTAAGAGCGCACGATCGAGCCTCCGTGCATGAGGAACAGGCGTCGCTCGGACTTGCGCACCACGACCCGATCCACCGCCGGCAGCGTATCCGTGGAGCGCAGCATCACGCGCTCGGCCTGCGGCAGGTTGTCGGCGCTCACTGACATGGCGGCGCAGGCGAGCGCCACGCAGCCGAGAATCATTCTGGCGAGGCGGTTCATCATCACCATCATCGCGTCAAACTAAGGGAGTTTCATCGGATCAAATTATAAGCGCTCGGTTCCGCGCGGGCGATGTGCCCGTGGTCACACGATGTCGGTATCAAGCAGCTGAAATCGCTGTTTCCACAAACTGCTTCACACTTTTGCATGCGCAAGGCGGCGGGAACGTGACGCGCTTCGCTCCCTTGAGTTGGCTTGGCCGTGAACCGCCTGCACGCGGCAAGCTAAACGCCCTGGACGAGAGTGGACGCTGACACGGTGAGCGCCCGACTGCCAACCCCGTCGAGCTCGCATGCGTTCGCGGCGTGCGCTGCCCCTGCGAGTCGGGGCGAGCGGTACGGCGGCACTGCGCCGCATCCCGAAAGACCGCAAATGCCGCGCTTGTGCACACGCTTCTTGCTTGCCGCCGGGCTTTCTAGGGCTCCCCGCTCGCGACGACCTCAACGCGCGGCATCACGATCTGTGTCCCGGGCCGCATGTCGGACAGATCCACGTCCGGGTTGTACTCCTGGACCAGCCAGATCGGCAGCTGCGAGAAGCGCTGCGTGACGGTCCAGAGCGAATCGCCCTTGCGGGCAATGTAGACCTCGGTGCCCCGGATCCGGTGCGCAGCGAAGTAGCTCGCCTGCAGGTTCTGGTGGTAGCTGCGGCGGCGCTCCTCGAACTGCTCGCGCGACACGTGGTTGAAGTCCAGGTGCATCTTGCGCCCGATCACCACAAGCCGGCCGCTGCCCATGCGGTTGATCTGCCGCAGACGAGCCGGCGTCACAGCGAGCCACTCGGCGTAGTGCCCGAGTGTCTCGGCCGCGGCCACCCGGATGGTGTCATCCTTGGCGATGCCATAGTCCGTGGGGTCGGGATTCTGCTGCGGGTCGCTCGCCGCACCCAGGGAGGGGCCCTGGGCTTCCGCCTGCGCGGCGGACACCGGCTGCGCATTCTCGTGCGCCGTGGCGACTGCCGCGGCATCCTCGCGCACCTCGCGCTGGGCCTCATCCTCCGGGACGCCCCCGCCCGCCAGCGCCACCGTGCCGGCCGGCCCCTCGGCTGTGGGGACCGCCTGGACAGCCGCGGCCGCGGGGGTGGCGGACGCCTCGCGTATCGCGACGGGCGCGGCGGGCGTCTCGTGCATCGCAGCCGGAGCAGCGGACGCCTGGTGCGTTGCGGCCGGTGCGGCGGACGCTTCCTGTATCACTGCCGCTGTGGCGGACGCTTCCTGCACCACGGCCGGCGCCGCAGAGGCTTCGTGCGTCGCGGCCGGCACCGCGGCTTGCGTCTCGCGTGTAGCCACGGGGGCGGCAGCGGGCTCTGCTGTCGCCTGTGTCGGCGGGCTGCGCACGACCAGCGGCTGGCCTTCGAAGATGAAGTCACGGTTGCGGATGCCGTTGAGCTTGAGCAGCTCGTCCTCGGACAGACCGAACTTCCCGGCGATCGCGGACACAGAATCGTTCCCCTCGACCACATAGAGGTCAGTCACGTCGCCGTGGACGAGGCTCGCCGGCCCGCCGGGCCTCACGGGGGCGCTCGCCATGGCAACGGGGGGAGGCGCGCCGGGGGTGCCCACGGTTGCCGGTGCCGCGAGTGGCGTGCCCGGCGCGCTCGCCGCGACCAGCTCACCGGCCGCCGGCTCAGGTACGGTGAGCAGGCGCCCGACACGCACCTTGGCGCTGGTGCGCAGCCGGTTCGCGCGGGCCAGCCGCTCCGCCGTGATGCCGTACTGGTCGGCGATGCTGGCGATCGTGTCGCCGCGCACGACGCGGTAGCGGCGCGCCTCGGGCTGGCCTGCGTACAGCTCCCCGGGCTTGAGGCGCTGCGACAGGAGCTCGGTGGTCCACTGCGGCCCGCCGGTCGGGAGCCGCAGGTGGTAGTCCCTCGGTATGCGCCGCTGCCCGTCCCAGACCGCACGCAGCAGCGCCGGATTGAGCTCGCGCAGCGTGTCGCGATCGATCTTCAGCGCCCGCTCCAGCGCGCTCACCGAGACATAGCCCGGCACCGCGACCTCCTGGAAGCGAGCCTCGCGCAGCTTCTGGATAGGCCCGAAGTACTTCTGGGGATTGCGGTCCACTTCGAGAGCCGCGAGGAAGGAAACGTAGAAGTTGCGCGAGGCGAAGCCGAAGGAGCGGCTGTTGTAGTGCCGCACGATCTTCACGATATCGTCCGTGCCGAGGGTATCCACGGCATGCCGCACCCCGGCAGCGCCGTGATTGTAGGCGGTCAACGCCAGCGGCCAGGTGCCGAGTAGGCGGTAGTTGTAGGCGAGCAGCTGCGCGGCGGCCTCGGTGGCGCGGAACGGGTCCAGGCGATCATCGACGGAGCCGTCGATGCGCATGTAGCGGCGGCCGGTGGAGCGCATGAACTGCCACAGGCCCGCGGCGCCCACCTTCGAGTAGGCGGCCGGGTCGAAGGAGGACTCGACGTGGGGCAGCACGGCGAGCTCGGCAGGCAGCCCGAGATTGGCAAGGGTCTCGGCGATGTGCGTCTCCCAGGCGCCGGAGCGGATCAGGCCGGCGCGGAACCGATCCGACTGGCCGAGCTGGAAGCGCATGTCGTCGATCGCCTCGAGCAGCCGCCCGGGGCTGCCCTCGACACCCCACAGGTCCTTGATCTTCTGATCCTCGGGCGAGACAGGCGTATCCCTGGCGCCGGCAATGCGGCGCAGCGCCGCCGCGACACGGTTGCGCGCCTCGTCCACGACGCGCTCGCGCTCGCGGGACGAGGAGCCCGCCACGAAATGCAGCGTTTCGTAGACGATGCTCAGATTGTACTGGTCGTGCAGGAAGCCCGAGTTCGTGTCCACCTCGGTGTAAACGCGCACCCAGAAGTGCACGTCGCGATCGAGCTCAGGAGGCCGCGGCATCACCGTGTCGGCCATCGCCGTATCGGCGGCGAGCGCGCGTGTCGCCAGCAGCCATGCCAGCAGGCCCGCCAGCAGCCAGCGGCCGCACCACCCTGTCTGGGGGCATGCCCCGAATGTCGATCTCATTTACACCCCTGGAAAGCCTGGATTCGATCGTCCGTTCAATGGCTTGTACGGCGCAAGGGCAGGACCCTCACACCGCTGATCGCAAAGTTTGTCGAGGATTTTGACACTGCGATATCAAGGCAGCCAGATGCTCGTGGCGGCGCGCGCACGGCATGCGCGGATGGCCTGCAGCCTCCCCCCTCACAGGTAGCACTGCGTCACACTTGAGACACCCCGGCGACGCAACATGTCACATCGGTGAGGATGACGCACAGCTTGGCACGAGCATTGCTTGGATAACAAGCGCATAAGGGGCCGGCATCGGCCGTACCGCCGAAGCAGGCAAGAGAGGTATTGGATTCAAGAAGAACAAGTGCGGGTTTTGGAATGCGGCTGGACTGCCCGTCGATACCGCACAGCTTGAGTGCGACAGCATAAGAAACAACGAAGATTCCCTCCAGTAAGCAAGCGACCGACAACCCCGCATTCGCGGGGTTTTTTTTGCCCGGGTGCGAGCGCTGCAGCGGCCAATGCGCCGTTCTTGATGCCGCCGCAGTGCTCGCACAGCGGACGGTCATCGGCTGCGGGTGCCGCCGGCGGTGGCTCGCGCAGCACGCGCCTGTCCACGCGAGGCTTCGGCGCAGCGCCGCGGCAGGTAGCGAGCGCCTGCCCGGCCCTCAAGGGAGGTGGTGCCGCATGCGCGCCAGCCTGAAGATGTGACCGCTCGCGGGCGAGGCGAGGCGGACCGCTTGCGGCGAGAAGCAGATCACACCCCGTGTGCGCCGCGTGCCGCCGGCGCCTGCGCACGTCGGGGAAGGCTCCCGGCTAGCCTTTCTGGACCCGCTGCCGAAGCGTCCCCGCTACCGCGGCTGCGCGCAACGTCGGCTCGCTAGCGGATGGCGGCGCTTGCGGGCGTACGCGGCTTCCACAGGCCATGGAAGCCCATCGGCACGCGATGATCCAGGAAGGCGCGGCCGATGGGCCCGCCATCGATGCGACGGGCATCGAAGATTGCAAGGTGGCTCGCGTTGCGCCGCTCCTCGAACACAACGCTGAGCAGATAGCCATCGCCTTCCTGCGCACGCTCGCTGCGTGGCACGAACAGCGGCTCTGCCACTGCGCAAGTCTCCCCCGCGCGGTAGACCCGCATCTCCCCTGTCACATGGTCGAACGCCCCGAGCGCCCTGTGGAACAGATCGGGCGTACCCGGGCCACCGCCGCAAGCGACATAGGCGTAACGATAGCTCTGGCCGGTGCTGCGGCCATCCACGCTCGGGTATTCGCAGACGACCTCGCTCAAGCGCTGCTCCGCAGCGCAAGGCGAGCCGCCCCACCTGAATGTCCACCGCGTCGCTAGCTGCCGCAAAGCGTCGGGCTCGGCCGTCTTGCCGGAGACCTGCGCGAAAGCCGCGGCCTCCTGCTGGCACACATCGACACAGATCACCTCGCCCTCATTGAAGGCATTGATGAAGTGCCACACCATCACCGGACGGATCTTGAGCCAGCAGACCTCCGTCAAGCTCGAGCGCGAGACGATCCCGACCCAGGTCTGCCTCTGGGGCTCCCACGCGATCGGCGGTCGGCCGCTTCGCAGGCGCTCGAGTGACAAGGTCAGCGGGCATACGAAGAAGATCACGAAATCACGGCTGATGGCGAAGTCGTGCACCAGCGCGGCAAAGGGTGCAGTGATCCGCTGCTGGCGGATGAGACGCCCGCTGGCCTCCGCCACGTAGAGCTCGAGGGCACCGGAGAAGTCACGACGCGGGAAGTTGGCAAAGAACAGCATCTCCCCTGTTTGCGGATCGATCTTCGGATGTGCGCTCATGTTGCCCGGCAGCTCGCCGGCAAAGCTCCACCCGCCCAAGGTGTCCAGCGAATCGGGGTGAATCTCGATGGGAGCGTGACCTTCCTCCAGGGCGAGCAGCCGGCCTGCGTGCCACACGAGCGCTGTGTTGGCAACACCGTCGGTCACCACACCGGCCACTTGCGGATCGCAATCGCGAGGATTGCCGGAGGTCGCGAACAATGCCCGGCCGGCCGAACGCTCTTGCTGGAATTGCCAGGTTCGTACCCAGCGGTTCCGGTACGAAACCCGGCCGGCATGGATGTGAAAGGCGTGCACCATCCCGTCGCCGAGCAGCGGATTGTATGGACCTCGCGGCGCGAACTGCGGGTTCGGCCCGATGCGGTACAGCGAGCCGCTGAGCTGCTGCGGGATCTCGCCTTCGACCGGGAGATCGACGCACTCGCACTCGCAGCGGACAGGCTCGAATCCCTTGGTGAGATAGGGATTGTCGGCGGGGAAGGGAGTCATCACGGCATCGGGGCTTTGCAAAAGAGACCGGGATGCTCTCAGGCCCGGCTCGCGAAGTGCAGTCTTGCGCGCCGGATGGTCCTGCTCCGTGTCGGCTAACAGATTGATCCCGGGAGAGAAATCTATTCGTGGGGGGACGCACAGCGCTTGCGTGCTGCGCCAGTGCAAGAAGCCAGCTGATATAGGCCTGCTGCTTGTGACCACTGCACGGTCCTCGCAAAGCGGCGGACGCGCGCGCGAGGCTCGGCTATCGCATACCGGCGGCCTGCCTGAGCATCTTCACCTGCTTTCACGCCAGCTCATGCGGATTCACATCAGACGCAGGCCATTTCAGGAGCGACAGGCCAGTGTCCCCCCGTAGCCCTCGCGACCTCGCCCCGGGGTCGGCGGTTGCGAGCGGCGGCTCCATCATCCATCGGCTGATGTGAGAGAAGGGCAGTAACAGGGGGGCACCATGTGTGTGGGCTTTGCTCTGCCGACCCGTGTCGGGCTCCGGCGCGGGCGGCTGAATCGGGCGCGCTTGCGCTTGAACATCCTGGTCGGCCTGCGCTCCCTGGACAAACCGTCGCTTCCCCGTTGGCATCTCACCAAGAGGGCTGCTGCATGAAATGCTTCACAAAATTGAGCGTGATCGCCGTGTGTGCGCTGGCGGGCGCCGTGCCAGTGCTTGCCGAGGATACCGAGCCGACCACTCCTTCCGAGCTCGCGCAGCAGGCAGCACTGTTGCGCCAGGGCCTGCTGAAAGCGGTTGGCTGGGCATTCACCGGCCATGTCGGCGCCATGATGCGCAAGCAGACGCCCTTTGATGCAGCGGTGGCGCAAAGGAGCGCGCAGCGCGTCCGGGAGCTGGCGGAGATGCTGCCGGAGGCATTCCAGTACGATACCCGCAAGTTCCAGGTGAAGACCCGGGCCAAGGAGAACATCTGGACCAACCAGGCAGACTTCGCCTCCAGGGCCGATGAGCTCAAGAAGGCAGCCGCAGCCATGGAGGATGCGGCCAGGAGCGGCGACAAGGACAAGACCATGGCGGCAGCATTTGTCGTGGGCAAGGCTTGCTCCGGGTGCCACGACAACTACCGCGAGACCTGAATCGCAGCAGAACCGTGCTTCTTCAGGCCGTCAGACCCGTCAGCTGCGGCAGATCTGAAGGCCCGGCGTATGCCTGTGTGGGTTCGCCCGGCCAGTCAGGGCTGTGCATGATCGCAATGGCTGCTCTCGAATATCCAACGGTCCATGGCTCTGTCCAGGCGGTCAAGGGAGCCTCTTTCTGACAGCCTGCAAGTAAGCCATGCACATCAAGACCAGCTGCCTGCGTACAGCGCTGGCTTCGTGGGCGGGAAGGTTGCGCTCGAATACGCTGCGCACCGTGCCGAAGACCGTGGTCAGGAGCGTGAGGTTGACGGTTGGCAGATCAGCGAAGACGGCATCGGGTGCGGTGGCGAACATTGCGGCGGTTGCCGCATCAACGCGGCGACTGAACACCTCGATCAGCGACTCGTTGTCCAGCTCCACCACGGACCGGTAG
>Ga0123356_10006590_pt1 | contig 11701 bp, 10 predicted proteins | sample TergutEmb28metaG_2_FD_92546 | JGI IMG/M metagenome (GOLD analysis project Ga0123356, IMG submission 92546) | Embiratermes neotenicus P3 segment gut microbial communities from Petit-Saut dam, French Guiana - Emb289 P3 | ecosystem: Host-associated > Arthropoda: Insects > Digestive system > Gut ... | reverse complement strand
TGGGGTATAGGGTATCGTTTTCTTTTTTGATATATCCGGATTCGATTGCTTTCGCCGCTGTTTCTCTCTCATCTTCCGACAGCGATGAAAGGGGAAGGCCTTTGATTGCCCTGATTGTCAGACGAAGTTGTTTGTCCTGTGAAACATCATGGCCGCAGTGGAAATGTTCTTTTATGCGTCTGCCGTAGATATTGGAAATGAACACTTATATAGTCGGTAAAAAAACGGATTGGTTATCCGTTTTTCAAAAATATTTTCAAGGAAAATTTTATTAAATTCGAGTTGAAATCTTTATATTTTTGTGATATAATATATTTAATAATAAGTTTGTGATAACAGCGGACATATTATGAAGTTTATATTAGGCGGGGGCGGTTCAGGTTGAAAATATACATGGATGTATGCTGTTTAAGTCGTCCTTTCGACGATTTATTACAAGATAAAATATACTTTGAAGCAGAAGCGGTTTTGGCAATAATATCCTACTGTGAAAACGGCGAATGGACGCTTGTTTCAAGTGCAATAATAGATGTTGAACTGTCAAAACTGTGTGACACTGAAAGACTTGAAAAAGTTAAGGCGGTTTATGCAACAGCGAAAGAACGTTTTACCATGTCACCTCAAATTGAGCAACGAGCCGAGTTTTTCAGGCAACATGGCATAAAGCCATTCGACAGTCTGCATTTAGCCTTGGCAGAAGTACAGGGCGCAGATGTTTTACTGACTACCGATGTCCGTTTTCTCAAAGCGGCAAATAAATTGGAATTGAATATTAAAGTATCGAATCCCGTATCATGGTTTATGGAGGTAATAGAAAATGGATAGCAGTATTAACAAAAGTACAGCGATAAATTTCCGCAACCCGGGAATTGTACGTAAATTGGGAATCGCCGCTCTTACAAAGGAGTTAGGAGCAGTTGGAATGGCTTATTTTATCCGTCAATTTGACACGGGCAGCGGCGATTATACCGCTGAACGTGAGGAATTGCTTGACGGTATTACAGCAGATGAAATATTAAAAAGTATCCGCGAAATTGAATTTGATTTCGGCAAATCATAGAAAGTATGAGAACCCGTCACAAGGTCGAGTTGAATATTTAAGCGAGTACATTTTTTATGTACCCGCTTATTGCCGTATGCTGACTGTCTCTGTTAAATATATTTTTATTTAATTTTCGGCCCGACGTCGCTTATATCAATGGGCACAAATCCCAGCGCGAAGGCGGGCGAATCCGGCTTGAGCGAAAAATCAAAGTTGTCCGCATCCGCAAACAACGGGTCGGCGGCTATGCTTCCCGTATCCATGCCGCAGCCCTGCACTTGTTCAAGCGTTTTGAATTCGCCGTGGAATCTGGGCGCGCCGTCCTTGCTCCAGAACACGTTGTTTCCCGAACCGACGGTGGCATTTTGGAAATGGCGCATCGAAAGCCCGTATATATCCGATCCTTTCGAATACATCACGTTGTTTTCGAATATGATGGAAAGATGCTGTTCAAAGCGCGTCAGGCGGACGAGCTCCAAATCCGAGAAGGCGAAAATATTGTTGCGCACCACATTCATCCTGCCGTAATGCTGATGGTATGAATTGTCCGACGTGTTGTAGCAGACGTTGTTTTCAAGCGTTATAAATCCGCTGCCTTCGTCCGTGTACAGCGCCCAGCCGCCGTAACGCTTGCTTTTTACGTCGTGTATCAGATTTCCGCTGACTATCGTGCCGCTCTGGGCGCCGAGCAGATACACGCCGCCCATATCCGAGAGCACACCCTGTCCGAGATTGTGTATATGGTTTTTTTCTATGATATTGTTTCGGGAGACACTGTCGGAATATCCCCAGACCCAGCCGCCCGAAATGCCGGTATAGAAAAGGTCGCAGATTTCATTGTGCGAAAGGACGTTCGAGTGCGAATTCATCATCAGTATGCCGCAGGCCGCCATGTGGCGCCGCCCGCAGGATTTGATAATGTTATGCGATATCGTGTTGCTGTGGGTGATATCGCACTTTGGGCCTTCCGCGCCGCATCCGTTGATTTTCACGCCGCCTCCGCCGCCGTCAAAGAAAACGCTGCCGGAAATTTTGATATTGCTGCACCCTTTGTTTATATTGACGCCGTGCACCCCGTAGTTTGTTATTTTGCAGCCCTCAATAAAACAATATTCGGCATAATCGAAATTTATCGCGGCGTGGCCGCCCGACACCGCCTGCGGATCCGAAGCGAACTCGGTTTCCCCGTTCGACGCAAGGTAATCCCCTTTGGTATACGCGAATGTGATATTTCTGAAACGGATGTTTTTGACGGGTTTTTCGGCTGTCCCCTTGAAGTTTACGAGCTTTTCGGCCGCCGGGGCGCGGACGGTCATGTTAGAGGGCGTCTGGGAGCCGCAGCGCGGCTTATAGTACAGCATGCCGCTTTCGGTGTCGAGGTACCAGTCGTTTGGCTTGCCGAATGTTTCGGGTATGTTTTCGAGATAATACTCCTTTGCATCCATCATGCCAAAACGCGACGGATATTTCATGACCAATTTGCCCGATTGCCTGTCCAAGCTCTCAATGGGGGAATGTTCGTCTATCCAGTAATGGCAGTAGCTTATAACCGCGTTTTCGAGGCTTTTATCGCCTATTGCGGCGAGGTCGCCCGGATCGACGGTTATCCATTTGGAAGATGCGAATAATGCGTTTGCCGTATTTTCGCAGTCGAGCAGCCCGAAGGCCCCGGTTTCGGGAAACCGGGTCAGGTTCGCCCTCTTCCCGTCGACGTAAAGGTCGGTGAAGCAAAAAGAGCCGTCTTTGACTTCGGGGAGAAACAAAGCGAAACATTCGACGCCGTTGAATGTGGACTTCTCAAAACCGCTCAGGGTTTTGCCGCCGCTTATCACCACTTTCGCGTCCCCGAAAGGCTCGATTGTGACCGCCGATATGTTGCTTCCGATTTCCAAGGGTTTGTCAAAGAAATATTCCCCTTCAGCTAACCTCACCGTTATGGGCTGATTTACGCCGCTCCGCCGGAGTTCTGCGATTTCGCCGAGCGCCTGTCCGAGAGAGCTGCAGGCCTCGTACCCGGGCAAAGGCGGGGTTTTTGCGTTACTCACATAAAAGCTGGACAATGTGTTGTAGCTTCTCATTTTCTGACCTCCATTAAATTTTAAAATTTTAAAAAATTCACCCGAAGTTTTTTTCTATAAAGGTTTCGATATTTTTTTGCGCTTTCGCGGAGTTTTTTTCATAAACCGAAGTAAAATTGGGGTTGCTTGTCTGCACGAGGTTGGCCCCGATGGAACTCAAGGGGTCGCCTGCGAGGGTGTGGTTCATATAGCCGTAATCATACACCGCGCTGTACTTTATATAGTCGAGCATGGCCTCGGATTCGTCGTCCCGCGCGTATTTTGTCTTGAGCGCCTTTTCGTAATAGGCGGGAATGATTATCTTGTACCCGCTGGCGCACAAGGCCTCGGTTATGATGCTCGTCCGCTCCAAGTCCGAAGCGGTGACCGGCACTGTCAGAAGGCCGCCGTAGGCCTCGACCAACCCGTAGTATCTTGGCGCGCTTTCGTCATATTTCGGAACCGGTATGATACCTATCTCCTCTTCCATATCCCGTAAATTCACTATAGCGCCCATTCCGGAGTGGATAAACAGCGCCCGGCCGTTTCTGAATACGGGCGTGTTGTTCGGGTTCCCCCACATGGGGCTCTTCTCCCCCGAGACGCAGACGGCGCCGCTTTGGAGCATATCAAAAAACTTTTCGAATATATCGATGGTGCGCTCGCTGTATACCGCCAGTTCGGGCATGCCGTCGTCGCCTTTTTTGATGATCCTGTCCCCTCCGCAGTATAAAACACTGGTCGGATACCCCCACACGTTGCCCGCCTCCAAGCCGTACCTGTCCGTTTCGGTATCTATCAGGCCGTCGCCGTTTAAATCCGCAGTCCCGCTTTTCACGATTGCGATAAATTTGTCGTATGTCCAGGAGCCGGCTTCGACGTCTTTGTAGGGATAATCCATTCCGAGGCTTTGGAACAGCTCTTTGTTGAATATCATGCAGAACGTCGTTTCCAGCCCCCTGTAACTGATATCGCCCGCAAGGCAATAAACCTTTCCGAACATGGTGCTGTCATTGTTCACATCCTGATTCCACCACACCGCGTTCAAATCCACATACGGCATTTTTTCCATCCAGTCGATCACCTGGTTCTGATTGGCGTACTGATAGGCGATGCGCGCGTGGGTCAGCATCAGGTCAAAACTGTCGTCCCCGGCCATTATCGACTTTGAGCCGTCCATGCCCCTGCTCCATTCGGCGGGATGCAGAACAGTCGAGATGTTTATATTGAATCTCTCCTCGATGGTCCGGTTGCGTTTGTATACGGCGTCGCTGACAAGCTCGCCGATTTCCTCTTCGACGTACATATCCGAGAATTTGCCTTCGTCAAGGTATAGACGGAAATTATAGCCGCCGAAATCTTTTTCCGGCAGATTGTCCGGTATTTCCGGTTCGGTCTGGGCCTGTTCGTCTGAGCCGGGGGAGATGGTGGTGGCGATGGTTTCCGCGGAGGTGTCTTTTGCATCACAGGAAAACAAGAGCAGCGCCATAACGGCAAGCGCCAAAAATACAAAAACAGCTTTTGATTTGTTCAATTTGAATTTCTCCTTTCCGTTTATTCAGGTTTAACAATTTGGAAACATATTCGCGCTAAAATTATATATATTATATCGCAATACGGCGAAACAGTCAATATGTTTATCGAAAATTTTTTTAAAATCGGGAAGGGTCATATGTTGGAAAATATAAAAAGCAAAATCAAAAAACACAGGCTCTGTTACAAAAACAGGGAAATTCCGCTCGGAGTCGGATGCGCGAAATTCGGTCAGGGCGAAATTTCAGATGCCACAATCGCAAAAGACGCCGAAGTTTTGCTCGCCTGTTACGAGGCGGGGTTCCGTTATTTCGACACTTCGAGGGCATACGGGCAAAGCGAGCTGGCACTGGGCGAATTTATCAGGCAGGTGCCGCGCGGCAGCCTGTACATCGCCACAAAATCGCCTTGCCCCGGATGGGATTTTGAAATTTTCAAGCGCAATTTCTACGAGAGCTTCGAGCGCATGCGGGTCGGTTACATAGACGTTTTTCAAATACACGACACGGACCATTTCGGCAGATGCGAGGCGCGCATTATCCCGTTTCTGGAAGAGAGGCGAAATGAGGGGCTGATCGGATATATCGGCATGGGCACCCGCTCGCTCAACGCCCACGAAAACGGTCTGGCAAGCGGGGTTTTGCAGTCCTCGCTGAGTTATCTGAATTACAACATACAAAACAAGGCGGCTTCCCGTCTGATCGCGCAGTGCAAACAATACGGCGCGGCGTTTGTGAACGCGTCGGTTTTCGGCTACGGCATACTGGGCATCGAAAATCTGCTTGATTTCGGCGATAACCCCAACAAAACGACGCAGCGTCACCGGATTATAACCCATGAGGTGAAAAAATTGTGCGCTTCGATGGGTATTTCAATATATGACGCGGCGGTGCAGATGTCGCTCTTAAATTTTGACATAGACATGACGCTTGTCGGCGTTTACCGCATGGAATATTTGAAATCGGCGTTGAAATCGCTTGAAGCGGTCATATATCCGGATCAGTGGGCCAAAATTTTCGAGCTGCAGGACAGTTTTCCTTCAATGTACATACAGGACAATCTTTAAATTTTTTAGTGATAAAGAAAGGCGGTTTTTTTATGTTTAAAGGCGTGATTTGTCCGGTCATCACGGCATTCGGTCCGGACGGAATCGATTACAATGCGCAGGCGCTGCTTGTCGAGCGCCTGATTTCGCGCGGTGTGGACGGCATTCTCTTTTGCGGCGGTATGGGGGAATTTACGGCTTTGTCATTTGAAGAAAAGAAAGCTCTTTTTAAGTGGGCCGTGGAAAAAATCGACAAACGCGTATGGGTTTTCGCCGGGACGGGCGGCACAAACGTGCGCGAAACGGTCGAACTGACCCGGTACTGCAAATCGGTCGGGACAGACGGGGCGGCGGTGATAGCCCCGTATTTCGGGCGGCTCGACGAGGACTCGCTGTATTTGTACTATGCCTCCGTCGCCAAAACGGGGCTGCCGATCATTTTGTATAATTTCCCCGAACGCACGAACGTCTCCCTTTCGGCGGAATTTATACTGCGGCTGACAAGTGACTTTGAAAATATCGCCGGCATAAAGGACACGGTCGAATCGATGAAGCACACAAGCGAGCTGATAGACACTGTCATGCCAAAGCGCGCGAATTTCTGCGTTTTGTCGGGTTACGACGAATATTTCATCCCCAACCTTTTGAGCGGGGGTTCCGGCGTTTTATCCGGGCTGACCAACATAGCCCCGGAGGTGTTTGTAAAGATCAAAGCGGCATTCGCCCAAAGCGATTTAAAAGAGCTCTGCCGGTTGCAAGGGAAAATGAACAAATTGATGAAAATCTACAGCGCGGCGGGTTCCCTTGTATCCGCCGTCAAATACGCGATGCACATCCTGCTGCCCGAAGCCGGCTTTCTGCCGCGCGAGCCGCTCATGCCGCCGACGCCGCAGCAGCGCGAAACCATCGGCGAAATACTGAAAAATTATCAAAATCAAATCTAAAGAAAGGGGCGAAAAATTTATGGACAAAAGCGCTGTACCCCGCATTGCCGGCGGAGTCCGCGAAGAAACCCCGGAATGGTCGCGGCTCGAATGGAAACTCATCAAACGGATGGAGGAATCCGTCGATATCTTTTTGAAAAAATATATCCGCGAAGACGGCACCCTGATCTGGCGGAAATTTTGGCCCGGCATGGACGGGGCGGACGACGCCTTCGAGTCGTTTCAAAACTTTCCCCTGTTTTATTCCTTGGGGGCCGGCAGGCGCCTCCTGGAGGCGGCTCACCATCAATGGGACACGACCGCCTGGCAATGGACCGAGCACGGGCAGCTGCACCGCGAATTTTGGGCGTATTACGACTGGATGCATCACGGCGAAGGAAACCTCTTCCTCTATTATATGGGGCTCGCCGACCCTCATTCGTTGAAATTCCGCACGCGCGCCGCCCGTTTCGCCTCTTTTTACATGGGGGAGGACCCCGCCGCGGACAATTTTGACATGGATTTGAAATTGATGCGCGCCCCGATAAACGGCAGCCTCGGCCCACGCTTCGCCTATTCGGCCGAGGACTGGGAAACTCACCGCCCGATACTCGATTACTATCATCCGCCCTTTGAGGACATGCCCGGCATTTCATACGAAAAAAACAAAAATTACTGGAGCGGCGACGAGACATTCGACGTAATTCTCTCATTTGTAAACAAGCGAATGGCGCGCGGGGACGTGCCCCTCAATCTCACCTCGACGTCGCTTATGACGCACGCGTACCTGTATACCGGCGAAGAAAAATACAAAAACTGGGTGCTCGACTATATAGAGGCATGGGAGCGGCGCACGCGCTCCAACAACGGCGTCATCCCCGACAATATAGGGCCGAGCGGGAAAATCGGCGAGTATATGGACGGGAAATGGTGGGGGGGATATTACGGCTGGCGCTGGCCCCACGGGGCGCTGACCGTGATAGAGCCGCTGCTCATCGCCGGCTGCAACGCGCTGATGCTGACGGGAGAGCCGCGCTGGCTGGATTTGGCCCGCTCTCAGATGGATATGCTGTATGAAAAACGGAAACCCGACGAAAACGGAGAACCGGTCATCCCGATGCGCCATCTCGACGGCGGATGGTCGGATTACCGCAGGGAAGATACAAAATGGCCCGTGTATATGTGGTCGGTGAGCATGGACGAAAACGACAAAAACCGCATAAACCGTTTGCCCGGCCAAAAATCATGGGGCGAAGTGCCCAAAAACTTGGGCAAGGGCAACCGCATGGACATACACCCGTGGTATCACTATATAAGCGGCAAGAACGCGGGTTTCCCGGTGCAGAGCCTGGAAGCGAACCTCGCCGCCGTCGAGAAAAGGATTTTTGATATAAATAACGACAACAAGGATGTAAAAGGCGAAGATATCCACCACTGGCAGGATAAAAACCCCGTGATTTGCGAGGCGCTGGTACAGCTGATGCTCGGCGGCTCGACAAATATATACCACGGCGGGCTGATGTTTGCCGCGCTGCGCTATTTCGGCAAGGACCGCCCCGGGCTGCCCGAAGAAACGGGGGCCCTCGTCGAAAAGGTCGATGAGGGCGGGGTCACCGTATCCTTCCATAACGGCTCGAAAAACCCCTGCGAATTCACAATCCAAGGCGGCTGCTTCGGGGAGCACACGTTAGCCAGCGCCGCTGTGCTCAGCGGCGCTGACAACGCCGGCTGTGATATTGCGATCGGCGGAAAATATTTGGATGTAAAACTCGGCGCGGGCGAAGGGTTGAAGCTCAGGCTCGAAATGAAGCGTTTCAGCCAAAAACCGAGTTACCTGTTTCCCGGGATGAGCTATGACGATCTGCCGCCTTTGATAGAGGCGCGCAGGACAAAGTAGAAATACATGCCGATAACAGCCGCGCTCAGCAGACCCGCGAAAATCGGCAGAGTCCCGTCCCCGGTTTGCGGCGGGACGACTGCGGGTTCCTGCGGCTGCGGCTGCAAAGGCGCCTCTGTCGGAGCCGGGGCTGCGGGCTCAGGTTCCGGCTCGGGCTCCGGCTCGGGTTCCGGCTCCGGAATGACGACCGGGCCTCCGAGCACGAAGGGGTAGGTGATCTGGTTGTAATTGTCGTTTACGTGGGCAAATCCCATGTTCACGTCCGCTGAAGCCAAGCATACCTGGAGCGCGAACTGGAACGGGTCGCCCTGTTTTACCGGCTTGCTCAATTTGATCTGGTACTCGAGGTTCCAGCCGGTAGCCGTCTCTTTGTAGACGTAGTGGCAGTCGTCGGAAAAATCGTCGTCGGTGTTGCTCGCGCTCGCGTTGTAGCTTTCGGCCCCGTAAGCGATGCGCAGTTTGTAGTACATTTCGTCGTTGCCGCCCGAATCGCCCGGATAATACATGTTTATAACGCCGCTGCCCTGCATCCAGTATCCGAGCGTGTCGTCGCCGCTCGCGTACAGCTTGTTGTCGGTCACTTCCAAAAACACATACAAATTGTTCTCGTCATACAAAAGGCTCGCTTCGCCTTTTATCTTGACCCCGAATTCTTCTTCGGTAAATTCGCCGGCGGGCAGGTTGCCGCCTTCTTCCGCGTAGTGGTAGAGGTAGGGACGCTCGAACGAAACGGAATAATTATACGCTTCGTCTTTTTCCCCGTCGATTGCCGGAGTGCCTTTCATGATGGGTGCGGCCTTGGTGTCGATGTCGGAGAGCCGGGCTGCCGAAACCGGCGAGGCGAACACTATCGCCAAAATCAATAAAAGCGCGGATAAAATACACAGTTTTTTTCGTTTTTTCATTTTTTTCCTCCCGTTAATTTAAATATAATTCGGCCCTTGCGGTCTCACTTGAGCTTATATCCATTATATCACCAAATTTGCGCAAAGTCAACCGTTAAAAAAAATTTTATTTCTGCCCTTGTAAACTATTGACAAATATGATATTTTGTGCTAATGTATATATCGTGAACAAATTTTGTCTGAATTTAAAATTCGCGAAATTAAAAATTTTAGGAGGCTTGGATATTCTAATGAAAAAAACGATCGCAATCCTGACAGCGGCGGTTTTGCTTATCTCCCTTATGGCAGTTCCGGCCATGGCCCATAAAGACAATGCGAGTTACGGCGATGTGCCGAAATCGGCCGACCCAATAGTCCTCGACGCACAAAAGGACGCAGTTTACGACAAAGGTTTAAAACTCGATATAACCAGAAAGTATGAGCCTTACGACTGGAGTCCCGACACCACCTCGACGGGCGCCGCCTGGATTTTATGGCAGGACGGTTTCCTTTATCTCTACGCCGAGATAAACAAGGCCATCGGGGCCTTGCTCCCGCAGGGCGACTACGCCGACCAGAGCGGACAGCCCTGGATGACCGACAGCCTTGAGATTTTCCTCGACTGGCCCAACGATTCGGAAGGCGGCGAATTCGACCAGTACCGCATAGACGCCTACGGCTATCGCTCTTTCCAAAACAACTTCACCGGCGAAAATTCATACGGCGATGAGGAAAAAGCGTCTGACGGCATATTTGAAGGCAAAGCGAAAATCATAGACAACAACAACTACGCGGTGGAATTCAAGATACCCTTGCAGACCAATCCCGGCTCAATCGGTTTCTTGCTCCAGATCAACGAAATGTGGGATGAAAGCACCCGCTCGGTGGTGTTCAGCGGTTCTTCGACAGGCAACGCGAACAGCTGGGTTCCGATAGAGTGCGACTTTATCGTGCTGGCGTCAACCGAAGTCACGGCAGTGGTGGCAGTGGAAGAACCCGCCCCCGCGGAGCCTGAACCCGCCGCCCCACCTCCCGCGGAAGAAGCCCCCGCAGAAGCCCCGCCTCCTCCCGTAGTAAGCACACCTCCCCAAACAGGCGACACAGCCGTGATAATTTTCGCCGCGCTGATACTGACTGCCGCGGCGGGCATGGTTGTATTTAAAAAACGGACCCAAAAATAGGCCGAGTAAAAATTTATTATATTATTACATAAGGAAAGGTCGAAAACAGACAAATGAAAACAACAAAAAAAATATCCGTGATACTGGCAGCCTGCACGATAGCCCTGCTCCTCTGTGCCCCCGTTTCGGCGTTCGACGAATTTACAATGCCTAAAACAAACACGCCTCCGGCCATAGACGGCAAGCTCGACGACTGCTATTTCAAGCTCCATGACTTCTACGACACCGAGGAGTTTCTCGATGACAGGGATTTTGACAAAGAGGGAAAAGGCGCGGCATACGTGACATGGGACGACACGAACCTGTATGTGTATATCGAGGCGATACACGACAGTTACGAGCCCTCAAACACCCCGAAAGTGGCGGCGGACGGTTCATGCATGTATTTGGCGATACTCTCCGGGCTGCCCGATGATTTCAACGAAGACAGCCAGATCCAATTGGCCATCAATTTCTCGGAAGACGGCACTCAGGAATTCAAATATACAGGCTCGGTCCCCGAAGACGACCGTTATGACTCCGTGGAAAATGTTTCACCTGTAAAATTGTTTGATTATATAACGGTCAGGGACGACGCGAAAAAGATCACATACTATGAGGTGGCCCTGCCTTGGTCGCAGCTCGACAGAACAGGCACGATCAAATTCGTGGAAGGGCATAAATTCACATTCAACTATATAGTCGTGCTCGACCCTCCGATAATAGTGCAGTACGGCCAGGGGCTGATGAACGATATATATGACGGCGGCGGTTTTGTGACTTTGGGACCGGCTCCGGCGGTTCCCGAGCCCGAACCCGAGCCCGAACCCGCAGTTGAACAACCCGCAGCTTCCGCCCCGGCGGAACCGGCTCCGGCTCCGCAGCCCGAGCAGCCCGTCACCGTGCCCCAGACAGGCGACAATCTCGTGTTATATGCGGTCGTCCTCGCGGCAGCGGCGGCGTTCGCCGTGGCGAAAAAAAGAAAAACCATGATCTAAAATATACAAAATATGCCATAAAAAAGAAAACGGGTTCCCAATACCCCCCTACGATAAGACAACTACCAAAAACCCAGTAAAATCAATAATTTTATGGTAGGCGGGCAAAACGGAATAGCAACCGAACTAAACGGAACGCAAAAAACGGCGTTCCGTTTTTTT
>Ga0123356_10006589_pt1 | contig 11701 bp, 6 predicted proteins | sample TergutEmb28metaG_2_FD_92546 | JGI IMG/M metagenome (GOLD analysis project Ga0123356, IMG submission 92546) | Embiratermes neotenicus P3 segment gut microbial communities from Petit-Saut dam, French Guiana - Emb289 P3 | ecosystem: Host-associated > Arthropoda: Insects > Digestive system > Gut ... | reverse complement strand
TACGAGAGAAGGGACTTGAACCCTTAAACCTTACGGCACTAGATCCTAAGTCTAGCGTGTCTGCCAATTCCACCACTCTCGCTGTTTCAAATAAAGGTAGCAATTTATAGCCCTGTCTGTCAATTGACCGAAATACAGCTTTCTGGCAAAATCTTATCTTATGGGTTGTAAGTTTGGCCGCAGCGTGGCTCAAATATGAGTGAATTCAACAATATTTTAGACTGCGGGCTAGATGTCGGTTCAACTACTGTAAAATGCGTTTTACTCGATGAAAAAAACAATATCTTATGGAAAGAATACAATAGACACAATGGACATCAAACAGATTGCGTCAAAGAATGCCTTTCTCGTGTTTTCGAAAAGTACCCTGATTCCAAATTACGAATAGCAATTACAGGTAGCGGATCTCGCTCCCTTAAAGACGCTTTAGACGCGCAATTTATTCAAGAAGTAAACGCAATGACTCTTGCTGTGGAAATGCTAATTCCACAGGCGAATTCTGTAATTGAACTTGGAGGACAGGACGCAAAAGTTATTTTATGGAAAGGCGATAAAGACAACCGCCATATTTTAACTTACATGAACGATAAATGCGCAGGCGGAACAGGTTCTACCATCGATAAAATAATGAATAAGGTTGGTATCTCGCTTGAAGAAGCATCAAAAATAACTCTTAAAAATAAACAGATTCATCATATCGCCGCCAAATGCGGAGTTTTTGCCGAAACCGATGTTGTGGGTCTTTTAAAAATGGGTGTTTCAAAAGAAGAAATATTTATTTCTTTGTGTTCCTCTATAGTAAAACAAAATATCGAAGTGCTTTTTCATGGAAATGTTTTAGCAGATAAAATCATACTGCTTGGCGGACCTAACACTTACATTCCTGTTTTACAGGAACTATGGCGTGAACAAATCGCAGAAACCTGGAAAATTCACGGATTTATTCCGCAAGAATCCGATTTACAAAAAGCAATTATACTTCCTAATGATTCACAGTACTTTGCTTCAATAGGCGCAATTTTATTTGCGCGCGAAAACCACAGTTTGCATATTTCTAACTTTAGCAAAGACTGGGCAGAGAAACTTGCGATTGAGCGCAAAAAACGAAGCGGCGAAATGAATAAAGGTCTTGTCGAAAACGAAGAAGAACTGGAACTTTTTAAAAAACAATATGCTATTCCTAAATTTGAAAATCATAATATTAAAAATGCCAAGCTTGATGTATTTATCGGAGTTGACGGCGGTTCAACAAGCACAAAAACTGCAATTATAAACAATAACGGAGAACTAATTTACAGCGATTATGTATTGTCAAACGGTAATCCTCTGGAAGACGCAAAGTTACTTTTTAACAACATTAAAAATTGGCAGAACGAAAACAACGCACAGCTAAATGTTCTTGGCACTGCCATTACAGGTTATGCTTCTCAAATTATAAAAACAGCATTAAACCTTGATATTTCTATAGTGGAAACGATTGCGCATTACCGAGCCGCAGTAGAAATTTACGGCGATGTCGATGTAATTTGCGATGTCGGCGGTCAGGATATAAAAGTTCTTTTCATTAAAAACAAACGAGTTGCGGATTTCCGTTTAAACACACAATGTTCTGCAGGTAACGGATTTTTCCTGCAAGCAATGGCAGATCAATTTAAAATACCTATAGAAAATTATGCGCAAATGGCGTTTAAGGCAAAAGTTGCTCCAAAGTTCAACTACGGCTGCGCGGTTTTTATGGAACAGGATAGAGTTAATTTTCAGCAGGCTGGCTGGAAAAAAGAAGAGATGATGTGCGGACTGGCACAGGTTCTTCCGCTTAATATCTGGAATTATGTTGTTCAGGAAAGTAACTTGTCTAAGTTTGGCAAAAGATTTGTTCTTCAGGGCGGAACACAAAATAATTTAGCTGCGGTAAAAGCTCAAGTTGATTTTATTAATAGAAAAGTGGAAAACGCAAGTGTATTTGTTCATAAGTACGCAAGTATCGCTGGAGCAATAGGTGCTGCGCTTGAAGCCAGAAAAAAAATAGGCTGTGTTGATCATGTCAACAATAAAACAAAAAGTTCTTTTATTGGAATAGAAGAAGCCGCAAACATTTCATTTACAGCAAAAAACGATGATTCTACTGTCTGTAAAAAATGCAATAACCTCTGCAAGCGAACTTTTATCGAAATAAAAGACAGCTCGCAAAAAATGTTGTTTATTTCCGGGTATGCCTGCGAAAGCGGATCTTCGCAAGACAGCGAAATAGTAAAAGAAAAACAATTAAAATTAAAAGAAGTTTTTGATAAAAACCCTGACATTTCCGAAGTTGCAGCTAACGATGCGTTTTCTCATTTTGAATTTGAAAAATTGCCTGAACACGGCGCAGATATCGACAGAAATACATATTATCCTGCAGCTTCTCAAAGGATTGTACCTAAAAACGAATGGAAAATGCCGTTTCAAAGAAGCCAAACTTCCTTTAACCGCAAAGATTTTACAATTGCAATTCCAAAACTTTTAAATATGTTTTATTTTGCGCCGCTTTTTACAGCATATTTTGAGACACTAGGCATTAAAGTTGTATTTTCGGATTTTACAAATCAAAAGCTGTGGGAAAACGGCAACAAGTGGGGAGCTATAGACCCATGCTTCCCTGCAAAAGTAGCTCCTGCTCATATATGGCAGCTATTAAATATGCAGGGTGTAAATGCGATATTTTTTCCTATAATAACTAACCTTGTTTCCGATGTTCAATGCACTCTTGGAAATACCGCATGTGTAATTCAAATGGGAACACCTGAAGTAGTTGAAGCTGTATTCACTACAGATAGAGATATTTTTAAAGAAAAAAATATCGCATTTTTTGATCCTTCGCTTAATATGGACAGATACGTCGAGGCTTGCGATAAAATGTATGCGTATTTTGCCGACATCCTGCAAATTACCCGAGATGAAAATGCCTGGGCTTTTAATAACGGCATAATCGCACTGCAAAAATATTTAACAAAGCAAAGAGATTTGTTTGCTGACACTATAAATAAATTAATACAAGAAGATCGTGTCGGAATTTTATTAATCGGGCATCCTTATCATCACGATTTTGGGCTTAATCATAAAATCCCGGAAGAGTTTAGAAAGTGCGGCTATCCTGTATTTACTATCGAGTCAATTCCAACAGACGATGAATTTTTATCACAGATTTTTTCTGACACAAGCGGCAGCAGAGTTATAACCGATGTTTGGTCACGCAATTTTAACCGTAATACAAATCATAAAGTATGGGCAGCAAAAGTTGCCGCACGTCATCCTAATCTGGCTGTAGTTGATTTGTCATCTTTTAAGTGCGGACACGATGCTCCAACATATAACTTTATCGATCAAATTCTGGATGTTTCCGAAACGCCGCACTTTATCTTTCATGACATTGACCAAAACAGACCCAGCTCTACGTTTAAGATTCGTATAGAAACAGCAGATTACTTTTTAAAGGAATACGAAAGAGAGAATTTAAGGAGTATGCAATGAGAAAAATTACTCCGCCAAAATCCTTAAAAAAAGAACAATGGGAAGGTTTTAATAACCCTGTTTGGGATAAAAAAGATAAAAACAAAGTTACAATTCTTTACAACATGATAGAAGAAAATAAATCCTTCTTTTTGCAGGCATATTTTCATCGCTGCGGCTATAAATACCGAGATCTTGGAAACCATACAAAAGACGATTTTCTGCTTGGACGAGAGTACGGGACCCGAATGCAATGCAACCCTGTATATTTTACGCTTGGAACATTTATAAAAGAACTTTTACGAATAGAAAAAGAAGAAAAATTAAGCAAAGAAGAAATTATAGAAAAATATGTTTTTCTCTCAGGCGGCGGTCAATGCGGACCTTGCAGATACGGAATGTATCCAAAAGAATATTTAAAAGTTACCAATGCGATGGGGTTTAATAATTTTAAAATATTGATTTTTAATTCGGATATTGTTCAAGATCCGCCCATGCCTAAAAATTCTGCCTTTAAATTTTCCCCGTATTTAAAAATACATTTTGCGTTAAGTTTTATTTTAGCCGATTTAATTCACATTGCAGAATGCGCTGTCCGTCCGTATGCCAGAGATAAAGCTGCAGCAATGAAGATTATTGACGAATGCAAACATGATATTTTAAAAGCATTTAAAAGCCGCTTGTATCCTTTTAAGCTGCCTGTCGCTCTTTACAAGGCCGGCAAAAGAATCGCAAATATAGAAAAAATTAAAAAGAAAATCCCGTTAATATTTATAACAGGAGAAATTTTTGCAAACCTGGCTCATGGCGATGCAAATTACAATTTACGAAGATTTATAGCGGATGAAGGCTGCGAAGTTATCCCAGGATTATTTACACAGCGCGGCATTTACGAAAGCTGGAGTAAAAATTACAGATACTATGAACATTTAAAATACGCAAAAGATGACAAAACGGCAAAGTTTTGCAAAAATTACATTAGAAGACAAAATTTTTCTAAAAGATTTGTAGAAAAAACATACAGTTTTTTTAATTTATTTTATAAGCAGGAACAATTCGGCGGACGAGGTGAAATCCACGATTTTGATGATTTATCAAAATTAGGACATGAGTTTTACCACACTTCAATATTCGGCGGCGAAGGAAATCTGGAAATAGCCGAAGCTGTTTATTATCATGATAAAATTGACGGATTTATTTCTGTAAAACCTTTTGGCTGCATGCCGTCAAACGGCGTATCTGACGGTATTCAAAGCAAAATTACAGCAATGTATCCAAATTTAAACTTTTTATCGATTGAGACATCAGGCGATAATGATACAAGCATTCTTTCCCGTGTTAGCATGATGCTGTTCAAAGCGAAGCAAAAGCTTGAAAAACAGGAGAAAGAAGCAGCAAATGAGACCTAGAGGGTCAATTGACCAATATCCTGTCATTTGCTAGAATACTATCAGGCTAGAAATGTATATTATGGACCGCTAGCTCAGCTGGTAGAGCAGCAGACTCTTAATCTGCGGGTCGATGGTTCGATCCCATCGCGGTTCAATAAGCTTTTCTGCCAAGTTTCTTTAAAAAAAGAGGGAAATTGTGGCTATCAACAAAGAAATAAAGCGCCTAGAAAAATCAAATGTCCAGTTAAGCGTTACAGTTCCTAAAGAGGATGTAAAAGCTCAATATAATGACATGCTCAAAGAATACTCCAAGAACCTTCAAATACCGGGGTTTCGCAAGGGAAAAGTTCCGCAGGAAGTACTTGAACGCAAGTTCGCCGAGGCTTTAAAAGGCGAAGCAATGGGTCGTATCATGGAATCGGCTTTGCAGGATATTTTTAAAGACGAAAGTCTGCCCAGAAACGAAAAACCGCTGCCCTACGCTACCCCTGAACTTCAGGGTGAACCTGAATTTGACTTTGATAAAGACCTTCAATTTTCTGTAGTTTATGATGTGCTTCCCGAAGTAAAAATCGGTCAGTGGAAAGGGTTAAAAATCGAGCATCCTTATGCGGAAATCGACAAAAAAGATATCGATAAAGAACTTGATGAAATCCGCGAAAGAAACGCAATTGTAATGGATCGTGATGACAGCGCAAAAGCTGCCAAGGGCGATGTTGTTACTATAGACTATCAGGTTTACAGCGAAGACGGAGAAACCGCTTCCAGCATCCAGCGAAAGGATTTTGCTTTTACTATAGGCGCAAATACAAATGTATTTCAATTTGATGATGATATTGTCGGAATGAAAAAAACCGACACCAAAGAATTTAGCAAAAAGTTTGCAGACGATTTTTTTGAACCAACTCTTGCAGGTCAGACAAGAAAAGTGCAAGTAACGCTTACTGCGCTTAAAGAGAAAAAACTTCCGGACTTAGACGACGATTTAGCGCAAGATGTCGATGAAAAGTTTAAAACTATCGATGATCTTAAAAACAACATAAAAGAAAGACTGGAAAAACAGCTTGAGTTCCGTTTAAGAGAGAAAAAATTAAATGAACTTTTAAAGAAAATAATGGAAAATACACCTGTTACAATGCCCGACTCTATGATAAACGCAGAAGTAGAAGGCAGATGGCGAAGAATGGCTCGTTACTATAACACAAGCATCGAGTCTATTCAGCAAATGATGGCTATTGGCGAAAAAGGTCAGGAATGGCGGGATGCCGCAGTAAAAGCGCTTCATTCCCGTATTATCATAGAAACATTGATGGAAGAACAAAAGATCGAAGTATCTGACGAAGAAGTAGAAAAAGAATTTGAATCAATTGCAAGCGCAAACAATGCGCAAATTGAAGAAGTAAAAAAACACTACAACGAAGAGGCGGTTTTCTACCTTAAAGAAGACATAAGAGAAAAGAAGATTACAGATTTAATGTTTGCAGAAAACAATTTTAAACCAGGGAAAAAGGAGAATTATCTGGATTTCATGACAGATAATGGTTAAATTAGTAGTATGAGTATAAAAATGAGCAGCTTAGTTCCTATCGTAGTTGAACAGACGGGGATGGGGGAACGTTCTTACGATATTTTCTCTCGTCTTTTAAAAGATCGTATCGTCTTCTTAGATGGAGAAATAAATGACATTTCTGCCGATTTGGTTGTAGCTCAGCTTTTATTCCTTGACGGACAGGATACCGAAAAAGACATCAATCTTTATATAAATTCACCCGGCGGCTCTGTAACTGCTGGGCTCGCAATTTACGATACCATTCAACATGTTAGATCCAATGTGCAGACTATCTGCCTTGGACAAGCTGCAAGCATGGCGGCTCTTATTTTAACGGCAGGCACAGCCGGAAAGCGTATGATTCTTCCATCCGCAAGAGTGCTTATTCACCAACCGTGGGGCGGCGCGCATGGACAGGCTCGTGATATCGGAATTCAATCAAAAGAAATTGTACGTCTTAAAAAATTAATAATAGAATATTTTGCGAAACATTCAGGAAAAACGATAGAACAGGTTTCTGCCGATATGGAAAGAGATTTTTTTATGTCCGCACAGGATGCGGTTGAGTATGGCATAGCCGACTCTATTCTAACGAGGGATAAAAATGGCACGTCTTCGTAATGGTCCTGAAGCATTTGAAAGAGTCTGCTCTTTCTGCGGAAAAAGCGCCGATATGGCACGCCGTCTTATCGCAGGTCCTAATGATGTTTTTATCTGCGATGAATGTATAGAAGTATGCAAAAAAATCCTTTGCGAAGAAGAACACGAACTTACAACGCATTTTACAGGCGACATTCCAACACCAAAAGAAATTAAAACTTATCTGGATCTTTTTGTTATAGGACAGGATTATGCAAAAAAAGCTCTTTCTGTCGCTGTTTATAATCACTACAAGCGTATTGCAAATCCTTCCAAAGAAAAAGAAAGCGAAGAAGTTGAAATAGAAAAATCCAATGTTCTTTTAATTGGACCTACAGGAACCGGCAAAACGCTGCTTGCAAAAATACTTGCAAAAAAATTAAAAGTTCCTTTTGCCATAGTTGATGCAACTACTCTTACAGAAGCAGGCTATGTCGGCGAAGACGTAGAAAATATTCTTTTAAAACTGATACAGAGCGCAGGCGGAAACATTTCTGCCGCAGAAAGAGGAATTGTTTACATTGACGAAATAGACAAAATAGCCCGTAAAGGCGAAAATGTTTCTATAACCCGTGATGTGAGTGGCGAAGGCGTACAGCAGGCGCTTCTAAAAATAATCGAAGGAACTATCGCTTCTGTTCCTCCTCAGGGCGGCAGAAAGCATCCTAATCAGGAATTAATCCGCATTGACACTACAAATATTTTATTTATCTGCGGCGGCGCATTCGTAGGGCTTGATAAATTAATAGAAAGACGTGTTGTAAAACAACCCCTTGGCTTTGGAGCAAATACCGGCGGCGGTGAAAAATCTCTTAAAGAACTTTACGATTCATTGCACCCGGATGATCTAATTCATTTTGGCATGATACCTGAGTTTATCGGGCGTCTTCCAATTACTGTAGGTCTGGAAGAATTAAAACGTGATGACTTAAAACGGATTATAACAGAGCCTCGAAATGCAATTGTACGTCAGTATCAGGCATCTTTGGCTTACGATAATGTTAAACTTGATTTTACAGAAAAAGCAATTGACGCAATAGCGGACAAAGCAATAAAACAAAAAACCGGCGCCCGTGGGCTTCGTGCAATTGTAGAGAGTATGATGACAGATATAATGTTTGACATTCCTTCTATACCCGGCGACAAACAAGTTGTAATTACCCACGATACTGTAGAAAATTCACAGCCGCCACAGATTATCTATCTGGAGCAAAAGCAAAAGAGCGCATGATGCCAAAAAACAAACTGTTTGGCAAATTGTTCTCCCGCAAATCGGGAAAAAGCTCACCTTTCTACGATTACAACGGAACAGAAGAACTTATAACAGAAGACTTCCCGCTGCTTCCGCTTCGTGACCTTGTTCTTTTTCCGCAGACAGTTGTTCCAATTTTTATTACATATAAACCCGGTATTTCCGCTTTGGAAGAAGCGATAAAGAGAGACAACCGCCTTTTTGCAGCATGTTTAAAAAAGAACGAACTGCGTTTATCGTCCGATGAACCTTACACAATAGGCACTGTTGTTAGAATTATTTCTCATTTAAAACTTCCAGATAACACTTACCGTGTAGTGTTTCAATGCGAATACCGCGGAACAATTATATCTACAAATTTACAAGGTCACTACTCTATTGTAAAAGTTGAACCTTTAAAAACAATCGGATTAAGCGAACCTCTTAATACAGAAGACATGGGTTTAATACGAAGCGTTCAAAGATCTTTTTCTCAGTATGCCGATTATTCTGGAAAAATAGGTCCTGATACAATTACTGCGGTAGAAAAATCTGAAGATCCTGAGCGACTTGCAAACCTAGTTTGTAATGCAGCTTACATTAAATCCGAGAAAAAAATTGAACTTTTATCGATCACTGATACAAAAGAAAGGTTTTTGGCGATCCTGGAAATTTTAGAAAAAGAAAATGAGATTTACGGCATTCAGAAAAATATTTCCGGCAAAGTGCGAAGAAAAATGGATAAACGCCACCGAGAATATATTCTTAACGAACAGCTTAGAGAAATTAATAAGGAACTTGGAAAAGATAAAATAGAAGATGAGTTTGCAATTTTAGAAAAACGCATCGCAGAAAAAAATCCGCCAAAAGAAGTAACAGAAAAATGCGAAAAGGAAATTAAACGCCTTCGCAAACTTCAGCCGCTTTCGCCTGAGGCAGGCGTATTAAGGGGTTATCTTGAATGGATAGCAGACCTTCCCTGGAGCAATTTTTCTGTTGACTCAGGTTCACTTGATGAAGCAGAAAAAATATTGGATGCGGATCATTACGGCATGAAAAAAGCCAAAGACCGCATAATAGAATTTATCGCAGTAAGACAGCTTCTGAGCAACGAGCTAGAACTTGCAGTTCACGATACAGAAAGCAAGGGAGAAGAGATAGAAGGGAGAAGGGAGAAGGGAGAAGGGGGAAGGGATAAGGTAGAAGAGATAAGGGAGAAGGGAGAAGGGAGAGGAGATAAGGGAGAAGGGAGAGGAGAAAAGGGAGAAGGGAGAGGAGATAAGGGAGAAGGGGGAAGGGAGAAAGTAGAAGATATAAGAGAGAAGGGAGAAGAGATTAAAGAGCAAGGCACTGGCTCGATGTCAATAAAAGGTCCTATCTTGTGCTTCGTTGGTCCTCCCGGAACAGGAAAAACCAGTCTTGGAAAATCTGTAGCTCGTGCTTTAGGCCGTAATTTTGTACGCATTTCTTTAGGCGGCGTTAGAGATGAAGCGGAAATCCGCGGGCATCGTAAAACTTATGTCGGCGCTCTTCCCGGCAAGATAATTCAATCTATGAGAAAAGCAGGAACTAATAATCCTGTGTTTTTGTTAGACGAAATCGATAAACTATCCCACGACTTTAGAGGAGATCCCGCTTCTGCTTTATTGGAAGTTTTAGATCCTGAGCAAAACTCTACATTTGTAGATCATTACCTGGAAGTTCAATACGATCTTTCCAAGGTTATGTTTTTAACAACTGCTAACTCTCTTCATTCAATACCCTACCCGCTTTTAGACCGCATGGAAATAATCGAAGTTCCAGGTTACGGTGAAAACGAAAAATTAAGCATCGCAAAGCAGTTTTTAGTTCCTAAAGAACTGCGAGACAATGGTCTTTCTACCGCAAAGATCATATTTAAAGAAGAAACGCTAAAAGATATTATCCGATATTGGACGATGGAATCTGGTGTTAGAAACCTTGAAAGGGAAACAGCCAGGTGCATAAGGCGTATCGCGCGGGATGCAGTTAACAAAGGTTATGGCAGTGAAAAACCTGTATCAGAGTTTACAAAAACAATAAAACCTGAAAACCTGGAAAAACTGCTTGGAAAGAAAAAATATAAACGTGATGTAGTTTACAGAGAAGCCCGCATCGGCGTAACTTACGGCCTTGCATGGACAGAATACGGCGGAACAATCATGCCTGTAGAAACTATCCGTTACGACGGAAGCGGAGAACTTTTAATAACAGGTAACCTTGGCGATGTAATGAAAGAAAGCGCGCGCATTGCGCTCTCTTACCTTAGAAGCGCCTGCGGAAAATATAATTTTGAAGTAAAAGATTTAGCAAAATCTGATTTTCATATACACGTACCCGAGGGCGCAATCCCAAAAGACGGTCCTTCCGCAGGTATTACCCTTGCGTCGTCCTTACTTTCTACGCTCTGCAAAGTACCGCCTCTTCCCTGTATCGCAATGACGGGAGAGTTAACTTTAACAGGACGCATTCTTCCCATTGGCGGTTTAAAAGAAAAATTGTTAGCTGCGATCCGAAACGGAATGGAAAACGTTCTTTTGCCAAAAGACAATGAAGACGATTGGAACGAGCTTGATAAAGACATAAAATCTGCCATTAACGTAAAATTTGCTGAAACCGCTGCGGATGTTTTTGGAATGCTTTTTCCTAAAGACATTTTACAAAAGAGCGCATCCAAAAAAACAAAATAAACAACTGAGGGATTTATTTCCCTTTCCCAAGCCTTACAAGCAGCTCTGTCCTGTTTTTTAAACCTAATTTACGATACAAATTTTGAGAATGAAATTTAACTCCGGAAGGGGTTATATCTAATTTATACGCAATTTGCTTTATAGAAAGTGATGATAAGAGCAATTCCAATGTTTCTTTTTCCCGCTCTGTTAAATCAGATTTATTTGGATCTATCAATGCAGATTTTTCTTTTTTTATTATTTTTTTCCAAAAAATAAAAACAAGAACACCAAGAACCAGCGCCGATAGAATAACTATAAATAAAATAAAGCGCAAACTCCCTGCAGGAAAATCCCATTTTTCTCCTTTCCCAAAAACACCGTTTCCATTTGGTGTACCAAAATAACTAAGATTATCTTTTTCACCAATTGTATTATTTCTATACCGTAAAATTAAATCGAAATGAACACTAACAGAAACCGCATGACCGTAGCTTAAGGGTTCGCTAAAACCTTCTATGGCAATATTACGCAGTCCAACAGGAGCGTTTGCTCCGTATATAATACCGCCTGTTTTCTTGAAAGTACCATAACCTTGAGTATGAACACCTCCGCCGTTAACCTGAGCGGTATTGTTCATTATAACTCCGCCTTCCATTGTAAATATGCCAAAACCTGCGATTAAAACACCGCCTCCGCTTGCCATATAAGATTG
>Ga0123356_10006588_pt1 | contig 11702 bp, 6 predicted proteins | sample TergutEmb28metaG_2_FD_92546 | JGI IMG/M metagenome (GOLD analysis project Ga0123356, IMG submission 92546) | Embiratermes neotenicus P3 segment gut microbial communities from Petit-Saut dam, French Guiana - Emb289 P3 | ecosystem: Host-associated > Arthropoda: Insects > Digestive system > Gut ... | reverse complement strand
AGTCCGTATGAATGATAAGAGCGCGATTGAGTATCTGCAATATTCCGCCAGCCGTAGCTTTCCGGGTTGCCTAAATTGTTTATCCATGTTTGTACTTCCGGCTCCATTCTTGCAATTGCCAGAATACGTGTTTCTATTATTGTCAGTTTTTCCTGAATTTGATTATGAACCCTTATGCGTTTCCCCAAAAAATTCATTCTTACCAGTCTGCTTTCTGTTTCTGCTCTTGTTGATGCCTGCCATAGAGCGTCAAGGAAAAAATTGGAACGGCGTATTTGGTTTTGGCTTCTTGAGCTTGTCCAACTATTGAATCGTTCGGCATCTTCGGCCGAAGGTTTTACCCATTCGGGCAAATCAGCCGGATAATTATAAAATTGATAAGACCTGTAATTTTCTATATTGCCTAGTTCTTCTTCCGGCAGCAGTCTTCCACCTGCATAATAATACCATTTGCCTCGTAAAAGAACCGCCCAATCATTGTTGCGGAATTCAATCTTTTCCAGTTGACTGCGGTACGCTTCATAAATTGCCTTTGTTACCTGTTCTGCTCTTGTTGGTTCAGGCCGCTCAACATATGGATAATCGTCAATTGATTCCTGTGTTTCCTGAATAGGCTGCTTGCTGCCGCAGGAATATATATTCCCAATTAAAATTATTAGTATTACAGCAGCTATCTTCTTGTTCATACCTGTAAAGTATACTACAATATTTGAATATGGGGAACATATTACGGCACGGTGTCGAAATGTATAAAAAAACCATGAACCCAACGCCTGTTTTTTTAAAAGAAACCAGACCTTTAATAAAAGACAAACCGGTACAATCAACCGGTGAGTCCAAATACAAAAGAGTAGCCAAGTTTCTTATTTTAATTGGCAGCGAACAGGCATCCGAAATTTTAGCGGAACTTGAACCTGCGCTTGTGGAAGAAATCTCTAAAGAAATTGCTTTTATTAGAACAATAAAGCCGGAAGAAAAAGATGAGATTCTATCTGAGTTCCATTCTTTATTTTCCAGGCCCTATATTTATTCCGGTTCTTCACGCGGCGGCATTGAAGCAGCGCGCCGTATTTTATACGCAGCAAAAGGCCCGGAAAAAGGCGAAGAGCTTTTAAACAAAGCCATTCCAAAAACCAAAGAAAATCTTTTTAGTTTTCTGGAAGAATTTTCTGCAGAGCAGCTTGTTTTAATTTTAAAGAATGAAAGTGAGCAGACAACGGCTCTTATACTTTTAAGATTGCCGCCAAAACTTTCTGCAGGTTTTTTAAATAAGCTTTCTCCAGGCCGCAAAGCCGGTGTTTTAAAGCGCATGGCGCGTCATCAGGAAATAGCTCCGGAAGTGCTTGAGCAGGTTTCTGCCGCTTTAAAAGAAAAAGCTAGAAATATCGGCGGCGGCTCTAATGATATTAAAATTGACGGTATGAATACGCTTGCTGCTATTTTAAAGCAGGGAGATTATGCCTTTGGAGACAGGCTTTTAAACGAGATAGAAGAAGATAATCCAGAAATTGGACAGAATCTAAAAGATAAATTATATACGCTGGATGATGTGCTTGGCGCATCAGATCGTCCAATTCAGGATAAATTAAAAACAATGACAGAGCGCGAAATTGCAGTTTTACTAAAAGGCAGAAACAATGAATTCTGCGAAAAAATTCTTTCATGTATTTCTGCCGGACGCAGGCAGTTAATCCGCGAAGAAAAAGAAATACTTGGCGCTGTTTCTAAACGTGAATGCGATGCAGCCGCAAGGGATTTTCTGGCGTGGTTTAGAATGGCCCGCGAAAACGGAGAAATATTACTTATTGGTGACGAGGATGTAGTTGTATGAAAAAAGGTCAGGTGGAAAGCGGATTTGTAGTTCTTGATGTAGTTGAGCTGGAAGAACTAAAAGCAAAAGGTATTTGGGTTAGGCATGAAAAATGCGGCGCAGAAGTTTTTCATATATTAAATGACGATTCAGAAAATTTATTCTCATTTTCATTTGCAACATTTCCTGATGACAATACAGGTGTAGCTCATATTCTGGAACATTCTGTTCTTTGCGGCTCAGAACGTTATCCGTTAAAAGACGCATTTATAGTTCTTGCGCAAGGAAGCCTTCAAACATTTTTAAACGCAATTACTTTCCCGGATAAAACTGTTTATCCTGCAAGTTCAACAAACGAGCATGATTATTTTAATTTAATGTCTGTATATGGAGATGCGGTTTTTCGTCCATTGATTCCTGAATGGACATTTATGCAGGAAGGCCACAGGCTGGAGTATAAGGACGGCAGATTATCAATTACCGGTGTTGTCTATAATGAAATGAAAGGCGCATATTCTTCTTTGGATACATACGCCGGCCACTGGTCTGTTAAAGCCATTATGCCGGATACGCCTTATGATTTTGAATCCGGAGGAGATCCTCAGGAAATTCCAAAATTAACATGGGAAGGTTTAAAAGAATTTCATGCCAGCCGTTATGCTCCTGCAAATTGCAGGATATTTCTTGCGGGAAATATTCCAACAGAGAAACAACTTGCGTTTTTAAACGATGAATTTTTTTCGCAGCTTCCTGCCGGTAAATCTTGCGACCCAATTAAGAAAACAAAGCGATGGGATGAACCCAGAAAGTTTATAGTCCCCTGTCCTTCCGGAGGCGAAAGCAAGCCGACAATTTTTCTTTCCTGGCTTTGTTCGGATGTAACCGATGTAAACGAAAATATTGCATTGGCAGCCCTTACAGAAATTCTTTTGGGACATGACGGCTCTCCTTTAACAAGAAAATTAATCGAATCCGGTCTTGGCGAGGATATAACTCCTGTTTCCGGACTGGAAGGCGAGATTCGCGAACTTTTATTTGTTGTTGGTTTAAAAAATGTAGCAGGCGATATAGAAAAAATGGGAAAGGAAGTTGAAGAACTTATTACAGGCGAACTTAAAAGGCTTGTAATAGAAGGCATCCCAAAAGACGAAATAGAAGCTGCTCTTTTGGCGCTTGAGTTTTCTCAAAAAGAAATCCGCCGTTCAGGAGGACCCTTTTCGCTTGTATGGATGCGCCGCTCATTAAGAGCATGGCTGCATGGCAGTAAACCCTGGGAAAGTCTTTTAATTCAGGATGCATTAAATAAAATAAAAGATAACCTTTCAAAAAATAAAAGGTATTTTGAATCGCTTATAGAAAAATATTTATTGGGAAATCAGCATCGCGCGCTTGTGATGCTGGAGCCAAAAGAAGATTTTTTGCCGCAGCAGGAAGAAAAACTTATAAATGAGCTTTCTGATATGGAAAAAAATATCAGCGAGAGCGAAAAACAGCAGATTATGGAAAAATCCATTAGTCTGGAAAAAATACAAAGCGAAGTAGAAAGTCCGCAGGCGCTGGCTTCTATTCCGCATCTTTCGCGAAGCGATCTTTCGGTTAAAATAGAAAAAATAAACCGCCGCCATGAAGATATAAGCGGAGTGCCGGCTCTTTTTCATGAACTTTTTACAAATGGAATAACTTATATAGATTTGTCTTTTCCTGTTGATGTTTTTTCGCAGGTTGACTATCCCTGGCTTCAGTTTTTTTCCAGAGCTGTTATATCTGTGGGGCTTCCCGGTTTGGATTACGGCGAAGCGTCAAGTTTGCTTGCGCGAACTGCGGGCGGTTTGCTGGCAATTTTACATACCGGCTCTGCGGTTAAAAGCGCAAACAATGATAAGCAGTCACTGTATTTAGATACAGCATCCGGTAGTTTTGATCTTGCAGGACGCGACTGGATTCTTTTTCGCATTAAATGTCTTGATGAAAAAATTGCGCCGTCGCTGGATTTAGCATTGCGTTTTATCTGCGAAGCTGATTTTACAGATCAACGAAGGATAAACGATCTTGTTCTGGAAATGAAAAATGAAATTGATTCCAGCCTGGCTCCTATGGGGCATATTTATTCATCAGGCAGGGCAGGCCGCTTTAATTCCCGTTCAAAACGAATCGAAGAAAAATGGGCAGGTATTTCGCAGATAGAATTTGTTCATAATCTTGCAAAAATGGAAACCGGCGAAGTAGTAAAAAAACTTGAATATATCAGGGAAAAAATTAATGGCGCGGGTTTAATTGCCAATATTACAGGAAGTGCGCAGTCTTTTAAAACAACAAGTGCAGAAATTTCAAAGAGATTCAGTAAGTTTGGTCCGCCGCAGCCAAGACTTTTTGAAGAGGCAGATAAAATTATATCTGGGCCCGAAGTTTTTGCTTCCAGGTCTTTACAGGTAGGATTTGCGGCAATGACATTAAATGCCGCATCTTTTGATACCGTAGAACAAATTGCAGAAATGGTTTTGACTCATCAGTTAAGTACCGGTGCGCTTTGGGAAGATATCCGCATGAAGGGCGGCGCTTACGGCGCTTTTGTTAATAGTGACTGCCTGGAAAACTGCATGGCATTTGCAACTTACCGGGATCCTAATCCATTGCGTTCGCTGGATGTTTTTTCTTTAATACTAAAAAATGAATCGCAAAGCTATTTGCGCCACAGTTCCAACGATGATTATCTGGAGAAATCAATTATTGGCTGTTATTCAAAAGAGACTCGCCCGCGGACATCCGCAGAAGACGGTCTTGTGGATTTTTACAGGTTTCTTTACTGCATAGATGATAATTACAGGAAGAACAAAATGGAACGGCTTGTTTCTGTCTCAAAAGAAAATGTAACATCTGCCTTTTCTGCGCTTGGTTCAAAACAAAAATCGGGTCCTGTTATTATTGCTGGTATAAAAACAGCGCAGGAAGCTGCAAAAGCGCTTGGAGTAGAAGTTCAAATGCTGCCGATGTAGTGGAGCTTCTAAAAACCTTGGTTAGGTTTTTAGAAGTTCCCGTTAGCTATTATTTTTCTGCGCTGCCAGTTTTTTCATGGTATCTTTAAAGATTTGATCCGGATCTATTTTTTCGTCTACGCCAAACAACGGAGTTATACCCTCGTTTTTAACGCTTCGGAATAATGGACCAGGGCGGCCTCCGTATGCCCAGCTGTTTTCATTATTTATGATGTAGTCTAACACAGTAACAGCAGATAACGAAAAGAAAATAACAGTTGCGTTAATTTTTTTATCCGGCGGCAGCATTAGATCCAGTCTTTTGGAAATTGGATTTGGCACCTGAAAATTATATGCCTCCCAGGGATTATTTATTCCCCTGCATTGAACTTTTGCTGCAGCTCCGCCTGCGCGCATACCCTGTTCAATACCAATTGCTACTGCTGTTAAATATTTGCGCAGTTTTCTAACTTCGCTGTAAATGGGTACGATATCTTTTTTCTGGAAAGGAGGCGGCCCCATCGATTCAAACTTGTAATAGGGTAGGAAGTACAATCTTTTGATCCAATGAAGCTCGTTCAAATTTTTTCTTGCATAGGTTGATATTCTTGATTCTTCTGAATTTTCCAGCATACGGCAATACTCAAACAGCCTTGGCAGATAATCTCTGGAAAAACTGTCTTCTATGTATCTGCGCCAGTTGCTTAGAGTATCGTATAATTCATCGTTTACTTTTATTGGATTTCCATCGGGGCCTGGAACAATGCTGAAATTCACGTAACGCATTCCAATAAAAAGATCGTCCAGCATATGAAGCAGAACAGATATCTGCTGAAGCGGATCAGTAGGTGCAATTAATTCGTAGCCGTGCCTCATATTGTACAGATTGGTAAAATACGGATAAAGGTCCGGGAATTCTTCCAGATTGCTCCATCCTGCCTTTGGAAAGACAGCTTCAAGCGCATTTCTTCCCTGATCAAGCGCTTTTAATTCTGCTCTAATAGTTTCTTCTTTGGCTTTGCGCTCAATAACTTTTGGATCATTTGGGTCTTCCTGGTTTTCCTTTTCTTTTGCCTCGCTGTTTTCGTCCGATTCATCGCTGTCTGTATCATCTTCGGTTAAATTTTTCTGCAGGGATTCCACATCTATATTTTCTATTTGCTGCGGGCTTAAATCTGCAGCGTTTAACTGCGCGGCATCTGTAGTATTAAGGAAAGCCATAAAGCGCCTTCGCCTTTCTATAAAGAAACGCTCAAAGGGAATGAATCTGTCGGATATCAGTTTCATAAGCAGGGGATAAAGGCCGTATTGAACATTTTTTCTGACATCAACAATAGAAGCGATAATATTGCGAATAACATCCTGATATTTTTCTTTTGCGTCCATTGGGCTTTCTATATAAAGAACCTTGTAAACCAGCTTAAAAGCAGATTTAATGTTTTCTATGTTTAATTCATCCATTAAAAAAATAGGTTTGTATATTTCGCGAAGAACTTCCGAAAAGTCAGTTACCTTAATGGAACGCGGATGAGATTGCAGCTCTGAAATGCCTTTTGCAAGAGTTTCAATATCCCAATTACGGAGAACTTCCAGTATTTTGTAAACAAAAGGAGACGCTCTTCTTAGCTGATTATTTCGTTTTTTATTATTTTTTGGAAAGAGACCTCTTGTTGCGTTAACAAGTCTTTCGATTTTATTATAATACTCGTTCATGCGCAGTGTAACAAAACGCGGGTTAACATAGTCGGTCGGTTCCCTAAAGAAAGAAAACATCGATGTTAAAACTTGCAGTGAACTTTTTATTTCGAATGTAAGCTGACCAGAGTATTGATCGATTTTTACCCTTTCCCTGTAGCTTAATTTTGCCGGAACAGTAGGATCATCTCCGGGATACGGCCCTGATCGTTTTGCTTTTGACCTGCTGTCTGTATCATCTTCCGGGGCAAGGTCTATCCTGCGGCGTTTGCTTTTTCCTGATGAAGTATCCGCTCCCTTATTGCCTCTTTTTTTTGCTTGTTCGTCTTCCAGACTGCGTTCATAACCTACTTCTCCGCCAAGAAGCTGAGCCATGCGTTTTGCTTCGGTTTCGTCTGATACGCCTAATTTTTCCCGAACACGGCTAAGCTCGCCAGGAGCATAAACCGTTTTTTCCTTTTTTGCCATATTCACACCCGTAAATAAAGTTTTTCTCCCAATCCAAAAAGATTTTTAATTTGTATTTTTTCACCTTCGGAATTAACCAGCATCCCATTATAATACCCCAAAGGAGCTATAAAATCAGCTCTTGTTATTAACATTTTAGTTCCGCTCCTGCTGTAATTTTTTGGGGTAAATGTTAAATCTACCATACCCTCAACATCCTGAATGACCCATTCTGCTTCCGGGCCGTTCGGCATTGTAATTCGCACCGGCGGCAGCGGGGTTAATTTTCCGTTTAGCCACAGTGCGTTCTCATTATTTTTATTTGTCTCCTTTGTTTGATTTTCGGCAATATGGAAGCCGAACCTCCGTCCTTTTTGTGTTTTATCGGAACAATTTTCCTCGTCAAAACCCACTGCGCTGCATATTGTAGTACGCATTCTGTACGGGAAAAACCCTTTGTAATCACAGAAAAACCCCGAACATGAATCCTGTTTAAGAATTATATGCTTTCCCCCAAAAACTATATCTCCGCGGACAGGAGCGAGCGCCTTGTGCACATACATGATTCGCCGTTTGGAAAACCCAAGCGAAACTGTCATTGGGGTAACATCCTGATTGCTCATATTGTACGCAAGATGAACAGTAAGCGAAGGTCTTTTACGGGTTGCTTCCATATTGATATCAAGCCTTACAGTATCGGCATCCAGCCAGCTATGAATTCGAAAGAAAAATTTTGATGAATGACTGTCTATCGATGAATTTGCAAGGCTGTGCGGAAGCCGCCAGCCGGTACCGGGTTTAATTTTCCTGAATATAAATTTTTCGTCGTTTTCCCTGTCATAAAGGGAAACCTGGGCCATCCTGTATAATTTTACATTGCAAAAAATAGCTTCCAGCGAATATGAATCATTATGCGCGCTAAAAGACTGCCATTCTTTAATTCTGTAATCTCTTGCCCAGCGCGGAAGCGGAAAGCCAAAGGGTTTTTTTATTTCCTGTAAATCAACCCTTTCAAAAGCCTTATCCCATGTTCCTAAAATAGGAATCCCGTCTTCTATGGGCGTGGCTCTTGGGGGTTGTATTTCCCTAGTGTACATCTATGTTAATTTTATCATATTTTTGGCTTATTGGCGAGGCTGTACAATGAAACAGTCCGCGACTAAATCTATCAAAAATATAAGTTTTTATATACAATGATATTAAGTAAACAAAAAGGCGGAAAATATGAATTGTGACCCGGCAAATCCAAAAGGTGCAGAAATTATTGATGTTTGGCAGGAAACTGTCCCTATACGGTTTGGATCAATAGATAAATCGAACAGGCTTACTCTTGATGCAATATTTCGATTTTTTCAGGAAGCGGCTATAAGCCATGCCGATAACCTTAGGGTAGGGCGGGATGTAATGGAAAGTACAGGGCAGGTATGGATTATTTCCAGAATGTCAGTTTTGGTAGAAAGACGCCCGAAATATCTGGAAACGGTAAATGTTCGCAGTTGGCCCTGCGGATGGGAAAAACTATTTGCGATTCGTGATTATGATATAAGAGACAAAGATAACAATGCGGCTGTTTCTGCCCGCAGCGCCTGGATAATTGTTGATATGCAAAAACGCCGTCCTTTAAGACCGCAGTCTGTAATGGATAATCTGCCTTTAAACGAAGGATTATTCGCCATGTCTCCCGAAACCCAACCCATTACCGCTCTTGCAGAACGTGATAATTTAAAAATAATGGCAGAAAGAAAAGCGCTTTATTCTGATCTGGATTACAACGGACATGTTAATAATGCGCGTTACATCCAATGGATAGAAGATACGCTCGATCCTCAAATACTGGAAAAAGCAGAAAAAATACGTTTAGACATTAATTATGTTAATGAAATTCTGGAAGGTGAAATTATTGAATTATTATCCGCGCCAATCAATGACGATAAAACCCCTGTTAACACCAACGCCGATTTTGCATTTGCATTTTTAGGCCGCCGTAAAGAAACCAATAATGCAGCTTTTAGGGCAGAATTACGCTTATGGATGTAGGTAAGCTTTAAGGAACAGTTATCTCGCTTGCTGCGCTTCCGTCTCTTGCATAAATTCGCTTTGGATTATTTGGATCAACAAAACGCTGTCCGCGGTGGAAAAAAACATATTGGTATGTGCCGCGCGGAAGCGGAATTGTAATACTGTAAACGCCTTCTGGGCCTTCTCTTAGTTCATACATAAACGGATCCCAGCTGTTAAAATTACCGGCTACTGTAACTGTTTCTCCAGGCGGCGCTCTGTAAGTAAAAACAAGTCCATCAGGCATTCCGTTTAATGGGTTTGGTCTTGTTTGTCTTTGCGGTAATTGAACAACGGACATCGTCAGCCCTGATACCTGATCCCTTCTTGTAAATGAGTTTAACGGATCGATGGTCCACAGGGCATCGATTACAAGCCTGTATTCCAGCTCTCTAAGATGTTCCGGGATTTTATATACATGAAACTTTATCCCTGAATCCCTTGTAGGACTTGGGACTCTTTGACCCGGCGGAATAGGCGCATTTAATGGGTCCTGAGATACAAGAAGCTGCCTAAACCAGTAAACATTTGCAAAATTTTCATGAGAAAAGGCTACTCCTACCCTGCGCAGGCTGGAATCTGCTGTAAAAATCACGTAATCTTCATGAACTATAGGCGCAGTTGGCCCTTTTAGGGTCAATAAACGATCAATTAGGTCATATGTCTCCCAATCGGATGCATTTGCAATAACCGGGGAAAAAGGGATAAAACATGCCAAAATAACCAATATTTTAATCGTTTTCATACATTCTTTACAATTATCGGTCGATATATAATTATCTTAATATGATATCCTTTACATAGCGCGGCTGGAGCCAACCTGGTTGACTAGCCTTGCGGTGTATCGAACATAAAACGGAGTTTTATGCCATCATTAAGCGCATTAGGTCAGTTTAAGTCCTCTTTTAACGATATCGCTAATGAAAAGGCAGAGATAGAATCTCTGCATTTGCCTTTTAACGATCTTGCGCTCCCTTCCAAAGAAGCTCCTCCATTTGAATTTAAAAGAGAAGCGCCTTCTTCTCCCGGTAATGCTTTGGACAGCGGTGATATTGCTGCAACAGATGGCTTTGACTTTGGCGCTTTTTTAAATGATCTGCCCCCGGATATAACTCCTCCGCCTTTGGACGAATCTGCAGGAGATGCTCTTTCTGCGCTGGATGACTTTCTTAAAGACATGTCGGCAGAGCCTGAACCAGAACCTGAACCATTGCCCGAACCTCAGTTTGAACCGGAAGCTGCCGATTTTGGCACACCAGATGATTTATTAGCAGGTTTTTCAAATGAGATGGAAGAAGCCCCTGCGGATTTTCAGGACTTTGGCGCTGATGATTCAGGCAGTGAAGATTTCGGCCAGGACTTTGATACCGGAGATTTCGGCGCAGAAAACACTGATTCAGAAAATTTTGATGCAGAAAGCTTTGACACAGGCAATTTTGGGACAGACAATTTTGAGACAGAAAGTTTTGAAACAGAAGAATCCAAACCGGCTGCAAGCAATGCTTCTGCCATTGAAGATTTTGGCAGCGCTATTGATATGGGCGGCGAAAGTCCTTTTGAATCTGGCGCTCCTTCGTTATCCGATGATTTTTCCGGTGAAAGTGAATCCTTTGACAGCGGCTCTTTTGATACGGAACCTGAACCTGATGTAAGTGCAAGTCCCTCGCAGCCTAGCGCAGATACTCACCTTGATTTAAACAAGGGAAGCATTGATCTTGGCGGCGAATCTCCGGACTTTACACCGGCACAGGAAGAAGCTGAAAGCGGCGCTGATTTTAACATGGATGGTGTTTTGCCGGATTCAGATTTTTCCGGTACAGACGACTTTGGCGCTAGTGACTTTGGTACCGGTGACTTTGGCTCCGGTGAATCTGAAACAGAAGATTCTGGATTTGATTCTGACAGTTCCCTGCCCGATATGGATGCAGGATTTGATACAGGGTTTGACGGAAGCGCAGATATGGATTTATCATCGCCGGATGACGGTGCAGGCGCTCTTGATCTTGGAGATTTTGGTTCTGATTTTGCATCATCGTCAATCGATCTGGAGAATGAGCCTGTACAGGAATCATCCGACAGCACAGATTTTGGCAGCGAAAGTTTTGGCGGTGATGTTTTCGGCAGCGATGACTTTTCGCTTCCGGGGCTTGATGAAATTTTTGAAAAATCAAAAATTGGGCCGTCGCTTGCGCCTCCGCCCAAAAAAGGATTCTTTAAACGCAGAAAAGAAAAAAAACTGGAAGAAACGTTTGCAGATGAAGATGTAGAAGAAATTTCGCTAAGTCAGGAAGATGTCACCAGATTATTGCAAACGCTGTCTTTTTATCCGCTAAACTTAAGAATTATCTGCGAAGAATTAATCGCCGAACAGGTTATTTTACCGGTTCAGTTATCCAAGCTTATACGCCTTCTTGTAAACGGCGCTCATGTAAAAGAAACAGCAGCTCATGTAGAATCAATAACCGGTAAACCAGTTATAATTCCAAAGAGTTTTGAAAAAGGCACCGGAGCGGCTTTTGAAGCAGAGCAGTCAAGTTTTGCTTATATCTTTTTTCATAACTTCCTTCCGGTATTAAGATTATTTACTTTTATTGCCGTTATAGCAGCTTCTGTTCTTTATTTGGGTTATACATTTATTTATACGCCGTTAAGGGCAGAGGCCATTTATAAGCGCGGCTATGAACGTATACCGGAAGGAGAATACGCAAGGGCCAATCAGT
>Ga0123356_10006587_pt1 | contig 11703 bp, 10 predicted proteins | sample TergutEmb28metaG_2_FD_92546 | JGI IMG/M metagenome (GOLD analysis project Ga0123356, IMG submission 92546) | Embiratermes neotenicus P3 segment gut microbial communities from Petit-Saut dam, French Guiana - Emb289 P3 | ecosystem: Host-associated > Arthropoda: Insects > Digestive system > Gut ... | reverse complement strand
TTTATTGGAGGTGTACCTGCATTTGGTATGGCGATTATATTACTTTCTGTATTTTCACTATATTTAGGATGGTTTCCACCTTCGCTTGGGTTTGACCAGAGCTTGATACCGGGGTTTAACTGGGCGTTTATAACGTCAATTATAAAGCATTACCATCTGCCGTTCTGGTCGATTGTTCTCATATCAATAGGCGGACAGTCACTTGGTATGCGTTCAATGTCAATATATGAACTTAATGCAGATTATGTTAAATACAGTCGTTACATGGGAATCAAGGACGGCAAAATTGTAGGGTATGTTTTTAGAAATGCAATGCTTCCGCAAGTAACAGGACTCGCTCTTTCAATCGGCACAATGATTGGCGGAGCTCTTGTAGCAGAGCTTATATTCTCTTATCCGGGACTTGGAAGCACACTATGGCGTGCAATAAGCGGAGGCGACTACCCACTGATTTCTGCAGTAACACTTATCATTACACTAATGGTGCTTGTGACGGTATTTTTGTTAGATATTATTTATGGTTTTATCGACCCGCGCGTAAAAGCCTCACAGTATGAGTAGGGGGTGTAAGTTATGAAAACACAAATAAAATCCGTTTTACGCTCCGGTAAATTCATGGTTGGATTTGTAATATTCGTATCTATATTGCTAACGACAGTCATTTATCCAATTGTTAATCCGGGTGACCCTATGGCACGTATCGGATATGATTCATTTAGAACAAGACCCGGCACATACGTGTCTTTATATGACAGTCTTGACGGAGTCAACACATTCACATTCAAAATAGATGGTGCAGATGATGTGCGTGTAAATAATAAACTCAGAGGCGAAGATAGTGAACGTATAAAGCGTTGGCTTGTTGAATACGGTGAACAAGAGGAAATAGCCGGTCTCACTGAAGAGGAATTAGATGTTGATGACATTGCAACTCTTTTGGAGTTTTGGTGGGAACACTATTCAGACGAGATTTTCGTCAGAAACCTTACAAATGCTGAACGAAATGCATATATGCGTTTGGATTCCAGATTAGACAGACTTTTTGATATCGATGATTTAAGGGTTTATACACTTGACCCGGAAACAGATGAATATGATATTCTTTTCACAGAGGTTTCATCAGATGACTATGTAAATATCAATGATATTGCAAATGTTGTAACTTTACCGCTCGGAACAGACAACTTCGGAAGTGATGTGCTCAGAAAACTGGTCCTTGCTACCAGTACATCGCTTTGGATTGGACTTGTTGCAGGCACAGTAGCTACACTCTTAGGGTTATCGCTTGGGTTACTTGCCGGTTATCTGGGAGGAATTGTCGATGATATAATTATGTTCTTCACAAATCTGTTTACTGTCATTCCCGGTTTTGTATTGCTTATATTAATATCATATGGGATGTCACAGATGGAAAGGGGAGCAACTACTGTTGCAGTTGTTATAGGACTGACATCATGGGTATGGACAACACGTTCAGTACGCTCGCAGGTTTTGTCACTGCGTAACCGTGACCATGTAAACCTCAGTAAGCTAAGTGGACATTCAATGCCAAAAATAGTAGTTAGAGATATCCTTCCTTACATAGCGTCTTATGTTGTAATGGCGTTTATTCTTCAAATTTCTTCCGGAATACTTGCAGAAGCCGGTCTTTCAATGCTGGGACTCGGTCCGAGCACAACATCAACCGCTACTTTAGGACTAATGATGGACTGGAGTATAATGAAATCCACAGCATTTATACATGGAGCATGGTGGGCATATTATCCTGTAATAACAGTAATTGTACTTATATCGTTCTCACTTAATTTAATGAACACCGGAATGGATCAGGTATTCAATCCGCAGCTTAGAGATTAGGGAGGAGATGAGTAATGGGTAAAATAATGCTTGAAGTCAATGGACTTACGACAAAATATATCACACGTTTTAAAGAAGATGTTTATGCTGTGAATAATGTCTCTTTTAAGCTTGAAGAAGGTCGCTCGGTTGGTATTGCAGGTGAATCAGGTTGTGGTAAATCAACTCTTGCACTGAGCCTAATGGGGTATTACTTCGCACCGCTTCATTACATGAGCGGCGACATCATCATAGATGGACGCAATATTTCAGGAATGAAACCCGATGATGTACGCAAGAATATTTTAGGCTCGGAGATAGCCTACATTCCGCAAGCCGCAATGAATGCACTCAATCCGACTCGCAAGATAATTAAGTTTATAGAGGATGTTGTTCGTGCACACGACCCGAAAGCAACAAAAAAAGATATTTATGACCTTGCTCAGCAACGCTTTGAAGTCCTAAACCTGCCGAAGGACGCACTCCACAAATATGCGGTAGAGCTATCGGGCGGTATGAAGCAACGTACGGTTATCGCAGTTTCAACAATTCTCTCACCAAAGGTGCTCATTGCCGACGAACCATCATCTGCACTTGATGTTACCAGTCAAAAGATGGTTATTAAGATGATAAACGACCTGATGGAGCTGGGACTAATTAAGTCAATGATATTCATAACACATGAACTGCCGTTGCTGTACAACGTAACAGATGACATCATGGTTATGTATGCGGCACAGCTTGTTGAAAAAGGCAATGCAAATCAAATGGTCTTTGACCCCTTACATCCGTATTCAAAAGGCTTGATGGGTTCAATTCTTGTCCCCGAGGACGGCACAAGAGAAGTGAAGCTTACCGCTATTCCGGGTACACCGCCAAACCTGAAAAAGCCTCCCGAAGGCTGCCGCTTCGCCGAACGATGTAAATATGTAATGCCAAAATGCAAAGTTTATAACGTTGATATCAGTGACCTTGGTAACGGACGCAGCAGTAGATGTCTTATGAGCGAGAAGGAGCTGCGGGATATCTATGAAAATGAAGCTCCGGCAGAGGAGGTAGTGAGTGATGAGTAATACAAGTAAGGAAGTATGCCTCAGCGGAAGAGGTGTAACAAAAGTATTCGGATTCGGAAACAAAAAAACAGTCGCTGTAAATAATGTAGATTTTGACTTCTACGCAGGCGACCTGATATCAATAGTCGGCGAATCCGGAAGCGGAAAAACTACACTCATAAAAATGCTCCTCGGGTTAACCTCCGTAACCGACGGCGAGATATTCTTCATGGGCAAAAAACGCAATATCGGTTCACACAGAAAGAAAAAAGAGTACTGGAAAGGTATACAGGCAATTTTCCAAGACCCGTTTTCCTCATATAATATTTTCAGCAAAATAGATTCGGTGCTGCTCGACTGCATCCACATGAGAGGCGGCAGGAGCTTACCACGCAGTAAAAAAGTTGAAATGATGAGTGAGGCATGCAGGTTTGTTAACCTAAAATATGAGGAAATGACAAACAAATATCCATTTGAGCTATCAGGCGGACAAATGCAACGTTTAATGATTGCACGGATATTCTTACTCAAACCGAAAATCTTACTTGCAGACGAGCCCACATCAATGATTGACGCATGTTCTCGGGCAACAATACTTGATATGCTTCTAAAACTACGTGATGAAATTGGTATGACAATAATTTTCATCACACATGACATGGGACTTGCATACTATGTATCCGACACTGTGTATATAATGGAAAAAGGTAAATTCGTCGAATATGGCTCAGCAAATGAAGTAATCCTAAACCCAAAAGCAGATTACACAGTACAACTCCTAAATGACGTCCCAAAAATCCACGACCCTTGGGAATTTTCAAGAAATAGAAAAGAAGATAGCGATTGGACAGAAAAGTTTACCGAGGAAGCAGTAAACGCATAAAAGAAAAAAGTTGTCAGGGGGACGGTTCTCCTGACAACTTTTTATCTTGTAATAAATTTACCGTGTCCGGCTTTTCCCAAAAACTCTCCGTTTTTGTATATAAGCTCTCCCCTGCTGAATGTGCTTACCGGGTAGCCTTTTAGTTTGACGCCTTCCCAGATTGTGTAGTCTAAGCTTGAGTGCATGTTTTTTTGTGAGATTACAAAGCTTTTATTAGGGTCGTACAGCACTATATCCGCATCATTTCCGGGGGTTACTCCCCCTTTTTTGTTGAGCTTAAATATTTTTGCAGGGTTTGCCGAGCAAAGCTCTACAGCTCTCTCAAAGGACAAGCATCCTTTGTTTGCTTCACTGAGCATGTATGGATAGAGATTCTCTACACCCATTACTCCGTTTGGGATTTTTGTAAAGTCGTCTTTTCCCAAATCTTTTTCAGTGGTATTAAACGGGCAATGGTCTGTTGCAACAGTGTTTATGCCTATGTTGTCGTGAGGACGGTTTACAATACTCTCCCAAAGTGCCACTTTGCTTGCTTCTCCCTTAATCGCCGGTGAGCAGACGAAATTTCGCCCGTCGGGTCTTTTATAGACATCGCAAGTGAAGTTCAGGTATTGCGGGCATGTTTCTGCATAAATCTTATATCCGTTATATCCGGAATGGATATTTTTTGCATCATTTTGTGCTTCGAGCTGAGCTTCCTCTACCGCTTTTAACCCTTCCGCACATGCCAAATGAACAATATATATGGTTGCACCTGTTTCTTTTGCAATCCCAATTACATTTTTTACCGATTTTGCTTCAACTTCTTCGGGGCGGGTTAAATAATGATGCCAGGCATCTGTTTTACCCTCTGCAATGAACCTCGCTCTGTTTGCTTCAAGGGTCTCATGGTCTTCTGCATGGACTAAAACCGTTGCGTTCAGTTCTTTTGCATGTGCGAATGTTCTCCTGAACTCATCATCTGTTAGTTTGAACGCGTATGTTGAAAATACCTTAAAGCTTGTTATGCCATGGTCTAAAATAGCTTCCATCTCCGCTAAAATATCTTCATTAACCTCAACAAGCCCCATATGCAGACTATAATCAATGCATACCTTGGGGTCTGCAGTTGCTTTTCTTTTTTCAAAGGCTTCAACCAAAGGAGAACACGAGACCGGTGTTACAAAGTCTATAAAAGTGGTGACACCGCCGCAGGCTGCGGCTTTTGTTCCCGAAAAAAAGTCATCGGCAGATGAAAAGACATCACCAAATGATAATTCAAAATGTGTATGCACATCAATAGCACCCGGTAATACAAAAAGCCCCGAGGCGTCTACAACTTCCGTCTGCACCCCGGGTTTGATGTTTTGCTCAACCGATATTATTTTTCCGTCGTTTATCGCAACGTCAGCAACACATCTGCCGTCTGCGTTAATAACCGTTCCGTTTTTTATGAGAAGGTTCATATTTTCTCAAACTGCTCAACATTCATGACGAATATTGTTGCACCGCCAACTGATACCTCAACCGGCATTGGTGACAGATAGCTCGCTTCGTTCCCGATTATTGTCGGTATTTGCTGGCTGCGGCTTCTGGAATGCTCCTTAATAATCGAAATAACTTCAGGTGTTTTTTCGTCTTCAACACCTACGAGTATGGTTACATTTCCCGAACGTAAAAATCCGCCGGTTGTTGACAGTCTTGTAATACTAAAGCCTGCCTTTGATAAATTTGAAATAACATCATGAGCATCATCTTTGTCAATGACCGCAAGTACCATTTTCATAGTGTCAATCACCACCTGTTTTGTTTTTTGTATTATAGCAACTTTTTGTATTTAACGCAAGCGAATGCGGGAGATATTGTATTTTAACCGTGAGTGTAAGTCTTTGCGGAGCTTTTTGTACGCTTCCGTAAAGTGCATTTCTTTTTCATTCCATACTCTTGGCAGGAAGCTTGCAATTACAATGAAACGAACTACTATTCCTATGCAGAATACTAATTTGTAATGGTCAAACGGTGTTCCCAGATATGTCAGTTCCAGTCTTGCCATTATCGGTGAAAATACTTCAAGTAAAGCTCCGCCTGTCAGGAGTGCTCCCGCAGTTGCAACAGATGTAAATACCGCATAAACCGCCAGTGCAGCAGGGCGTCCTTCCGTCGGAGTGTGGGATAGCTGCATATTTGCCATACAAGCCTCGTTTGCACACCAGAATATACCTCCCAAACAGTTAAATACTATCAAAGGCCAAACCACTCCCGGTGCCGCAAACATCCAGACGAATGAGATAATCGTTGCCGCTATTGTTGAAATTAACATCATCGGTACACTGCCGTATCTGTCCAAAAATACACCCCAGCGTGATATAACGAGAATCGCCATGGTTTGAGCAACAATTTGGCCGAAAACGATTATGCTTATATATGAAAGGTTTAATACGTCGATTGCATATTTGTTAAAAAAAGGACCATTGATGTTTATTGCAAAGCTCCAAAATGTCCAAAATAGCAGATAATTACGCACTTTTTTTGTTGTGAAGCATGCTTTTATGCTTTTTATAAGTGAAAAACCCTCAGGCTTATTTTGAATTGATGAAAATTTCACATTATGGTACATCAGAATATCTATCAATCCGGCTATGCCGCCTATCCCGAAAACAACAGTATACCCAAAATACCCGGGAATGTAGTCGAGCATAAAAGCTATACACAGACCGAATATTAAACCTGCTGCGGTACAGACCTTCTGACGTGTAGTAATGTATCGCCCTCTTACTTCAATCGGAATAACGCTGCCCATAAGTGTCATATGCGTAATGCCAACACATGAGCCGCTCATTGCCGCTAATGTTACAAGAACTATAAGTGCCCATAAGCGTGAATCATCAACCGGAAAAAAGAAAGGAATAAAAGCAATAACTATCCATGAAATCCGCTGAACAATGCCGCCAATCATAAACATCGTCTTGTATTTTCCCGTTTTGACGACAACATGTGACGCATAAATCTGAAGTAGCCCTGCAATAACAGGCAGAGCGGATATAAGCCCAAACGCAAACTCTCTGGCTCCGAGTGCGGATGCGTATCCGGCAAATGCTACTCCCCCCTGTGCAGTAAACAGGAAAGTCCCGATTGCTGCTGAAAGGATAATTATATTTAATATACGAAGAATCTCATCACTTCGCACATAATCTCTGTATGGGCGATTAAACAGATTGTATATGGACATCCTCTATTACCTCTCTGTGCTCACTAGAGTGTATTCTAATCCTATTTCGTTAAAAAAGCAATGTGGATTTTCCTTAAGATTAAAGGATAATCACAGGTCTTATTAATCATATTTGACAAAGGAACACTCTTGGTTTAAAAGAAAAAATACGAGGACGTGACGGTGCGATAAAACAGCTTGCAAATATGGTTCGTGAGAAGTATGATATAACTCAGTTCGATATAATGCTGATGGGTCCTGTAATCGGTGCACATGTGGGACCCGGAGCAGTTGCTTTAATTTTTGAAGCGGATATAACACGCCGGGAGTTCGAGGGCAAGCACTATAAGTAAGATAGAGTTATATGCATATTAATGTCAACAATGTAGAATTATATTACAAGGTCAGCGGTCAGGGTTCTCCTGTTTTGCTTTTGCACGGCAACTCTGAAGACCATGGTATTTTTAAGGTTTTAAGTAAAAAACTCTCTGCTGACCATACTGTATATGCCATTGACAGTCGTGACCACGGAAGAAGCAGTAAGGTGCATCACCTTAATTATATTGATAAAATGAATGACATCGCTGAGTTTATTGAGGTGCTTGGTATTGAAAAGCCAATCCTCTATGGATTCAGCGACGGTGGTATTATCGGACTTTTGCTTGCAATTCATCATCCGGATGTGCTCGATAAGCTTATTATTAGTGGGGTGAACACAAATCCCGACGGATTAAAAAGCTTTCCGATTTTTCTCATTAAGCTGCATTATTTCCTGACAAGAAGCAATAAGATGAAATTAATGCTGACACAGCCTAATATCACACCTGCAGAGCTTGGGAAAATCGTCACACCGACTTTAGTTCTTGCCGGCAGCAAGGATTTTGTAAAAGAAGAGCATACGGTTGCATTAGCGAAAAACATCCCGAACAGTGAGCTTCGTATATTAAGTGGTGAAACTCACGGAAGCTATGTAATAAACAGCAAGAAGCTTTATGGCATCATAAAGACATTTTTAGGAGAGTGATATTTATGGTTACCGAATCTATTAGAAGGAGAGCGGCAAATCTTGCTGTCGGGGCTGTTGTTTTGGTTGCTTTATCAGTGCTTGCAGCGACATTTCTGCCGTCACAGAGGCTCCATGAGCTTATATTGGAGTACGTCGAGCTTAACCGTTGGGTACAGCGGGTTATTGCTGTAGTATTATTGGTTCTTGTCTGGCATTTATATATGCGAAAAAGATTCGCTTGGGTTATATGCATTATTTTACTGTCGGCAAGTCTGGTTTTGCATTTTGTTTTACGGCTACACCCTCTTGGCATTGCATTAGTTAATGTAGAAGCGTTTGCTTTAGTTTTACTTATTGTAAGCTACAATGACTTTAAAAGACCGGTTCACAGACGATTTCGTGTTAAAAATCTCTTGTCTGAGGAAAAAGCTCATATTCGCACACTCGTTTTAAGGCACGGGCAAAACCCCTGTTCTTATCTGGCTTTGGAAAATGATAAAATTATTTATTTCGGCAAAGAAGTCGATGGTGTCATTGCCTACGGCATCGTCGGAAATGTTATCACTGTCTGTGCTGACCCGATTTGTGCACCGGAGGATTTTGTTTGTTTTCTGGCGGAGTTTAAAGCATTTTGTGCAGAGTGTTCCTATGAATGTATCTTTTTGGGTACAACGAGTCTTTTTCTGAAGGAATACGAAATGCTTGGATACAGCCATGTTAAATCAGGAGAGGAAGCGGTTTTTGAGCTTGCGGATTATCAGCTTGCAGGCGGTAAAATGGCGAAGCTGCGGACTTTGATAAATCATGCAAACAAAGAGGTTACAACGCATGAATACAAACCGCTTGAAAAGAAGGATTCTGAGATTGAAAAAGGTATTGGCGCTGTATCGGAAGCATGGCTCGAGGGTAAAAAGAGCAGCCAGCTCGGCTTTTCGGTAGGCGGAGTCAGTCTCGATGACCCGATGGACAGGCGGTATTTCTACGCTGCAGACGCAGAGGGTAAAATTGTTGCTTTTAATGTGTTTTTGCCATACGCAAGTATTGCGGAAAACGGATTAACAAGCATGGGCGGCTACATGGCTGATGTGACACGCAGAATACCTCATGCACCCGGTGGTGTTACAGAAAAGCTGATATACGACGGTTTTATGGCTTTTAAGGATGAAGGCTCAAAGCTCGGCAGCATGGGTCAAGCCCCCCTCGCAAACGTACACGAAGAGGGTGTTCGGGACAATATGACAGTGAAGATAATCGAGTTTATCTATGAAAACTGTAATAAATTTTACGGTTTCAAAGACCTGCACAAGGCAAAGGAAAAATACAGCCCAACCATCTGGGCTCCCGGCTATTTTGTTTTCTCCACAAAAAACATAACACCCGAAATGGTCTTCGCCAGCATAAAAATCCAAAACCCCGGCGGCATAAGTGACTACTTGCTCTCAAGTGTAAGAGGGATGTTTAAGTAAGCGGAGAGTTAACTCGCACTTATAATTCTTCTGTAGAACATCAGGGTTTCTTTTACTTGCCTGACAGAAGATTGGATATTGCTTCCATTACCGTAATGTCATGTCGGATACTGTCGGCAAACTGAGTTATACTTACTTCTATATTTTCTACTTCATTTTCATAATCACTTGTATCATCAAGTGCTTGTAAGGGTTCAATATTTTGCAACTCAGCAACTGCTTTTACTATATCGCCGCCTGTACCTGACAATAGGTGAGATATTGTTGCGATAACACTCATTTTGTATCTTATATTATCAGCAAGGTCGGATATTTCCGTTTCTATATGGTCAATTTTATTTTTTGTTGTTGTAAGTGCAGTTGGTTCGGGTTCTAATTCCGTTTCCGGTTCAATCTCAGGCTCAAGCATTAACTCTGGTTCCGGCTCAATTTCCAACTCTAATTCAGCTTCGAATTCAAGCTCTGCTTCCAACTCCGGCTCTTCAATCGGTTCAACTTCCGGTTCGGGTTCAACTATTACCTCGGTATCTAACTCCGGCTCTGCTTCAATCTCAAGTTCGACATCTACTACAACTTCTTCAAGGTCAGGGTCAACCATAACTTCAACAACTGTTTCAACTTCGAGCTCCGGTGCCGCTTCGATTTCAACATCAATCTCTGCTTCTGCCTCAACGACATCTTCAGCCTCAAGCTCGATTTCGACCTCTGGCTCCGGTTCAACGACATCTTCAACAACAGCTTCATCAACTGTTTCAACCTCGGGCTCCGGTTCCGGTTTCGGTTCTGCTCCCGCTGCTGCAGCTTCCTCCTGTGCCATTGAGTCCATAAAGTCCTTTTCCATGGTGTAGTGTGCTATACATTCATTGAGAAACTCCACACTTTCAGCATCATCGCTTCCTTCAAGTGATTTTTTCAAATTGTCAATGAAATTCCCCTTCTGCTCAAGGTTCATTTCATTAAACATAGTCCTCAGTTTATCTTGTGATGCCATAATAATACCCCATTTTCACTCTTAGTTTTTTCTCACTTAAACATAGCATAACCTTAGAGGATTTACAAGAGGTTATCCTATGAACTGCAATCAAATATCGGCAGCACAAATTTCATTCATTTCAATACATTTGGCTTCAGTATAATTTGCAACGGTTTTTGATAACTTATGTGAAACGTAGTATTTTCAGCCACTTGAATAGTCATAACCCTAAATGACTATTGTGTTTTCTAAGGGTAGTCATTTAGGGTCGACTGGTGGAGCATTTGTACCCAAATACGAACTCTTTTAGGGTTTGGGCTTATGGGTTTGCGGTGGTGGTAACGCTTTGAATTGCAACTCTTTAGTCAATTTGAATATCACCCATTAGTATTAAAGGACACCATGATTGCCTGCTATATGACACTCCGTCTGTTGATTCCATTTCTTTATAGACAACTTCCCCCCATATCCTCTTGATACTATTGCCAAACACAAAGAGCTTTCATTCTTCATTTTATAGTTTTCATACATACTTTTATAAAATTTGCAATTTGAACACGACTTTGGTACTATTGTTATATTAATAATAAAGAGACAGGGGACGGTTCTCTGTCTTACCTTCATATTCGCTGAGAATCGTTAAATATAATTCACCGGAACTGTCCAAACATCATCTTTTAAAGGAAGACGCTCATTTGCCATACAAATAAGTGCTCCGGAACCAAGTTTTTTACCTGAAATCCGTTCAACACAACGAAATGCATTAACCATTGATTTTGACGGGTCACTTGTGGTTTTTATTTCGACCGGGTAGAGTACGTCACCATCTTCTATCAGTAAATCAATTTCGTTTTTATCATTATCACGATAATAATATAGCGGCGGCTTAACAATACCATTGTTAAAATAACTCTTCAAGATTTCAGTAAAAACAAAACTTTCAAATATATGTCCCCACATTGCACCATTAACCAACTGCTGCGGTGTATTCCAGCCAAGAAGCCAACAGGCGAGTCCTGTATCAAGGAAATATAATTTAGGTGTTTTTACAAGCCTTTTATTAACGTTATTGTAATACGGCTCCAATAAATAGACCAATCCGCCTGATTCCAACACAGATAACCACGCTCGAACAGTTTTTACATCCTTGCCACAGATTTCGGCAATCGTTGTTAAGTTCATCATTCTTCCGGTATGTGAAGCCGTGGCTTTTACAAACCTGATAAAAGCAGATTCATCTCGAATATTTAAGACGTCCTTGATATCTTTCTCGATATATGTTTGGAAATATGAACTGTAA
>Ga0123356_10006586_pt1 | contig 11704 bp, 11 predicted proteins | sample TergutEmb28metaG_2_FD_92546 | JGI IMG/M metagenome (GOLD analysis project Ga0123356, IMG submission 92546) | Embiratermes neotenicus P3 segment gut microbial communities from Petit-Saut dam, French Guiana - Emb289 P3 | ecosystem: Host-associated > Arthropoda: Insects > Digestive system > Gut ... | reverse complement strand
GGGTTCATCAGCGTTATCAGGTTCATTTATCGGTAGTTGCCCGTTGTCCACCGGCAACTGCTCTTCGTTTTCTTGTTGAAAAAAGTCGCGGATAGCCTTACCCGCTGTCCAGCCGACAAAGCCTAAGCCCGCAACGATTACAACCATTGCGGCGATTTCCGTGAAGCGGCGCAGAGAGCCTTTACGACGCTTGTAAATGCTCTTTGACCGTCTTACTTTCCTTCCGAATTTTTTTGCCATAATTCATATCCTTAAAATTATCTTGTTGCAATACCCACCGTCAACGCGTTGCGTAGCCGACAAAAGCATACAACGCTAATGAAATTATTCCTACATAAACCAGCGTAATCGGCAACCCGCGAAACGCCGCCGGCACAAGCTCCGAATTAAGCCTCGGGTGGGCGACATAGAGCAAATAACCCGCCAAGAAGAAGCCCAAGCCTGTCCCTATTCCGAAGCCGATGTATCCCGTGATGCTTCCGCCGAACTGCGAATTCAGAAACAGCGCGCCGAGAACAGAGCAGTTGAAAACCGAGAGATGGACATAAGTTCTTATTTTACCGAATAGTTTTGGCAGAAACCGCCAGACTAAAACAAGACTTAAAATATAAATAAAACTTATTACAAGTATATATAAAAGAGGCATAAGTATACCAAAGTAAGGAAGCTCGGAAAAATAATAGTCCAAAACCCACGCCAAAGCCGATGAAAGCGTAGTCACATAGGTAATCACAAGCGAAAACCCTATGACGTGTTCTTTCTTCCTTGAAGCGTAGACAAGGATATTAGGGCCGAGCGCACGTTCAAAAATCGAGTTCTGTAACAGAATCGCGAGCAATGCGGCGTTAAAAAGAGAAGCGAACAGTTGCATTATTTTTCCTTTCGTTTCAGCGAGCGATTGTAGACTGCGCGGCAGATTCCCGCTAAGACGCCTACTATTATAAAGCCGCCGAAAGTAGTTTCAAGCGCGGGGATTTCAAACCCGACTTCGACGCTGAGCGAGCCGATTGCCGAATTGACGAATAAATCGCGCAGAATCCCCGTCAACAGACACACCGCGGCAAACCCCGCAATATACCCCAAAGCCTCATAAAGCATAGAAATATACGGCAGATGAAAGAAGCGGGTTTCGGTCTTTGAAAGAATTACATGGTTCGTTACAAGAATCGGCAGATAAATCCCCGCTTTGATTATAGGCTCGTCGCCCATTATAGTTTGGCAGGCTAAATAAGCAGGGATATATAATGACGCGCTGACAATAGTATATAAAATTATACGCACAGTATAAACCATACTACGCGGGACAAGCCTGCACAGCGCTACAGAAAAAAACGTGATAAAAGCAAACACGAACGATATAGCGAGCGCGCTCTCAAAGTCAACAGCGCCGGCTATAACGGGCCCTATGAGCAGTCCGCTCATCAGGACTATGTTCTGACGAATCAGCCCGTCGGACGGGCGTCCTTTAATTATGGGGCGGGTTTCGGTGGTTTCGGTGTTCATAATGTTCCCTCGGTAGGTTTATTTTCGGTAGTTTCGGATTTTTCGGCAGTTTCAGAGTTTTCGTCAATTGTTCCTTGTTCCTTGTTCCTTGTTCATTGTTAATTGTTCTGCGGCGATTTCTGCGGCGAGAAGTCTGGCGGCTTTTGCCGCTTCCTTGGCGGCTCGTGCGGCTTCTTTTTCAACTTCCGCGGCGGCTCGTGCCGCTTCTTTTTCGGCTTCTGCGGCGGCTTTTGCCGCGGCTTTGGCTGCCGCCTTGGCTTCTTCCTCGGCGATTCTGGCGGCTTCTTCTGCGGCGGCTTTCGCTGCGGCTTCGACCTCTGCGGCTATTCTCGCTTCCTCGGCGGCGATTCTGGCGGCTTCCTCAGCGGCGAGCCTTGCGGCTTCTTCGGCTTTTTTTGCTTCCTCGGCTTCAAATTCCGCTTCCATAATAGCCTCGACCTCCGCCACAGTTTCTTTGATTTCCTTGAAGTCGGTGATTTTTATATTGCTTTTGGGTTCGTGAACTTTTGTATCATCGAGTGGCTCAGAAACCTCGGGATTTTCGTCAATTGTCAATTGTTCATTGTCAATTGTCAATTGTTTCGTGAAGGGGGTTTTTACAGTGTCGAATAACGCCTTGAACGAATCGGCGACAAAGCTTGTTTTAAGCTCGTCAGCGTCAACATAATCGAGAGGGGACACGCCGTCGTTTTTATTTCGTTTTGCTTTTTCCCGCAGACTTCCGTAAAATTCAATGACATACGTCAAAACATTCCGCTTTTTTCTGTTTATTTTAATGACCTTATTGTCAATGGGCGGCATATCATAATTTGAGAGGGATAAATCAATCTCCATAGTCGCTGTTATATCGCCGTCGAAAGTTGCGCCTGATTGCACATCCTCGCTGAAACGCTCATAAGCGGAAAGCTTTCCTTTTAAAGAAGCGGCAAGAAACGCAGTGGTGTCACTGACACGCGCCGAAATAATATCCATTCGGCAGGAAAAAGCGTTCGCGATGAGCAGAGCGAAAATAAACCAGCCCTCAACCCTGCCGCTGAAAACACCCTCCGCAGAGCCTCTGAAAACCACGGTAAGTATTCCCAGCAAAACGCCGTAATACAGCCTGCCGAAGGTGGTTTTCGGCAGGGTTTGCGGGTCGTTCGCCAAGAACAACAGCGCAAAGAATAAATACCCGCCGAAAAGCTCTCTGACAAGCGCACCGATTACATCGTCATAAAGCGGGAACAATAAACGCGAGATTGTAATAACGCTTAAACACGAAATCGTAACTACGACAGAAACAGAACGCCTCAGTAAAAGACAAAGCGCGGAAATTACGATAATAAGAACATGGGTCGTACCGATAGGGCCGGGAAAGTTTCCGAGAAGCATGTCGAGCCCGCTGAGCGACGGAAAAGCGCCTCTGCGAAGCAGAAAGTTTTCAAGCCCTACGTATATCGGAATCGGAACTTCACCGAAAAACGGCAGAATTTCCCCGTGGCTCGGGAATAGAAGCATATCGACGGGATAGCATATAATAAGGAAGGCAAAAGCAACGGCAGTCGGGTTAAAAATATAATTGTCCTTTCCGCCGAAGATGTGCTTAACGCCGATTGCCATAGCCGCGCCGAAAATAACGAGCGAAAAAGGCAGTGTCGCCGGTGACATAAGCGCAAGACAGATTCCCGAAGTAATAGTTGAAAGGTCACGCGGGTTGTAGACCTTTCGGGTGAAATAACAACAGAGGACGTCAACAATAACGCTTGTCAGCACGGCAAATACAACAAGCCCGAGCGAGCGGGTTCCGCTTTTCAGAACCGCCATGCCGAGCAAAACCAGCAGAAAAAGTAACTGGTCGCCGTATATATGCCGCGGCTTCCTCTCGAAAAAAGAGGACTTCCGCTCTGTTGTTTCAAGTGCTTCCATTTATATATCCTTTTATAGTTTGAGGTATTTTTATGCAGATTGATATTCTTTCGTCGAATACGCTGAAGCTTACGTTAAGTCGGCTCGATATGTTTGATTTAGACATAAAGTACGAAAGCCTTTCGGGGAAAAACCCCGAAACCAAGCGGCTTTTAGCTCATGTGCTGAAATCAATCAGGTTAGACCAAATGAGCCATAAGGTCGGCTTCGATTTTACCTGTGAGCGGATTTTCGTAGAAGCGTTCCCCCGTCCCGACGGCGGCTGTATGCTTTATGTTTCCAGCCTTGAAGCCGACGGCGTCGGAAAAAAACGCAAACCGCAGTTAAAACCAAAAGAAGAAATACAAAACACCGAGGAGCAAATAAGCAAGACCAAGAAAGAATGTTTAAAATCACTGCTGATTTTTGAAACAGACGGTGTTCAGGAGCTCGGCTGTGTCTGCAAAAGCCTCTGCTTACAGAAAGAATGGGAAAGAATAAACTTTGAGAGCGCGCTGTATATATGCGAAAATAAATACAGGCTTGTAATTAAAGGCGAAAACAGACTAATAGTAAGAATTATTAAAGAATTTGGCGAGGTTCTTAAAGGCGAGCGAGAGCTTATGCACACCAAAGAAAATTTCAGAACGATTATAGAAGAGAGCGCGGCTGAAAGATTATGTGAACTATTGTAGGGTGCGCAGTCCTCTGCGCACCGCACGCAGAAACTGTGTTAAATCGGGACGCTACATTGCAGAATTTTTTATAATTTTCACAGCCTGTTCCATATCCCCGCTATTCAATAAATATGTACCCACGACGGCAATATTCGCGCCCGCCGCGAAAACAAGCGGCGCGGTTACTTCGTTAATCCCGCCGTCAACCTCAATATCAAGCACAATATTAAGCCTGTCCGCTTCTTCACGGACGGCTTTTATTTTGTCGAGTGATGTATTTTGGAACGCCTGCCCGCCTGCTCCCGGCTTAACGCTCATTATTAAAACCATGTCGCAAAGCTCTAAGTACGGAAAAACGTCTTCAACATCGGTTTCGGGATTGGCAGAAATGCCCGCCTTTACGCCTAAGCTTTTTATAAGTTTTAAACATGCCTTGGTGTCGCAGGCGCTCTCGGCGTGAATAGTAATAATGTCCGAGCCGGCGGCGGCGAATAAAGGTATAAGCTTGGTCGGGTTATTAACCATGAGGTGGGTGTCAAGCGGCAGTTTCGTGTGAGGGCGCAGTGATTTTACGACGTAATCGCCGAAAGTTAAGCTCTCGGTGAAAACGCCGTCCATAACGTCAAGATGAACCATGTCCGCTCCGGCGGCTTCAGCCCGCTTTAATTCTTTCTCAAGATTTGCAAGGTCTGAATTTAAGACCGACGCGGAAATTTTTACACTCATAAATCTATACCTTATTAAATATTATAGGGGTACATTTTTTATTATACAATTTCGGTCATAAAACGTCAAGTGGCAGTTTATGCCCAAAAATAAATAACATGACGTCTTTTTTCAGCCGAAAAACAACATGATGCTATTTTCTGTTCACAAAATACAAAATGTCGTATACTTTGACATTATTTTACAATTGAGGAAAAATATGGAAAAAAGAAAAGAAAGTTTATTTTTTAGCATATTATGGGGGAAGGTCATATTATTATGTCGGATTTTCATTTTTATTTTTCATATGAACAGGCAGAATAATTTAACAAACCCCGCTACGAAGAAAGTCAAAAAACCTCGAAAATCTCTGCAATAATCGCATGAGCCGAATTATATATACAATCGGTAGCATTTTTTTGTAATAATTGCACAATATGTCGAATCTTTGCAACACCAGTGCCAAACCCGATTTCAGAAACATAAACGCCATGAACTTGTTTTCTACAGAGAGTAAAATAACGGCTTCGTTTGATTTATTGTAAATTACAAAACAGGTTGATTTTAATTGTTTTTAAAATAATCGGCAGAGAAATATTCTGTAAGTATATAACGCGATAAATTATCCTTAAAGTAAAGGCTTGCAAAAAAGAAAAAACTGCGATATAATAAAAAACAGCAGAATAATTTTTGAGCGGGGAAAAATAAAGGCATGGGATTTTTTAATAAATTCGGACAGGGCAAAAATAAAACAAAAAGAACCTCAAAGGATTTTACGCCCGGAGGCTCGGTTGATTATATTATTTGCGGGCTGGGGAATCCCGGAACCCGCTACGAGGACACAAGGCACAACTGCGGCTTCATGGTTTTGGACGTTTTGGCGGAGCAGGGCGGTTTTAAAATTAAAAAATTGAAATTTAAGTCTTTGTGCGCTTTTGAAACCATTGACGGTGTGAAGTGCCTTTTGATGAAGCCGACGACCTTTATGAATTTAAGCGGGGAAGCGCTGACAGCCGCGATGAGCTTTTATAAAATACTGCCGGAACGGGCAATCGTGGTTTTCGATGATTTTTCACTGCCGCTCGGCGCTTTGAAAATCCGCAAGAGTGGGAGCGACGGCGGGCATAACGGCATGAAAGATATAATTTTTAAATCAAACAGCGATGCGTTTCCCCGTGTGAAAGTCGGAATCGGTCAGCCGCCCCACGCTGATTTTAACGTCAAGGACTGGGTGCTGTCGCCTTTCAAAAAAGATGAGGGTAAAAAAATTGAAGCGGCGTTTGAAAAAGCGGCTTCGGCGGTAAGGTTAATGCTTAAAGGTGATATTGACAGGGCGATGAATGAATTTAACGGACGTGTGTGAGAGCGTAGCGGGCTGGTGAATCTATCGCGTCGATTTCGCAAAATACCCCTGCGCTCTATTGACAGCTTTGAAATTTTATGTTAATATTAAAACGTAAATCAAATTTACCACAAAGGAGAACACAATGCTCAAAATTAACAACCTCAACAAAAGCTACAAGAATTTTCAAGTGCTGAAGGGGCTGAACATGAACCTCGAAAGAGGCGATGTTTACGGCTTTCTCGGCACTAATGGTTGCGGGAAAACCACCACCATGAACATTATCTGTAATATAATTCCCAAGGACAGCGGAGAGGTTGCTTTCGATGGCGGGAAAGTAAAAATCGGCTATCTGCCTGAAGCGCCCGCGCTGTACGGTTATATGAACGGCTACGAATACCTTGACTTCATAGGGGCGTGCTGTGAATATCAGGGGGATATGAAAACCCGCACTGCCGAGGTTCTTGACATTGTAGGCATGACCGAGGGCGGCAAGAGATTAATTAAAGGTTATTCACGAGGGATGAATCAGCGGGTGGGAATCGCCGCCGCGCTCTACGGAAAGCCGGACTTGATTATTCTTGATGAGCCGACTTCCGCGCTTGACCCTGCGGGGCGTGCGGAGGTAATGGAAATAATAAGAAAATTAGCAGACACGGGCTCTACTATTATCTTATGTACGCATATTTTGTCGGACGTTGAGCGGGTGGCAAACAAAGTAGGCATAATGACCAACGGCATAATAACCGTTGAGGGCGAGCTGAACGAGGTTATTGAAAAATTCGGGAGCGCCTGCGCGATTAATGTAAAACTACGGGAGCAAACACCGGAAGCCGTAACCGCGCTCTGCTCAGTGAGCTTAGCCGAAAGAAGTGAAGCTACAAAAACAGACGGCGTGACCACTCACGCAAAAGCCGGGGTCACAGAAAAAGAGCTTTATAATAAAGTTATTATGACCCTCGCCGAAAATGATATTCTGCCCGAGTCGGTGGAGTTTCGGCGCATAACGCTTGAGCAGATTTATATAGGAATCACCAACGGCACTTTAAGTCCGTCAGCGATATAAGGAGGAAAGAAAATGCAAACTAAAGCAAGCTTTAAGAAAGAATTTTTAGCATTTTGGAGAAGCAAAAAACTTATAATTTTAACCTGTGTTTTTATCGCAATGGCGCTGTTTGCTTCTGCCTTGACACGCGGAATGAGCGAAATACCGGGCTATTCGGAGATGTACTCTGCTGCGTCAGCCGGTGTGCAGGCGGCAATCTCATATATTGCAGAAGTAGGACTGCTTGTGTTCATACTGCTTCTGAACAGCCATGCGGGCGGTGAGCAGAAAAGGCGTTCAATTATAATTCCGCAGAGCTCGGGGCTGGGCAGTGTCAGTTATATTTTTCCTAAGTTTATCTTTTATCCGTTAGTTGTTTTCGCGCTGTCAATCATCGGAACACTTGCGGCGAGCGGATTATCGGCTTACTTTTTTGAGGATAACAATTTAGTTATGTCGCAGGTGCTTGCCGGCGGTGCTATTCTCGGCGTTTATATGATGATGTATGTCTGTTTTCATATTTGTATAGGGACGGCGACCGGTAAAGCGGGAGCAAGCGCGGCGATTTGTATTGTGGCGGCGTTGCTTCTTCCTACGATTTTTGAGATGCTGAGTGTGGCGGGGCAGTTTTCGGAAATGATGGCGGGAGAAATTGTGGAATCTACCGCGACTTACGCCTATAATCCGTTCGCGCTTTCACTCATGGCGCAAAAGGTTGTCGGCGGGGGCGTAGAAACGCAGGATATAGTGATGACCTTGGCGGTTGCTTTTGCGCTTATGGTTATTGTTTATTTCATCGCGCTCTTCGCACAGAACGCCAGAAAAATCGACAATTCGGGAAATGAGATTCTGATATGAGCGCTTTAAATATAGGTTTCATCGGCACGGGATGGATAGCCGAGCGAATGGCAAAAACGATTTCGGAAATGGCGGACGAGGGGATTTTCCTTGCCGCTGTGGGTTCGCGCAGTCTGCAAAAAGCGCAGGAATTTATTAATAATCACGGAACGCATAAATGCGTTCCCTACGGGTCTTACGAAGAACTTGCGGCAGACGACTCGCTTGATTTAATCTATATAGCAACACCTCACTCGCACCACTATGAACATGCAAAGCTGTGCATGGAAAACGGCAGGAATGTACTTGTCGAAAAATCATTTACAGTAAACGCGAAACAGGCGCGGGAGCTTGTCGAAATTTCACGCGGGAGAAAGCTTCTTTTAGCAGAAGCTATATGGACAAGATATATGCCGAGCCGTTTTGCCCTTGAAAAAATTCTTGCGTCTGAAATTATCGGCGAACCGGTTATGCTTACGGCGAATCTCGGTTACAATAATATTCACATGGAGCGAATGTATGAGCCCGAGCTCGCGGGCGGCGCGCTTCTTGACCTTGGCGTGTATCCGATTAACTTCGCGCTGATGGCTTTCGGGAATGACATTGAACGCATTGAAAGTTCTGTCGACTTATTTCACACCGGCATTGATTTGCACGATAATATTACAATACATTTCAGGGACGGTAAACGCGCCGAATTGTACGCCAGCCTTGACGAAAGCACCGACAGAAAGGGAATAATCAAAGGCGACAAAGGCTGGCTCGAATTTGAAAATATCAACAACTGCGAATGGATTCGGGCGCATATAGACAACGCGAGCGAAAACAGAAAAGTGCATTTTGATGTACCTGAGCAGATTACCGGACTTGAATATCAGATTCGTTCATGTAAAAAAGCGATTGAAAATAAAGAAATCGAATGTCCCGAAATGCCGCACGAGGAAATCATCAGAGTTATGGATATTATGGATAGTTTAAGAAAAGAGTGGAAAATTAAGTATCCGTTTGAATAATCGTTGACGAGGCTATCGGATTATGCTATACTGAGAAAAGCAAAAATAAAAAAAGAAAGGCACGGCGGGTTATGAACAAGAAAATATTAGCAGTTATTATAGCTGTAAGTGCTGTGCTTTTTACAGGCGCGGTGACTATTCTTGTGCTGATTTTCAGTGGCGGCGGCGACACGCCCGTGAACAACCCGAATCTCTACCCGACGGGGACTACGACCACGCCTGTTACGACTACTACAACCACGCCGCCGACAACTACAACGCCCCCCGAAACAACTCCCGAAGTTACTACAACCCCTGAGCCTATTGTGTACATTCCGTCGCCGGTCAGAAGCGATTTTGTTCAAAGCTTAGTCACGCAGAAAGCCGATGTACCCCGCGGGATTGAATATTTCGACAACGCAATGATTATCGGCGATTCTATAACCACAGGCTTCAGTATATGGCAGCAGCATATAAAATTTAACGGGCAAACGCTGGACAATACTATAATTTTCGCGTCGGGAAGTTACGGGATTTTCAACGCGCTCAGAGAGATTACAAACGACAGTATTCACCCGAAAATGGACGGCAGTCAAATCCGCCCCGAAGACGCGGTTGCGGCATATGGTGTAGAGCGGGTGTTTATTTCAATGGGGCTGAATGATGTTTACATGGAGCTTGAAACATTTTTAGATAATTACAGAAAGCTCATCAATCGCATTACCGAGAAAAACCCCGATGTCGAGATTATAATTCTCCCCGTGCCGCCGTATATGGAGGAAGCACAGCCGGCAGGGCGCAACGCTCGGATTGCTGAATATAACAATGCGCTGATTGTGCTCGCGCATGAAATGGGAATAGCGTTCATAGACAGCACCGTGCCGCTTCGTGACGATAACGGGAATCTGAAAGGGGAGTTCTGCGGCGACCCGTTGCCGACAGGGCAGGGGTGTCATTGGGTACCGGCGGCGTATTCGGAGGTGCTGAAATATATAGCGGAGCATCCGGGGGCGGAGAGGTAAGAAAATATAATATAACAGCAGATAAACTTACCGCTTATGTCGCTACGAGAGGAATAATCTGGTAGGGACAAGTAACAATGATAACAGATAGGGCCCCCCTATCTGTTATCTGAATATTAAAGTAATTATAAGGAGTCCGTAATGAAAAGCCTCTTTTTTTTAATTTTATCAGTACTTGTTTTATCAGCTTGCTCTGATAGTGAGAAAAAACCTGATGAAATGATTAAAAACGTTGCTATAACAAACATTATAGAAACACCTAATATCAAAGACGAATCGTTACAAAACAAGGATATATACGATAGTTTTCAGGTATTTGTTAATATAGAATTGCTTGATGATGTTTTTTCTGCTGAACAAATGAACATGGATATAATCAAAAAAACCCCCGGAGTCTCCTATCACTTTCATTCAATTAATGAAGAGGGGCATTTATATTTTTACAGGTCGACAGATAGTGTTTTTTCCGAAGAAGTTGCATATATAGGGTTTTATGATATTTTTATCAAGGAAATTACCATAATTAAAGAAGCCGTTGACGCATTTACGCAGTTTTCTATTCATTTTGTTAATGAGGATTACATTCTTTGGGCTGAGAGTTATGATGGTTCAGATTGGTATAAATATAGACTTTGCTTATATGATAAAAACACCGGCGAAGAAATAATTTATTTCGAACCGGAAATTGTATATACAAGGTTTATGAATCCGCCTTGTGTTTTTAATGATAATATTTATTTTGAGTATATGTATTCAGTTGATAATGATTGGATTTACGTTGATTTATTTGAATTTAACATCTCAACCGGAACATTAAAGGTCTTTGATACGCAATCAAAAAAGCCTACATTATATCAAGAGGGAGTATCTTATCTTAAGCAATCAGACGATAACAAATTAGTATTAATTAATTTTTTTAATAATGATAGCGTCATTAGAACATTTATGGATTTACCGGATTTAAACGCTCTTTACTTTTCTATATATGATGATGTATTTGCTTTTACTTATCCTTTATATGAGGAAGATTCAGATTATGAGGGAATGATTGGTTCCGGAGCCGCCTATTTAACTAAAAGCGGAGAAGCGGTAAAAGTTTTAGAACCTATTGAAACAGGATTTTATATTAACACCTTTGATTTTTATGGGAATATCGGGGTTTTCAATTTCACAGAAAAAACATACCCTTTTTACTATAACATATCCAATAACACTCTATATATCGTAAAAGATACAGAAAAGCAACATTATCAAGTTATTGCAAATAATTCATTTATACTGTATATTTTTGTCAACGAATCTCGTTATGAATATATAATGAGAAATTTCAATTAGCGTACATTTTTGTATATGGATATTTAGAATAACAAATGACAATACCGTAATTTTTGCCACGGGAAGCTACGGGGTTCTTAACGCGCTTCGGGATATTCCGGCAAGCAGTATTCACCGCGAATATAACAATAGTCTGAAAGGTGAATTTTGTAACGACTCGCCGGGACAGGGGTGTCACTGGATTCCGGCGTCGTAAATATAAGATTACAAGAAAAAAGCGTTGAGTTTTCAACGCTTTTTATTCTTCGCTCTTTTAATAATCGTCCCTGCTGCCACATTTGTCACAAAGACTGTTTCCTGTGTAACAACAAAGCTCTTGGGCATGTCAAGCGAGCAATAATAAACCCCGCCGCTTTTTTGGG
>Ga0123356_10006585_pt1 | contig 11704 bp, 8 predicted proteins | sample TergutEmb28metaG_2_FD_92546 | JGI IMG/M metagenome (GOLD analysis project Ga0123356, IMG submission 92546) | Embiratermes neotenicus P3 segment gut microbial communities from Petit-Saut dam, French Guiana - Emb289 P3 | ecosystem: Host-associated > Arthropoda: Insects > Digestive system > Gut ... | reverse complement strand
TGTATTGCTGATAACATTTGTTATTTTAAGCTGTGCCAGAGAAGAAAAAGGAGAACCGGAAATTGAAATACCGGTATTTGCTGTTAATACTACATTAGCAGTCGAAGGCCAGATTCAGGATTACCTTACTTTTTCCGGCGATATAATCGCAGGTTCAACAGTAGATGTACATCCGGAAGTTGCAGGAAGAATAACGCAGGTTTATGTTTCTGTCGGCAGCAGAGTAAACAGAGGCGCCCCGATAGCAGCTATCGATCCTTCCCGCCCCGGAATGACATTTCGTCAAAGTGTAACAACCGCTCCAATCAGCGGCACGATAGTTGCAATGCCGGCGCAGGTAGGTATGACTGTAAGTCAGGCAGTGCCATTGGCGCGTATAGCAGGCGGCGGCGGACTGGAGATAAAAATCAGCATAGCTGAACGTTTTATATCCAGGATTACACCGAACCTTTCCTGCGAAATTACCCTGGATGCCTGGCCGGGAGAAATTTTTTACGGAAGCATTACAGAAGTATCCCCGACTGTCGATCTCGCATCACGTACCATGGAAGCCCGTGTTAATGTAAGAGATACAGGTTCCAGATTAAAACCGGGCATGTTTGCAAAAGTACGTGTTATTACAGAACGCAAGAATGATATCGTAAAGATTCCATCAAGCGCTGTTATAAACAGATTCGGAGAACAGTATGTTTATGTTGTGGGAAAAGATGAAGAAAACCCGGAAATTGACATTGTTAGAAAAAGAATTATTGTACCCGGTATCTTGATCGAAGGCGTTATGGAAATTCAAAGCGGGCTCGCACCGGATGAAGAAATCGTCGTCAGGGGGCAGACATTGCTGGATGACGGTTCCAGAGTAAATATAATTGAGCGTATAACTCCGTTAAGGGATCAGTTATGAGCATGGTAAAAACGGTCGTATCGCGGCCAACAACGATATTTATAATATTCGCCCTGCTTATCGGGCTTGGGCTTTTCGCGATGCTGAATCTGCCAATTGATCTTTATCCGGAAATTAATCCGCCTATACTGGCAGTATTCACATCTTATCCGGGAGCAGGCCCGGAAGAAGTTGAACGATCTGTTACGCGCCTTCTGGAAGCAACCTTGTCCAGCGCATCGGGTCTTGAAAAAGTTTCATCAACCTCAAGCAAGGGGTCCAGTCTTGTAATAATGGAGTTTACCTACGGGACAGATATGTCCGACGCATCAAACTCCATCCGTGATTTGCTTGATCGCATAAGAAATTATATACCCAGCGGCGCACAAGCGCCGATGATCTTTAAATTTGATCCTTCCATGATTCCAATAATGGGTCTTATGGTTACATCAGACAGGCGCACTCCGGAAGAATTACGTGAAATCGCAGAAGATACCATTGTCCCCAGAATTGAACAAACACCCGGTATCGCAACCGCTTCCGTAGACGGAGGCAGAGAAAAAATTATCCGCGTAGAAATTCCCCAAAGCCGGCTTGAAGCATACAATATGACAATAACGCAAATTCAGCCAATGCTCGCAGCGCAGAATGTACAAACTGCCGCCGGAACAATCACAGAAGGCGGAATGTCTTACATACTTACAACAATGGGTGAATATACATCGCTGGACGAAATCAGGAATACTGTTGTGGGTTTCAGAGGCGGAGGTTTCGCTGCCGGACAGGTAGAAATGCCAAGACAAATACTCTTACGCGACCTTGCCGATGTATATGAAGGTTACCGGGACGAAACCAGCGTTGTTTATGTAGACGGACAATCCGCTGTAATGCTTCAGGTACAAAAGCAAAGCGGAAAAAATTCCGTACAAACCGCAAATGAGTTACGCGCTAGACTGGAAAGAATGGGCAGGGAGCTTCCCCCTGATATAGAAATTACAGAACTTTTCAGCACTACAGATATTGTAGAAAATTCTCTTAATCAGGTAACAAGAACTGCGTTTATGGGCGCGTTCCTGGCGATTTTTACGCTTTTTTTATTCCTGCGTTCCACAAAACCTACAATAATTATCGGTATTAGTATTCCAGTATCAGTAATTATAACAATGTTACTAATGTATTTTATGGGGCTTACCCTAAACCTGATGACAATGGCAGGACTTGTACTTGGAATTGGAATGTTAATTGATAACTCTATAGTTATACTTGAAAACATTTATCAATACCGTGAAAAAGGAGCGAAGTTAAAAACAGCGTCAATACTCGGAACATCGGAAATGATAACAGCCATTACAGCCTCTACTATTACAACTATCTGTGTTTTCGCACCTCTTGTAATGTTCCAGGGTCTTTTGGAAATAGCCGGCGAATTATTCTCCGGCCTTGCTTTTACAGTTGTTATATCATTGGGGATTTCATTATTTACAGCTATTTTTCTTGTTCCGGCATTATGCAGTCATTACCTGCCAATTGTTACGCGAAAACAAAAACCTTTAAAGGGTATTTTATTAAAAATAGATTCATTGTTTGAAAGATTCTTTATCTGGCTGGAAAATATATATAAAGGAGCTGTAAAAAGAGTTCTTAAACATAAATTAATTGTTGTTTTATTTCTTCTCGCGCTGCTTGTAGTCAGTATAATTTTAATTCCCATTATAGGCTGGGAATTTATGCCTGCGCAGGACGAAGATAGTGTCCGGGTAACGGCAACTCTTCCTATGGGAACTCCCTTGCAGGAAACAGAGGCTGTTTTAAGGCAGCTGCAGTTAATAGTAGAGAGGGAAATTCAGGGTTATGAAAGACTGGTTCTGCGCGCGGGCGGCGGCGGTTTTATGGGATTCGGCGGAAGTAATACAAACTCGGGATCATTAAGAATCAATCTGCCTGAATATTCAAAAAGAATAGAAAGCGCGAATGAGATACAGGATAAACTGCGTCCGTATTTTAATCAGTTTCCGGGTGTAATATTTTCATTCGGCGGCGGCATGATGGGCGGCGGCATGATGGGCGGCAACGCTGTAGATATAATTATACGTACAGATAACCTGGTTAAAGGCAAGGAAATCGGTGAAAGAATAGCAGCTTTACTTAAAGAAAGACTTTCAGAATATGTAACAGAACCGCAGGTAGATTTAAGAGACGGACTGCCTCAGTATGAAATTATTCTTGATCGCGAAAAGATGTACGCGCTTGGTCTTAACACCTTTACAATCGGTAATGAGATAAGAGCTGCGGTTGACGGTATTACCGCAACAAGGTATAAATCCGGCGGTAAAGACTACGATGTAATACTTATCCTTGCGGAAGCAGATCGCAATACCCTGCCCGCACTTGATCATATATTTATTAATAGCCAGGTAGCGGGCAGAGTTCCCCTTTCCAGCTTTGTAAGTTACCAGGAAGGAACCGGTCCTCTTTCCATTAACCGCGAAAACCAAAGCCGTGTTATTCACGTAACAGCGGGAGCTAGACCAGGTGCAAGAACAAATCATTTACAGGGACTTGTAGAAGATCTAATCAGGAAGGAAATCCCTATCGAAGATGATGTAATTATTGAATACGGCGGCGCAAATTCCGAAATGATAAAAATATTCAGCAGGTTTATATTGATATGTATCGTAGCAGTATTTCTTGTTTTCGGTATTATGGCAAGTCTTTTTGAATCATTCCGTTCTCCGTTCATCATTATTTTTACAATCCCGCTATCGTTAATCGGAATTGTAGCGATATATCTGATTACCAATACAATCTTTAACGTACTGACTGCGGTTGGACTTTTGGTATTAATCGGAATAATTACAAACAACGGAATTATCCTTGTAGATTATACAAATCTTCTGCGTAAACGCGGATATCCGTTAAATGAGGCGATTGTAGAAGCAAGCCGCAGCCGTCTTCGCCCGATTTTAATGACAACCGTTACAACAATTCTGGGACTTGTACCAATGGCATTCTTCCCCGGCGAAGGCACAGAGCTAGTCGCTCCAATCGGAAAAACCGTTCTCGGCGGATTGTCATTCGGTACACTGATGACATTATTCTTAATGCCTGTAATGTATGGTATTATTAATAAACATTCTGACAGGCGAATTGCCAAAGCTCAGGCAAAGAGGGATAAAATTGCTGCCGGCGAGGGGCGTTCCAAAACAAAAATAGGTGAACAATGAAACTTTGTTTCGTAAATAATTAAAAAGCGCAGCCGGCAGGCCGCATAAAAAGAGGTTAACATGATTCGTATAGAAATTGTCGCTAATCGTTCTGTAGAGGAAAATATTCTTGAAGCCCTGGCAAAAGAGCAAGTTGGTAAATATTACACAAAGATTCCTAATATACTGGGAGTCGGCGCCTGCGGTCCCCGCATGGGAGACGCTGTATGGCCGGAAGAAAATTTCGCTCTTATTATTTGGTGCGAGGAAGAAGAAGCTCACGGGATACAACGGGCCATCGCATCGGTAAAAGAAAAGTTTCCCGGCGAAGGGATAAAGTTGTTTGGGATTAATTAGTGACTAGTGTTTAGTGTGGAGTGACTAATGAGTAGCAACTAATGAGTAGCTGCGTTTCTACTGGTCAGAAAATGGTATCATTTCTACTGGTCGGCGACAACTAATGAGTAGCTGCTTGTAACAACTAAGAATGTTTTATAAACTTATCACTTCGTACTTATAACTAAGTTGGATATAAAAAAATGCCAGACACCGCATTTTACAACGAAGTTTCTCGTGCAAAACGGCATCTGGCAGTGTTACAACTTAATGCAAACAATGTTAAGGAGCTGGATCAGCAACGCCGATTGTACCGCCATTATTGTTGAAAGTACCATTATTATTACGTACATCAAGCGGGGTCTCCACCTCATCTTCAACTCTAAAATTGCCGGTAATTGTACCGCCGTTCATGGTAAAGATACAGTCCCAATCAATATATACACCGCCTGCTCCCCAAAAAGCTAAAGACTTATTGCCGGTAATGATGCCGCCGTTCATGGTAAATCTTCCTGCAGCACTTCCTGAATCAGCTAAAGATACGCCGCTACCTCCACGATCAGATTGATTTCCGCTGATTTCTCCGCCGTCCATTATAAAAGTACCAGCTACATTCACAGCACTGGCAACAGGTCCAAATTCACTGGAATTGTTATGCCCGGTAATTTTAGAACCGTCTTTCATTGTTAAGGTTCCTTTGCTCACATTTATTAAAGAGTTTTGACCGTTATTAATGCCTATGAGAGTAATATTATCTCCCAATGTTAGACTTCCTATACTCGGAAACTCCCAATCTGCGCTTCCTATCATAAAAAGCGATTCGTTAGCATTTCCGTTGTACTGTATGTTTCGCTCGCCGCCAATGCCTATAATAGTGAGAGTTACTTCAACATCAGGTAATTCCCATGAACCCAGGTATAATGCGCCAGAAGTTACATTTTGATTTATTAACAGGGTGTATAAAATGGGGTCTACCTCAGTACCGGGATTTTCATTGACATAGGTAACAGCAGCAGCGATGTCGTTTGCCGTTACGCTTGCAATGGGGGTGTCGCTTGCGGTTATCGGCCAAGCTTTTGCATACAGTCCTGCCGCTGGTTGGCCAGGGCCGGGGTCAACAGTAACAGAAACTGCGGCGCTGGTCTTGCTTCGGAAACCTGGTGCGCTTACTGTTACGGTGTAGCTCCCGGCTTCTAACGGCGTGAATTCATTAGAGTCTGTACCGACATTCTCTGAACCCTTTTTCCATTGGTAGGAGACATCTTCTTCTCCGCTGTATGTGGCTGTTAATTTAGTGCCGGTGAAAACATCGGTATTTGGGTCAATCGTAATTGATCCCGGCAGGATGGGATCACCGTTATTATCGCCATTACAAGCCGTTAGTAAAAATCCAATTATTACGACTATGGCAATAATCCCCATCATTTTAAACATATTTTTCATAAGAATCTCCTGTACGATTATTGTACAACAAAAGTACAACAAAATATAGGTCGTTATTGGGGACGAACAACACGAAAGCCAATATCATTGTCCCTGTCGCCCGGATAGCTCATACTCCGAGCAGTTGAACGATGATCCTGCGTACCTCCGCCGCGAAAGCCGCCGCCACGTTCTATACGACGGTTGCCGGAAGCCGCACCTGTGGGATCTGTTTTCGCTTCGCTTGTGTAGCTTCCAAACCAATCCCAGCACCATTCCCTTACATTCCCGCTCATGTCGTATATTCCCAAACCATTAGGCGCTTTAAGCCCTACTTCATGGGTGATAAATCCGCTGTTGCCGCTATGCCATGCGACTTCGTTATCATCATTGCTGCCTGAATACGTAAAATTGCTGGGCGAACCATCCCCACCTCTCGCTGCGAATTCCCATTGCGCCTCGGTTGGCAGACGGTAACCTGTGGAACTGGAAACTATTTCAATTGTGTCCCATAATCCTCTTGGGCTATCCCACCGCCTTGGCGGAGCACCCCAGTCCGATGGATCTGTACTGCCGTTAATTTTGTACGCAGGACTTAAGCCTTTTTTCATACTCAGCCTGTTACAGAATATAATCGCGCTATTCCAGCTTACGCTCTCAACAGGACATTTTCCTTCCCATTCTCCGGCTGCGGACGGATTGCCGTTGGCAAACGTATGCCAACTGGGATTTTCTCCCATTACTGCCAGATACTCTGCCTGTGTTACAGGGTATTTGCCAATGTAAAATCCGTTTGTAAAAGTTACCTGATGCACAGGGTTTGAATTAAATAGGTTACTACCCATTTGAAAACTGCCTGCAGGAACCCAGATCATTTCAATCTCAGGCGCTGGCTGACTCGTCATAAAATCAATGATAATACCGATAGTTCCGCCTGTGCGGTTTAGATTGTAACTAGAAAAAAGAAATACATCTGCCCATTGCGGTGTGTCCGGTCCTCTTCTGTTACTGGAAATAGTACCGCCAGTCATTTCAAAATTGGTATAAAAATTTACAAGTACACCGCCAGAGCCGAAAAAAGTGTAAGACCAATTGCCGGAAATCGTACCGCCAGACATGATAAATAAGCCAGCTTTTACTTCGTCATATAACCAAGATCCATCATTCACCACAGATACACCAGCAGTTCCAATTACATCCATGCTTATAGAAATATTTCCGCTGATTTCTCCGCCTTCCATAATAAAAGTATCATTAACCAATACCGCGCCATGTTGACTTTCGGTTCTATGTCCGGTAATTTTCGAACCTTCTTTCATTGTAAAAGTTCCGTTATACACCAATACCAAAGAAGTTGTGCTGTTATCAATGCCTTTAAGGGTTATGTTGTTACCCAGTGTGAGATTTGCTTTTGCGTTAGAATGAAAATCTCCTATGGCAAAAAGACCTCTGTTGACAGGACCGGCATATTGTATGGCTTGCTCTTCGCCAAGACCTATAATGCTCAAGTTTATGGAACCGCTATTCGACATCAGCTCTTGATTACCAGTACTCACATCCCTATCGATAAAAAGTGTATATGTACCAGGATTTGCATTGATATAACTTATAGCGGCGTTAATGTTATTTGCAGGAACATCTGCAATAGGAGCGTCACTGGCAGTTATAGGCAGTTCTTTATTATACAAACCCGGTTTGACCCCGGTAAATAAGCCTGGTAAACGAGGACGCAAGGCTTCGATGTCATTCCAAAGATGACAAGATGAGAGTGATAATATAAAACCCACGCACAGAAGGCAAGAGGAAAACAAGTTAAAATAAAGAGCCTTTTTGTCCATATATGTCATCTCTATTTATTAATATAACCCAAAAAAGCCTTATTTGTAACTATAATGAATAATTTAAAGTAAACATCCGCACTCACTTGACAAGTGTGGATGTTTGCTTTAATATATAAATAATGACTGAAATGGTATATACCCACAAAGAACTTGAAAAACTCTTCAAGTCTGATTATCAGATAAAAAAAGCAATAGCTGACAAGAAAATCTATAAAATAGAAAAGGGCATTTATAGCTATAAACAATTCGTACATCCGTTAGAAATAATCACAAAGAAATACGCTCATGCGATTTTCACAATGGATAGCGCTTTTTATTTTCACGGATTAACCGAAGTGATCCCCAACAAAATGTATTTAGCGGTAAAAAGAGATTCTGCAAAAATCACTAACCGCAGTATAATTCAGGTTTTTGTATTAGATAAATTTCATGAAATCGGTAAAACACAAATGGAGTTCGAAGGAATAACAATAAATATTTATAGAAAGGAAAGAATGTTGATAGAGCTAGTCAGAAATAAGAAAAAAATAGCGTACGATTATTACAAAGAAATCATTAGCTCATACAGAAGAAAAGCCGCTGAATTAGATGTAATGTTCATAGAAAATTATGCAAAACAATTCGATTCAGAAAACTATATTTTTAGAACGATACAAGAGGAAGTGTTTTAATGAATTTAAATGATATCAGAAACAGCTACATATCTGAAAACTATGAATTTCTGGATGCATCCAGTAAAACTTGTCAGGATGTCATCCTTTATAAACTTTCAAAAAGTTCATTATCAAAGAATGTAACGATTAAAGGCGGTGTAATCATTCAACATATTTCAAATGATAAGCGCAGGGCGACAAGAGATTTTGATCTGGATTTTATCAAATATTCGCTTAGCGAAGATGCAATAAAAATATTCATTGATACTCTCAACAAAGTAAATGACGGCATAACAATAAGTATCATCAGACCAATAGAAGACTTAAATCATCAGGAATATCAAGGGAAAAGAGTTATTATAGAATTAGCTGATGTTCAAAATAATATAATAGAAACAAAACTTGATATTGGTGTTCACCAAAGCATGGATATAGAACAGGAGGAGTACTGCTTTGGTTTAGATAATATTGATGAGAATGTTACATTATTAATAAACTCAAAAGAACAGATATTTGCAGAAAAGTTAAGATCATTATTGAAGCTAGGAGTGTTTTCAACAAGATATAAAGACATCTTTGATTTTTACTATTTAATAAGTATTGCAGGTCTGGATAAAGACAGGCTCATGAATTGTTTTACAAAGCTTATCTTTTCTGACAAAGACATGAAAGAAAAGAATATAAACGATATTTATAAAAGATTAAGCAGTATTTTTCGGAATAAACCATATCTGGAAAAGGCGGGGACAGCTCGGAACAATTGGTTAGAATTACCAATTGCTGATGTTACAGAAAGGATATTGATATTCTTCAAGATTTATTAACATCGTTATCTCCACCTGTAAGTATAACCTACCGAGACTTTGTTTGTAACGCCGATAAAGTTTGTGCGCAGGGTATAGGAGATGTCCAGAAAGTTAAAAAGGGTAACGCCGGTAAATACGTCCAGAACAAAGCTGTTTCTTTCAACATCCCCTTCGGGAAAAGCATAATTGGTAAATATATAACCGCCGCCTGCGCCAATGTACCAGCCAGAGTCAGACCGTCGGTCTGTAGACCGGAGGTCTACAGACTGTCTGTCTGCAGCCAGTCTGCTGGCGGATAGGGTATTAAATGGCAGAAAAAATGCGTAATGAACAAACGGACAAAAGGAATAATAACCAACATCTTCAATGCCGCTTACTAGTCCAATGTCAATTCCTAATTCCAAAAATGAATAATTAAACGGCGCAATGGTTCCGCGTATAGTTGCGACAATCCATGGCGCATTAAACGAACTGCCCATAGAAACACCCAATGTCCGTAAGCGGGATGTTACATCAGTATTGTGTGCAGGCGGCTTTAAAAACGCAGTGCCAAAAAATTGATTGTAAATAGCGGGTATCTGCTGTCCGTTGCTAACTTCCCAAACGTCCGCGCCGGTACGTCTGAAAATTTCATTTACTTCCAGTCCTGGTATTACCATGTTTTTTAAAAGCTGTGTTGTGAATAAACCGTTTCTGCCAAAACCGTCGCCGGCAACTTCCCCTGCGCTTGTGGCGTATACAACAATGCTTCCCGCAGGCTGGCGTATTATCGACGAATGACCGCCGCTTATACTGCGCGATTGTCCAAGCGTGTAATCACTTTGGTTCTCCGCATTTGACAGCGAAGTTTCCAGCGCGCTCTGGCGCGTAACAGGCGCAGGACTTGTTAAACGGCTCCAGCTAAAAGGATTGTCACGGCATGCGTCCAAAATTACTATGTTGAGTTTGTTGCCGGCATTGTTAAGCGCGTCAAGTACGGCTTGCATCGACAGGGCTCTGTTGTGCAGAAAACTTTCGCCGGGTATATTGGCATCTACAGGGAGCAGGTAATTCACTCCATGTGATTGTACGCCATGACCCGAAAAAAAGAAAAAACCGTAGGAATCTTTTGATTCGCTTAACTGATTTTGCAGAGATATTACCGCTTCTTCCATTTGATTAAGACTGCTGTCCAGTATTTTGCTTACGGTAAACCCTAAATCTTCAAGTACATTTGCCATATCGTTTGCGTCGTTAATCGGGTTGTTTAATTTTGTAACTTCGATATAATTCCCGTTGCCTATTACTAAAGCGAATTTTCCCTGCGCAGAGAGTATAGAAGGAATAAGAAATAGCCACAGAGTACACAGAGTTACATAGAGGAAAAACGGACTTTGGTTTTTATTCATTTCGGATAACACCATTATTTCTAACAGGGCGTATCATGAAAGCCATGGTACGATGGTTTGTATTAATCGAACTGGTGTTTGAGTTAAACTCGAATGTTTCGGCTCCAAAATCTCCCTGTGCTGTTGCTGTCCAATAGTAGCCGCCTGTTCCTATGTCCATCTTTCGTAAAGTGCGCTCGCCTGAATCGATGTCAGCAAACCATCTGCCTGCGGCGGGAATAAAAATGCTTTCGCCGCTGGAACGGTCTGTAAACCTTCTGCCCGCGGCGCCGTTTAATGTTGTCCACTCGCTTGTTACTTTGGTTGTATCAAATAAACTTCTTACTTCCTGCTGAGTTGGGACACGCCAGCCCTCGGGCGAAGGGTCTTTTTCTCTTTCCCAGAAACTGCCTGCCGGATAATTTGTAAAAAAGCTTGAAGGCAATAAACCGGCGGTTGACTGCGCCATGGAGAATTCTGGTCTTATAGAATTCCATCGATACGTCCAGCCGGGGTCTTCGGGATTATTGACAAAAGCGCCGTCTCTATAAACATTATAAATAGACCATTCTATGCCGTTTATAACTTTGCCTTGCTGTACTACATTGCCATTGTTTTCGGAGCGAAATCTTGGCCCCGGCGGCGCGGGAATACCTCTTTGCTCTGCATCATCATGTAAGATTGTTTCATTTACGGAACCAGGCGCTGTATTTACACAGGCGGATAGCGTTAAAACTATAATTAGAGCTAATTGCAAAACCCGGTTAGACATAACAATCATATTTCTAATATACCCTTTTATTTAATAAAGTCCACTTAAAAAACATCTTTTTTGATCGGAATAATCATTGTTACTGTTGTGCCTGCGCCCGGCTCATTATTATCCTTTGGATAGCTATTATTCATAGGATAGCTATTATCTAAAGGATAGCTTTGTATTTCCAAAGTACCGCCGCACATGGCTTTAAGGCGGCTCCTGACATTTTCAATTCCAGTATGACTGCGGTCATTATGCGATTTAGTCATTGTTTTAAATCCGCCGCCGTTATCAGTCACAGTAATAACAACGCTTTTTTTTACTTTTTCAGTTTTTATTTTTATTGTACCGCCGTTTACATTTTGGATAATACCGTAATTTACTGCATTTTCTACAATTGGCTGTAATATTAAAGTTGGCAGCATGAATTTTTCAAAGT
>Ga0123356_10006584_pt1 | contig 11706 bp, 8 predicted proteins | sample TergutEmb28metaG_2_FD_92546 | JGI IMG/M metagenome (GOLD analysis project Ga0123356, IMG submission 92546) | Embiratermes neotenicus P3 segment gut microbial communities from Petit-Saut dam, French Guiana - Emb289 P3 | ecosystem: Host-associated > Arthropoda: Insects > Digestive system > Gut ... | reverse complement strand
GCTCCGCATCAGCGTGCCGCAGTCCTACCTGCACGCCGCCGGCGACGCGGCCGCGGGGGTCCTCCTCGAGGATGGCATCGAGCACTGCATCCGAGATCTGATCGGCCACCTTGTCGGGATGGCCCTCGGAGACCGACTCGGACGTGAACAGATAGCTATTGGCCATGGGGAGCTTTCCTCACCACACCGTCGGGCAATAACGAGCGGGTGGCAAGTGTAGCCGCTCGACTCATGCAGGTGGCCCCACGATGCCAGTGAACGCGGGACCGAAGCTCGCCGCGAGCCGGCGGGCGAGCTCGGCGGACGTGAAGCGATGATTCTGGGTGCCGCGGGATTCGATCTTGATGGCGCCCAGGAGGGATGCGATGCGACCGGTCGTCTCCCAGTCAAGGCCGTGCAGCAACCCATGAATCAGCCCGGCCCGGTAGGCATCCCCGCAGCCGGTCGGGTCCACCACGGCCCTGGGCGTGGCGGTCGGGATGGGAATCTCGCGATCGCGCGTGTAGATGACCGAGCCCTGGGCGCCCTGCGTGACGATCAGCGCCTCGACCCGCGCGGTCACCTCGCTCACTCCCCAGCCGGTCTTCTGCTGGATGAGCTGCCACTCGTACTCGTTCACGGCCAGCCAGCTCGCCTGCTCGAGAAAGCGCGCCAGATCCTCGCCCTCGAACATCGGCAACCCCTGGCCGGGATCGAAGATGAAGGGGATGCCGGCCGCGGCAAACTGCGCCGCGTGCTGCAGCATGCCCTCGCGGCCATCGGGCGCCACGATGCCGAGCGCGATGCCGCGCGCCTCGGACACCTGGTTCAGGTGCGAATGCTGCATGGCGCCCGGGTGAAACGCGGTGATCTGGTTGTCATCCAGATCGGTGGTGATGAAGGCCTGCGCGGTGTGCTCGCTGTCGAGCACCTTGACGTGCTCGGCCGGGATCCCGGCCGCGGTGAACCACTCGCGATAGGGGCCGAAGTCACGTCCCACCGTCGCCATCGGGTAGCCCACGTCCCCCAGGAGCTTCAGGTTGTAGGCAATGTTGCCCGCACAGCCGCCGTATTCCCGGCGCATCTGCGGCACCAGGAACGATACGTTCAGCATGTGGATCTTGTCCGGCAGGATGTGATGGCGGAAGCGGTCGTTGAAGACCATGATCGTGTCGAAGGCCACCGATCCGCAGATCAAGGCGGCACCGCGCGCGGCTTGCATGGGAAGACCCTCCTCTTTCAACTGCGCCGCGCGGTCGTGCCATGCCGGCCCGCCGCGCCCGGTTTGCTGCTCGGGCTCACGCCAGGTCCCGCAGCTCGAACCTGCCGCCCTTCTGCGGCAGATCAAATGCACCGTCGGCGACCGCGCGCAGCCAGTCGGCCGTGCTCACCGTTCCGCCGAAGGCGTAGAGGTGCGGCTGCACGATCCGGCTGCCCGTGTAAGCGGCACGGCCCTTGAGTAAGCCCACGAACATCTCATCAGGCGTTGTCGCCATGCCGGGCGTGCTCGAGATACCCGCGAGCTTCGCCATGTTGCCCATGTTCTTCATCAGGGAGCCGAGCGAGGCCCCGACGCCGCAGTCCATGGCGAACTTGATGAGCTTCGGCAGCGGGGTCGGGCCCGCGATGCCCACGTGCACGGGCAAGGAGATCTCCTGCTCGGTGAGCCGCCGGTCCCAGGCGCAGATCGCCTGCGGATCGAAGCCGAACTGCGTCACGATGTGTACGGCGATGCCGCTTTGCCTGCCGAAGGCCTGCTTGTAGCGCAGCGCCGCCAGCAGTGCCGAGTCGTCCACCGCACGGTGGCCTTCAGGGTGGCCCGCGACACCGATCCGCCTGATTCCCGCATCCTGCAGGGCACCCGTATCGATCACCTCCAGGGTGCTCGAGAACCTCCCCAGCGGCCGATCGAGGTCCCCTGCCACAAGCAGCACCTGCTCGATACCGCCCTCGCTCAAGGCTCCAAGGCCTGCCCTCAAGGTCGCCTCGCTCTCGATGCGGCGCGCGACGATGTGCGGGGAGGGCTTGAGCCCCAGCGCTTTCGCCAGCAGGGCAACGCGCACGACGTCCTGTAGCGAGGCTTTGGGCGTATGGGCGACATAGACTGTCGTGCCCGGCGGGAGCTTCTCGGCGAGGATCGGCAGCCGCTTCTCATCGAGCGTGGAGATCTCCGTCGAGGCCGCGCGCGCGAACTCGATGACGGCTTGCTTGAGGTCGTCCGCGCTGGCGAGCGCGGCGGGGGTCGAGAGCACGGTGGTATTCATAGGCTAGGGTGGTACTCATGGCTCCAGGGCGGCCGGGTGCTTTGCGTCCTACGGGAGTGTTGCAGGGGCGAGCAAGCGCACTCACCACGATGTCGGATCGCCACAGCACATGAAGGCGGAGCCTCGTCGCTAAGCAAGCGCTCGGGCGCTTTGCATGACGATACGTGTCCTGATCGGTGCGCAGCGCTTCGCGACGCCCATGCTCCATCGGATCAGCTCAAGCGGCGAGCCCCCTTCCAGCAGACCAACCGAGAATTGAGCGCGCAAGTGCGCTGCCTGCGTGCGAGCGCACCGCCAGGGGCACACCGCTCAAGTCACGCAGGCTCGAGCTTGCGTCCCGCGCGCGGCAGCCAACGAGCCCCCTTGAGGAACCAGGCGGTCGCCTCACGAGGCCCAGTCCGCGGGCGCGCCAAATGCCCGCCGGTTGGCAAAGCGGGCCTTCGTGCCGTGCACGGTACGGGGCCGTGGCTGCGGCCAGCAAATAGATAGTCGCAATGGCTGCTATCTGCAATGCCGATGTGCTCGCCCCTCATTCTCGGAGGCGCCAGGGATGGGCATAGACGACATGCTGGTGCCGGCGCGCGAACCCGACCAGGGTGAGACCCGCGCTCTGGGCGAGACGGACCGCAAAGGCGGTTGGCGCTGACAGGGCCGCCAGCATGGAGATGCCCACCTGGGCACTCTTCTGCACCATCTCGTAGCTGGCACGACTGGTGACCAGCATGTAACCGCCGCCCAGGTCGGCCTGGCTGCGCACCAGCGCGCCGATCGCCTTGTCGAGGGCGTTGTGACGGCCGACGTCCTCGCGCACCAGCTGGATGCCGTGACCCGGAACGACCCACGCCGCGGCGTGCACGCTGCCGGTGCGCGAATTCAGGGGCTGCATCGAGCCCAGCTGCTCGATGGCGGCATGCAGGTCTGCGGTGTCGAGCGTCGGGCCCGGACCCACGGGGCGGCAGATGCGGATCGCATCCTCCGCCTTCTCCGCCCCGCACAGGCCGCAGCCGGTGCGGCCCGTCAGGTTGCGCCGCCGGTGCAGGAGCTCGCTGAAGCGTTCCCAGGCGACGGTGACGCGGACGTCTGCGACCTCCTGCCCGTAGGTGACCTCGACCCCGCGGATCTCCTCGGGCGAGGCAACCAGTGCCTCGCTCAAGGTGAATCCCACGGCAAAGTCCTCAAGATCCGCCGGGCTCGCGAGCATCACGACGTGCGGCACGTTGTGATACACGATCGCGACAGGCATCTCCTCGGCGACCTGGTCGGTCGTGCCGGTCGTGGTGCCGTGAGCCCAGCGTGCAACGCTCACCTCGCTGCACACCGAGGGCGTCGCGGGTAGACATGGAGCTGACATTTCGACTTCAAGCCTCCTTCTGGGCGGGGCTCGCGTGCGGCATGTCTGCACGCCGACGTTGGTTCGCCCCTGCACGTCCTCATCGAACCGGACCGCGCTCGCACGGTCACGAGACACGCATCGCGGAATCTTGCCAAGCCACACGGCCGGCGGCGATGTGCCGGCTTGAGGAAGAAACGCGGCGTGCACCGTGAACCTGTGCCAGGCGGCGGCCCCGATGGCCGGCGGTCTCGCTCAAGAGACACGGCCATTGTGCCCCTGCCGGCTGACAATCGGAACTCATGATCCTCGATCTTCACCCGTGATGGGGGCTCCGGCCCTCCCGGAGGCGAATGCTTTCGCGGGATGCAGACGGGTCAAGGGGTGCGCGCAGCCCTCTGTCAGCGGCGCCACGCCGTACTATAGGCCCCATGCAACTCAACCGCTTCGACCTCAATCTCCTCATCGCCCTGGATGCGCTGCTGCACGAGAAGAACGTGACCCGGGCGGCCGAGCGCGTCTACGTCTCGCAGCCCGCGATGAGCGCCGCGCTACAGAAGCTGCGCGAGTACTTCAACGACCCGCTGCTGGTTCGCGTCGGGCGGGACATGGAGCTCACGCCCCGGGGGCTATCGCTGGTGGAGCCCGTGCGCGAGGCCTTGCTGCGCATCCAGGCGACCCTCGGCACGCAGCCCTCCTTCGATCCGGCGACCGTGCAGCGCTCCTTCACCCTCATCGTGTCGGCGGATGCGTTGCTGCGGGTCATGCCGGCCGTCTTCCAGCGGGTCTCCCGCGACGCCCCCGGCATCCAGTGCCACATCGAGCACTTCTCGGAGACGACCCTGGGGCGCCTGGAATACGGTGACGCCGACCTCTACCTGGGCCTCAACAGCCTGCGCCTGTTCGGGCTACGGGTCTTCCCGGAGACGCTCCGGACGGTGGACCTGCGACCGGTGCACTGGGTGTGCATGGTCGCGAAGGATCACCCCTCGGTCGGCGACACGATCAGTGAGGCGCAGTACCTGGCCCTGCCGCATCTGTTCGGCTGGCCAAGCGGCCACACCATCCGGCTCGAGGAGCTGGTGCGACGCCTGATGAACGCCGACATCAACGTGCAGGCGACCACCCAGGGCCTGCTCGAGATCCCCTTCCTCATGGCGGGCACGCCCCTGATCGCCACTCTCCCCGAGCTGCTCGCGGTGGCGCTCGCCAAGCTCGCCCCGGTCAAGATCCTGCCGCTGCCGTTTGCGACTCCGGAGATGCGCGAGGTGGTCATCTGGCACGAGCGCAACGACCCCGACCCGGGTCACGCCTGGCTGCGCGAGATCGTCATCGAAGCAGCCAGGACGCAGCCGCCCTAGATCTGATCTTCGCCCCTTCAGCTCTTGAGGTGCCGGTGGTGGTGGCGCAGGTGCTCCTCCATGAACGTCGAGATGAAGTAGTAGCCGTGGTCGTAGCCCTCGTGGCGCCGCAAGGTGAGGGGATAGCCCACCTTGCGGGCCGCTTCCTCGAAGAGGTGCGGGTGCAGCTGGGTCTGCAGAAACTGGTCCGACAGGCCCTGATCGATGAGGATCGCTGGCCGCCGGGGCGCGTCCGCGAGTCGCGCCACCAGCTGCGTTGCGTCGTAGTTACCCCACTGTGCCCGGTCAGTGCCCAGGTACCCGCTGAAGGCCTTCTGGCCCCACGGACACTGGCTGGGAGCGGCGATCGGCGCGAAGGCCGAGACTGATCGGTAGCGCTCGGGCGGATTGCGTAGCGCGATCGTCAGCGCCCCGTGGCCGCCCATCGAGTGCCCGAAGATCCCGGTGCGCTCCGGGTCGGCGGCGAACTGTGATTCGATCAGCGCCCGCAGCTCCTGCGTCACGTAGGTGTACATCCTGTAATGCCGCGACCAGGGCTCGGCGGTGGCATCGAGGTAGAACCCGGCGCTCACCCCGAAATCCCAGGAGTCACTGTCCCCGGGCAGCGGCACACCGCGCGGGCTGGTATCGGGCGCCACCAGCATCAGGCCCAGCTCGGCCGCCACACGCTGCGCGCCCGCCTTGATCATGAAGGTCTCTTCCGTGCACGTCAGGCCTGCCAGGTAATACAACACCGGCACACGCTGCCCCTGCGTGCCGGCGGGCGTGAACACTGCAAAGCGCATCGAGCAGGCGGTGCTCGCCGCGTCGTGCTTGTAGAAGCCGAGCACACCACCGAAGCAGCGGTGTTGGCTCACGACCTCGAACGGGACGGGTGCCATGGTGCCTCACTCGAGCTTACGGACTTGAGCTCTTGACTTTATACCGCGCGGGGCGCTTCCGTCACCGCACGCGGCTGGCTATGCTCTGCCGCAGTGCCCCAGCCCTATCTGCCGCCGCTGCCGCTGATGCGTCTCGCCATGAGCCAGGCGGCGCGAACCACAGGGGCTGATTCGCTCGAGGGCTACCGGGGCGTCCTGGACGAGCTCGCTGGGCCGGTGCTCGAGAGCGCCGCGCGCCTCGCCGCCGAGGTGCTTGCTCCCTTGAACAGCGCGGGCGACCGCTCGCCCTCGCGCCGGGAATCAGGTCAAGTCATCACCCCGCCTGGCTTCGTCGCCGCCTACAGGCGCTTCCGCGAGGACGGCTGGGTGTCCCTCGGCGCGCCCGTGCAGTACGGCGGACAGGGCTTGCCGCTGTTGCTGGCCGGGGCCACCACCGAGATCTGGGGCGGGGCGAACCTGGCCTTCGCGATGTGCCCGGAGCTGGCAGTGGGAGCGCTCGAGGTGCTCAAGGCGCACGCGCCCGCGGCGCTGGCCTACGAGTACGGGCCGCGGATCGCGAGCGGCGAGTACACGAGCGCCATGTGCCTCACGGAGCCGCAGGCTGGGTCGGATCTGTCGGCGCTCACCACCCGCGCCGAGCCGGACGGGGCGTCGTGGCGGCTCTTCGGCCGCAAGATCTTCATCTCCTGGGGCGAGCACGACCTCAGCGACAACATCGTGCACTTCGTTCTGGCGCGCGCGCCGGGGGCGCCGCCCGGCCTTAGGGGGATCTCGCTGTTCCTCGTGCCGCGGAAGGTCACAGGCGCTGCCGGCGCGCTCGAGGACAATGACATCCACGCCCTGTCGCTCGAGCACAAGATGGGCATCCGGGCGAGCCCCACCTGCGTCATGGCACTGGGTGCCGGGGCAGGCGCCCGCGGCTGGCTGCTGGGCGAGCTGCACGCGGGACTGGCGTGCATGTTCACCATGATGAACCACATGCGCCTCGGGGTCGGTCTGCACTCGGTGGGGCTGGCCGAGCGAGCGCTGCAGCTCGCCCGCTCGCACGCCCGCGAGCGCGTGCAGGGACGCAACGCGACCGGCCGACAACAGCCCATCATCGAGCACGCCGACGTGCGCAGGATGCTGCTGATGATGAAGTCCCTGACGCACGCAGCGCGTGCGCTGGCCTACACGGGCGCCGCCTCGCTGGATGTCGCACGCGCGGCCGCGGACGACGGCGAACGCTGTGCGGCAGCATCCCGTGCAGAGTTGCTGACTCCTGTCATCAAAGCCTGGTGCTCGGATGTGGCCGTGGAGGTCGCCTCGCTGGGTGTGCAGGTGCACGGCGGGATCGGCTTCATCGAGGACGCTGAGATCTCCCAGGTCTATCGTGATGCGCGCATCGGACCGATCTTCGAGGGCACCAACTACATGCAGGCGCAGGATCTCCTGCGCCGCAAGGTCATTCGTGACCGCGGGGCCGCCCTCGAGGACCTGCTGGCGGCGATGGACAGCGCAGCGCGCGAGTTGCCGGCCGACCCCGCTCAGTCTCTAGCGCCGCTGCGCGCGGGGCTCCTGGCCGGGACGGCGAGGCTGCGTGCCGCGGCTGCCGACCTCGCTGCGCGGGCGGCCGGCGAGCCGGAGCTCATCGGGGCCACGGCCCATCATTTTCTGCAGTGGACGGGCGTACTGGCCGGCGCGTGGCAGTGGGCACTCGCGGCACGGGGGGCGCTCGAGCTGGTCGGTCCGAGCGGCTTGCGCCCGATCACGGATGCGGCAGCGTTCTACGCCGCGCACGTGCTACCGCGTGCCCATGCGCACGAGCTTATCGTCCGGGACGGCGCCCGCACGGTCACCGAGGCGCTCATCACGGAGCTCTGAAGCGAGTTCAGCCGCCGTCCTTAGGCGCGTTCCGCGCCCGCCACGGCATGAGCCCTGGTCAGTACCGGTGCCTGCCGCCCTCCTTTTGAGCTGACTGGTTGATCGGACCTCGTTGCTCTGGCCGCAGGCTTGCCGCGTCATGCCTAGTTGATCGCCTCGACAATGCCGGCCGGCACAAACAGGAAGTCACCGTTGAGGTGCCCGGTGTTGGCCAGAATGGAGTAGCGAGGCAGCTGCTGGGTGCTTGCGCGTCCCTGCGTCACGAGCCGGGCGTTGGACTGGCTCATCGCATCGGACAGGGCATCGTAGAGGGCACTTGCGTTCAGCACCTGCGTGTTGTGCTCCAGGAGCTCCGCGAAGCGCGTGGCAAACACCGAGCCGCCGCCGGGCCCGTCTCCGGCCACCGGCTCGTTGCCTCCGGAGGTGAGCACCGTCCGCGAGGGCAGCTGGCCCAGGGTGCGAATACGCTCCGCCTCGCCCTCGGCCACCCGGCTGGCGAGCCGCAAGTTGGTGGTATGAACCAGCGCGCCGGCATAGCAGGAGTCCACCACCACCAGCACGTGCCGCGCCCGCATCTGTCCGATGATCTCGGTGACCCAGCCCGTGGACACCCAGCTGGCACGGTTATCCGGGTCCGCATCGCTCGGCAGCCAGTAGGTCGTATTGTTGCGGTCCACGACAGCGCCATGACCGGAGTAGTAGATCAGCGCGCTGTCATCGGGCCCGAGCTGTCTGGCAAAGGCCGCCAGCTGGTTCATCATCTGGTCGCGGGTACCGTTCTTCATCAGCCAGGTATGGCCCTTGAATCCATACCTCTGCAACGCGATGTCAACAGCCGCGGCATCGTTGTCCACGGACGGGAGCGCGGCATAGCGCCTGTCCTGGTACTTTGCATTGGCGATGATCAGCGCGTAGCTGGTCCCCGACCCCGATGCACGAGCGCCAACGGGCTCGGCAGGGGTTGAGGACGCCCCGATAGCCTCGCCCTTGGTGACCGGCTCTCCGCGCTGCACCTGCAGGCGGGTCTGGCGCGCCGTGAGCTGGGAGCGCAGCGCAACGAGCTGCGCGGCCTGCTGCGCGGAGAACTCCTCGAGAGACTGGACCTGACGCTGCTGCTCCTTGAGAGCTTGCTCCCGCCTGGCAAGCTCGGCGCGCAGCGCGGCGGCATCCTCCTGAGCGGCAGCAGCGGGCTGCTCTGCCAGGGACTTGAGCTTCGCACGCAGCTCGGTCACGCGCCGCTGCGCCAGCACGACGGCCGTGCGCTGCGCGGCAAGCTCGGTGCGCGCCCGATCGAGCGCGGCAGACAGCTCGGCCACTGCCTGGGTCTGCGCCTTGAGCTCGTCAGAGAGCTCGCTGACACGCGCTTGCACCTGGCTCTGGAAGATGAGCGTGTCGGTCGTGAGCCCGGCGGCCTCACGGTAGAGATTCACCGCCCGAGCTGCATCCCGCTGCACCCCGAGCCCTTGCTCGTACAGATAGGCCAGGTGGTTCTTGCCCTGCGCGCTGCCTGCCCTGGCGGCCTTCTCGTACCATTCGGCCGCCCGAGCATAGTCCGGGTCGCTCCCCGGCCCCTTCTCGTAGAGCTCACCGACGTACACCTGGGCATCCCCATCGCCGCTTTCTGCCCTGGACAGCCAGATCTTCAGCGCCGTGGCCGGGTCGGCCCGGTCATAGGCGACGTACTCCCCGCCACGGATCTCGCAGTCCTCCACCGTCGCACGCACCGGCCGTCGCGGGCCCTGGTACATCATCTGCCCACCCAGCTTGCGCAACACTCCGGGGAGCATGCAGTCCACGAACAGCAGCCTGTCGGCACTCGCGGGGCCCGTTCGCGGCGCTGCGGGGACGAGCGCGCCCGGCACGATGAACGCTGCCAGGGCGAGATAAAGCAGCCGGCGACCGCTCGGCCTGAACCAACGGTCCGCGGGTCTGTCCGTGCACGTAGACGTAGACCTCAACCTTGCCACAGCGCTCGTACTAGCGGTCATGGATGCCTCCCTTGAGGTCAGTTAATCGCCCAGCTGGCAACGCACCCCGAAGGACAGCTGATGGGCCTTCATGCTTAGCGTATGCGTCATCTGCTCGTAGTCGAAGAAGGCGGAGAAGCCACGCGGCAGCGTCGCACGAATGCTGGCACCGAGGGCATAGTACTGCTGCACCGGGTAATCGCCGCTGATGGTGACTGGAGTGTCGACAGCACCGCCCAGGTTCTCGGCCGAAGCGAATCTCACCGAGTACGTGTTGGGCTCATTGATCAGGTCGCGTATCGCCATGCCGTGTATCTGTGGCTGAAACACGCCCCACGGGCTGCTCCAGGTTCCTCCGATGCTCACCCCGAGCCGGGCTTGCACGAAGTCCACCGTGGTGCTGCCGTAGGCAAGCGCCAGCCCGCTACCGGCGGCGGCGGGCTGCGACATGGATTCGGTGAACGAATCCAGCTGCCCCTGGCGCCAGTTCAAGGAGGCTTCCGGCGTGATCAGGATCTGGTGCCAGTTGACGTCCTCGCCGAGGCTCAAGCCTGTCCACACGTTGTGGACGTTTGTGCTACCCACGGCCTGCTGATCGACGGGCGCTGCGCTGATCGTGTTGCTGAAGTCGACGCCGCGATCGAGGCTGAGCCTGCTGACGCCGTAGCCCGCAAGAAAATCCAGGTAGAAGGCCGAATGGTACAACGATGCGTAGACGCTCAGCCCGTTGTCATGCAGATCCATGCGCCCGAGATTGTTGGCGAACAGGACCCGCGTCTGGCCACCGCCATATGCCGCCCCTGTGACGAGCCAGTCCGTGACCCGATAGTCACCGCCGATGGTGATCAGGTTCTTCTTCACGTCAAAGGCGTAGTTGTTCGGCGTGTTCATCTTCGAGCCGATCGTGACGTTGCCGTTGACAAAGAAGCCCAGTCGCCCGTCAAGCCACGCTGGAGCACTATCACTCCCGCCGGCAGGGGCGGGCAAGAAATCCATCAGGGTGGGACCACCGGCGCGCATCAAGCCATCATCACTACCACGCAGGTTCACCCCCGTGAGGTCCACCCCATGCGCTCCCTGGCGCACCTCGGCCAAACGTTCCGTCAAGTCATCATGCTGTAACGAGGCAAACTCCCCGATCAGCGGGCTCAAGGCAGTTATCTGCTGGCCCTGGATGGCAGCGTATGCCGGGGCCACCGCCGCAGGCGTTGCGTTCTCAAAGAACGGACACTGCCGCGCCAGGTCTTGCTCCGCTGGCACGCCCGCGGCGCTATTTGGGAGCGCCAGTAGCTGCGCGCAGATCCGCTGTAGCGCGCCGGCTATTGCTGTTGTGTTCGGCGTTGCAGGCGAGGGCAGCGCGATCGCGGTGGCCGCCCACAGTCGACCTGTGCTCAGGACCACACATACCGCCCCCCAGACGCACGCCTGCAGCCTGATGCGAAGGCTCATCAGATGACCCCTTGTTTGCTCAAGCTCCAAATTAATTAGATGATCGCAAGCTCGCGCTCGCCCACGGGCGTCTGCTTGGCTTGCGAGTACGGGCGGCTTGCCAGGCACGTAGACGAACTAGACTACAACGGGTCATGTAACACTTGCAATGGCTCCGCTGACATCCAGCGTTTCAGCCTGCCATGTCATGGTTATAATTGAACCACGTGTCAAAATAGAGTGTCAGACCGGTTACCGGAACGCCTACGGCGGAGCAAGTGATTGAAACCAACCGAAAAAGCGGCGGGGAACACGGGCGGGAACGTCCCCGGGAACGCACGCGCTGAATCCGCCGACACGCTGTGGCTCATTGGCCGGAGAACCGCGCCGACGACCGACTACATTCCCGAGCTCAACGTGCTGCCGTCGCCAGATGCATACGGCGAGGAGACAGCGGCGTCTCGCGCCCATGGCAGCGACCCCCTCGCACCCACACCGGAGGGGGGCTTAAGTGAAACGACAACGGTGCTGCTGGAGGAGCAGCGAGCCCCCGAGGCCCGCGCGTGGCGCGAGCCCGTCGTCGGCCTGACATTGAAGGGACGCTATCGCCTGGATGAGCGAATCGGCAGTGGT
>Ga0123356_10006583_pt1 | contig 11708 bp, 10 predicted proteins | sample TergutEmb28metaG_2_FD_92546 | JGI IMG/M metagenome (GOLD analysis project Ga0123356, IMG submission 92546) | Embiratermes neotenicus P3 segment gut microbial communities from Petit-Saut dam, French Guiana - Emb289 P3 | ecosystem: Host-associated > Arthropoda: Insects > Digestive system > Gut ... | reverse complement strand
GCGAAAGCCGGCGCGGGACAGCCGGTCGTGCAGCGTGTCGGCGTCCGGACCGGTAATCTCGGTCACGACCTTGCGCTCTGTCCTTCCAGGCACGTACGGGCAGGGCAGAGGCGCGGTCGTGTAAAAGAACTGCGGCCGGCGCGGGGGCTTGTAGCTCATGCGTGGGGCATGTTCCCGTAGGGGGGAGGTGTGGTCAACATGCCCAATCGGCGCGCGCGAACCACAACCAGCCCAGAGGCCATATCGTGCAGTGTACGGTGCCGCACGGTGAACAGTGCAACCAGCAGTAGCAAGCCTGTCAACGCCAGTGTCAGATCGTAGATCAGGGTGAAGACCACCGCCTGGAGCAGCGTCGGCCGCCCTAGGTCGTCGTCGCGTCGCACAGTTAACCCGAACATTTGTTGGCCTGGCGTAGCGCTGGCCGAGGTCAGCATCGACAGCACCGAATAGGCGAAGGGTACGAACGGAAGGATGCCCAACGCGCCAAAGCCCAGACCCAGCGTCAGCAGCCCGAACAGGAACAACACGAACCACAGCACCGCTAGCAAAAGGCCGATCAACAGCGCATCGACGAACCAGGCGGCAATGCGGCGCGACATCACGCCCTCGGTCAGCATTTCCTCTTCCGGAGTGGGCATGCGGTAGTTCATGGCACCAACCGAATGGTTGCGGCGATCATAGCAGGTTTCGGCCCCAGCGTGATGGTTTGTCCGTCGCGCCAGCGCCGCACGAAGTTGCGGCTTAAGGGCCTCAGCGGATTGCCGGACTGGCCGGGTGTGACAATGAACAGCGAGCGGTCGAGGTCGGCGAGATCGAAGACTCCGCGGAACGAGGCGCCGTGTACCGACTGAAAGCGCATGAAAAGCGGACCACCGCGATCGACTGTGGTGCCGTCTCCGGGACTGGCGATCTTGATCGTGGTCAGCGCGTTGATCACCGGAATGTGGCTCAGGAATGGATGGGCGAACACCGCCGGGTGCGCAGTGCCCCAGCGCCAAGCGGAAGGATTGGCACCGAAACGCTCTGACAGTGCGTCGACGGCCGCAGCGAGCGAGGTCGCAAGGTCCGCATTGCAGTCGCCATTGCACCAGTGCGCCCCGGCCGGCGTTAGCACCCAGGCGACAAAGTCAGGGATGGGCCCGCCGTGCGCCAGTGGAATCCTGTGGTTGCGCAACAACAGCGAATAGAACTCGTCGACCCACGCGTTGAAAATCAGCGGCTGCGGCGCATCCAGCGTCATTGCCCCGTCCCAGTTTGCCAGCAGCGCCTGTGCCTGCCCGGCGCTGCCTGGTTGCAGCGGGACCGCGCGCAGTACTGGAAGAATGCGCTCGGCAAAGGTGCTGACCACATCAGTCTGCATGCGCGCGAAATCGGCGGGCGTGAACTTCGCCGTCGCGTCCAGCATCTGGCGGATGCGCGTGGCGCGCCAGTCGCCAAACCAGTCGCGGCCGAGAAACACCGGAAAGTCGGGCGGAGCGATCCGTTCATTGCCGTTGACCAGCCGGCCGCTAGCGGGAGCCACGATGTGTGGCAGTTGATCACCGGACGCCCAGCCGACCCAATCATGCGAACCGTCGCCCGGCACCGGGGCCGACCCGTCGCCGGCGCGGCGGATCGGGACTCGGCCGGTGACGAACAAGCCGATCGTGTGCCGGTCGGCAACCAGGAGATTCTGCACCGGTGAGGTAATCATCGCGGCAGCTTTGCCAGCCTCCTGCACGCTCTCAGCCTGGTTCAGCATGAACAAGCCACTCGCAGCGGTGTCACCGGGCGCGAGGTTCGCCATCTCGACCGCCAGCATCGGCCCACCCTGTCCGCGCAGATCACTGATGACCGGGCCGTGCCGGGTCTCGCGTACATTCAGCATAACGTCAGGCTGGCCACGGACCTTGATCACCTCGTGGTGCACGATGAACGGCCGAGGACCCTCCGGCGCCGCATATTCATCCCTGCCGACCGGTTGCTCGATGAAAATGTCCTGGGTATCGGCGCCTGTGGTCGTGAAGGTCCAGGCGATGTGGCTGTTATGGCCGATGATCACGCCCGGCACACCGGGCGCGGTCGCGCCGGCCAGCGTCTCGGAGGCTGTGTCGATGCGCGCCAGGTACCAGATGCCGGGGAAGCCGAATGCCAGATGCGGGTCGCCGGCGAGCAACGGTGCGCCGCTCGCGCTGTGGCGGCCGTCGACGGCCCATTCGTTCGACGCGGTTTCCGGCAACGTATAGGGCGAAGGGAAATGCGGTAGCACCTGAACCAGATCCGCGGCGGCCTCGCGCAATGGCGCATCCGATGTGAGCGCGGCTTCGGGGTGTCCGCCGCCGCCGTGGTCGGGCCATAGTTCATCGATCAGTTGCTGCGGGACGCGGCCGGCGAGTGCCTCGCGCGAGAGCTCGGTGCGCCAATTGAGCGACAGCCACAGGCTCATGGTCTCGCCCCACAATAGTGAGTCGACCGGCGTCCACGGCCTCGGTGTGCCGAGGAGCAAGAACTCAGGCGCGGCGAAGCGGCCGTGCCGGGCGATCCAGGCGTTCACGCCGCGCGCGTAGGCCTGCAGCGCGGCCTGCGTGTCGGGAGGAAGGCTGGCATAGTCGGCCTCAGCGGCGCGGCGCAGACCGAGCGTGCGCATGGTCTTGTCGAGCGACAGCGTTGCCGGACCGGCGATCTCCGACAGCCGACCGGCGGCGTTGCGTCGCATGAGATCCATCTGGAACATGCGGTCGCGCGCGTGGAGGTAGCCAAGCGCGGTGTTCGCATCGAGCATGTTCGCGGCGCGGATGCGCGGCACGCCATCCTGGTCGATGCTGATTTCGACGGATGCGCTGAGGCCCGCGATGCGCAGCGTCTGCTGGCGCGGCGGCAGGGTAAGCCACAAGACACCACCGACGAGAGATGCGGCCAAAAGGACGGCGGTGCCAAGGGCGGTCAACAGGCGGGTGATGCCTCGGAGCAGGGGGCGCATTACGGCCCACAGACTGCCGGGACCGGAGGGGGATTGGGAAGCGACGGTTGGGTGACCAGCCACGGCATCACCGCCGAAACTGGAACATGCAGAGTGACACCACCATGACCGTGGCGCCGACCATCTGTAGTCCGGTCACCATCTCACCCAAGAGCGCGACGGAGAACATGCTGGAGAGGATCGGCTCCAGATTCATCACGAGCGCGGTGCGGAACGCCCCGACACGTGCCGTGGACACAAAGACCCAGAGCGTCGACAACGTGGTGGTGACGCCCATGCCAAGGAAGGCGATCCAGCCCGCGTCCGTCAGCGGCGGATTGAACGAGCGGTTCAGCAGTGAAGCCGCGACGAAGACGATGGCGGCAGCGAGCAGCGAATACCACGTGGTCAGGCGGGCCTCTGTGCCCCCGAGCTTGGCACGCGTCACCAGCAACGTGATGACGCGAGCGACGGCCGCACCGAACGCCGCAATAAGGCCGATGGGCTGCACGACGCCGGGCTGCGCGTGTAGCATAAGCGCCAGGCCGCAGAACGCGGCGACCGCAACAGCAAGACTGCGCAGACTGAGGCGCTCGATGCCGAGCACCGCACCGGTGATGCCGGTCAGCAGCGGGTAGACGAAATAAGCCAGGATGGCGATCGAGAGCGGCATCAACTGAATCGCCAGCAACAGTCCGAACACGTTGGCCGCGAACAACACTCCGAGGCCCAGCGAGATCAGCCGCGCCCGAGGCGAATGCGGCACGCGCGGCGGCGAGGCGCCGAGCCAGCACCAGAAGATGCCGGCAGCCACAACGCCACGCAGGGTGATCAGCGATAGCACGTCCATGCCGGACGCGAAGACAATCTTGCTCAGAACGTCGGCGACGGCGAAGGACAGTGCGGCTCCGACGCCTGGCCCGTAGTCGATAAACCGCGGTTCCGTCGTAGCGATCGAGGTGGACGTGCTCATGTCTCGTCGAACAGGCGAGGGCCGGTTGGGCTGGATCCTCGGTCAGCTATGATGTGTGCCTGCGACACGCGATCAGAATCCGCTGTATCGAGACAGCGACCGACGTGCATCTGGTGCTCGATGGCCCATTGCCAGGCCAAATCGGTCTTCCCGGCCAGCATCGCGTGTTTATCATTGGTCAGTCGCATGGACGATCCCTGTTCACGAGTGGCGGAGGTTGGCCTCGAAGGAGCGGGTGTTCAAGGCCATGGGTATGATTGCGAGGTGCGGAGCGACAAGCGATCTCATGCGTGGGATCGCCCTACCGCCCGGTCCCTCGCAATGGCGAGTGCCACCTTAATCGATAGGGAGCTTCACAGCATGATCGACCTGCACGGAAAAATCGCGTTGGTCACCGGCTCGACCGATGGCGTTGGGCGCGTGGTCGCGCAGCAGCTTGGTGAAGCGGGCGCACGCATTCTCGTGCACGGCCGTGACAGCAAACGTGGCAGCGATGTCGTTGCCGCGATCCGCAATGCGGGCGGCAGGGCCGAATTCCTCATGGCCGACCTCGGTTCGCTGTCTGAGGTCAGGCACCTCGCGCAAACCGTCCAACATGCTGCAAGCCGCCTCGACATCCTCATCAACAACGCGGGCATCGGTACCGCCGGAGCCGCACGCCAGACCAGTACCGACGGGCACGAGCTGCGCTTCGCCGTCAATTACCTGGCCAGCTTTCTGCTGACCCATCTGCTGCTGCCGCTGGTCAAGCCGAGCGCACCCGCACGCATCGTCAACGTGTCGTCGGCTGGACAGCAGGCGATCGAGTTCGACGACGTGATGCTGACGCGCGGCTATAGCGGTGCACGGGCGTACTGCCAGAGCAAGCTGGCGCAGATCATGTTCACCATCGACCTCGCACAGGAGCTTGCGGGTTCCGGTGTTACGGTGAATGCGCTGCATCCCGCCACCTACATGAACACGACCATGGTGCGTCGTGCCGGCGTGACGCCCATCAGCACCGTGCAACAAGGCGCCGAGGCGATTCTCAATCTTGCGATCTCGCCGGCGCTCGACGGATCGGGCGGCCGATACTTTAACGGAATGCGCGAGGCCCGTGCCAACGCGCAGGCATATGACGTCGAGGCGCGCCGCCGCCTGCGCTCGATCAGCCTGGAACTGACTGGACTGGCATAGCGGACCGATGGCCGCATGCGCACGAAGAGTGCCCTATGCCTTTGCGTGACCGGGCGCCAAGCGGCTGTCCTTCCGCGCTTCCGGTATCGCACTTCATGGTTTCGCATCCCGCCTTTGCAAGAATCCCTCGAGCACGGACACGAAACCCGATGGATTGTCGACGTGCACCCAATGCCCGGCGTTTTTCAGCGTGACAAACCGCGCGTGCGGGAACAGAACGCGGATAGCGGGTCGGTAGTCGGGGCGGACATGATCCGACGATGCACCGGCCACGAACAAAGTTGCCCCGTCGTAGCGGACATCGGCGGGCGTCTCCCAACCCTCGAGTGCCGGGATCGCGCGGGCGATCTCAGCCAGGCCGATCCGCCAGTGCGGGCGCTCACCGACGACCAGGTTCTGTAGCAGGAACCCGCGCATCAACGCGTCAGGCACAGCGCCCGCCAGTGCCGCATCGGCCGCCGGGCGGGTCAGCCCGGGCGAGAGCGTGAGCGCCAGCAGAGCCTCGGCGATGCGTTCGTTGCCGTGTATGTACGGCACCGGTGCGATGTCGGCCACCAGCAGCCGCGAAACCGCGTCCGGCCTGGTCAGAGCGACCAGCATCGCCGTCTTGCCGCCCATGGAGTGGCCAACCAGCGCAGCCGGTAGCGCATCAAGCGTCGCCAGGGTCTGCAGCACGTCGGCCGCCATCATCGAATAGTCCATCTCCGCAGCGTGCGGACTGCTGCCGTGATTGCGCAGGTCCAACGCGATGACGCGGAATCGCAGAGCAAGTGCGCGCTGCACTGCGCCCAGGTTGCGTGCCGCACCGAATAGCCCGTGCAGCAGAACGACTGGTTCACCCTGCCCAGCGTCGAGAGCGTGCAGGATCATCGCTGTTTTTCCGGCCATGCGACCGCGCCAACACCGGCCATGATCAGCGCCGAGCCGGCGATCAGGTCGGCGCCGATCGGCTCACCCAAGAACATGTTTGCGAGGATCAGGCTGACCGCAGGCGTGCTGAGAAATCCGACGGATGAGACCATCGCCGGCAATTTTGCGGTCGCTTCCACCACACACCAGGTGCCAACCGGTCCGGCGACGAAGCCGATATAGGCGAGGGACAGCCAGCACCCGGCTTCGTTGCAGAGCGTGCCATCCGGCGTGTGCCACCAGATCAACGGCAGCAACAGGACGGACGCCAGCGCAAAGCACCATGGCATCAACTCGAACAGCGATATCGATGGGCGTGAGGCGCGGGTGACGATGATTGCGATCGCCCAGGACAGGCCCGCCAACAGCAGGAACCCGTTGCCGATCAGAACCTGAGCCGACCTCCAGTCGATTGCCCAGGGGTTCATCAGCACCGCGACCCCAGCCAGGCCCAGGCCGGCGGCGAGCCAGCGGCGCGGTGGGATGTGTTCCTTCAGAACGAGCAGCGACAGCGGCACCACCCAGATGGTGGTGGCGTTGGCGAGGATGGCGGTGCGTCCTGCGGGTAACCAGGAAACTGCTTGGTGTGCGAAGGCGAAGTAGGCAGCGAGCTGTAGCGCGCCGACAGCGCTCAGCGTTGGCAGGTCGGCGCGCCCAGGCATCCGGATGCGATCGCGTGCCGCCACGAGCAGCGCGCCTGTCAGGCAGGACAGCACGGCGCGGCCCTCGGCAAACCACAGCGGCGTAGCCCCGAGCGACAGCGCGAGCTTGGTTAGCGGCCACGCGCTGGACAGCAGCACGACCGACGCGAGAAGCTGCAACAGACCACCGGCGGTCACTGTTTGTCGATTTTCGAAAATGATCCTGCCTGCCCGCTGCATCTCATCGGCCCGCCGCTCAAGAGCCGGCTATGACCTTGTCGATCATCGGCCCGGCCCCCATTCGGGGCAAATCACTGCGGGGCGGACAGATCGCGTCGATGCATGGTGCGCGTCCGCTTGCAGAAGGGAACCTGCCACTTCTGCTGATAGATATACATCAACCGATATATCCAGCCCCGTCACCGCGACGCCCTGGCGTTGATTCGCTGCATGATGCACGCTGAAGCCAGACAACGTCCCGCGCATGGGAACATCGGAGGCGGCGTAGACGCACCTTTGTCGTCGGAGCGAGGTGTGCAGCGCCAAAGCTCTCCCCTCGGGAGAGGGCGTCGTGCTGCCCGCATCGCGTCGCGCTGGCTGCATCGCAAAGAAGATGGCCCGGGGGATTGATTCGCACCGCGCACGATGACATGGGTGGGCGCATGCAATCCGAGCCACTGCTGGCGTCAGACGAACCCGCACCGGTGCGCGTGCTGCGCCCGGACGGCGTGTCCGACATCTTGCTGACCGCCGACCATGCCGGGCGGGTTATCCCACGCAAACTCGCCAGGCTTGGCGTACCAGAGACCGAACTCACACGCCACATTGCATGGGACATTGGCATAGCCGGCGTCACCGAGCGCTTGTCCGCCATACTCGACGCCACCGCGGTACTGCAGACCTATTCGCGTCTGGTCATCGATTGCAATCGCAATCCGTCTGTGCCGACGGCGATGCCGGAGGTCAGCGAGATGACGTCAATCCCCGGCAATGTCGGTCTCTCTGCCGCGGATCGGGCGGCCCGCATCGCCGCGATCTTCACGCCCTATCACGCCGAGCTCGACCAACTGCTGAACGGGCGCGCCGCGGCAGGTCGAAGGACCACCTATGTGGCGATGCACAGCTTCACGCCGTCGTTCAAGGGCGAGTCGCGGGCCATGCATGTCGGCGTGCTGTACCACCGCGATATCCGGCTGGCCCACGGGCTGCTGGAACTGCTGCGCGCCGAACCGGACCTGATTGTCGGTGACAACCAGCCTTATGCGATCACGGACACCAGCGACTACGGCGTGCCGGTGCACGCGGAACCGCGCGGCTTGCTGCATGTCGAGATCGAGATCCGGCAGGACCTCATCGCCGACGCGGCCGAACAGGCGGCATGGGCGGCGCGTTTTGCGCGTCTACTTCCCGCCGCGACAGCGAGGCTGACGCGCCAATGAGCACCCGCCTCAGCCGCGACGTGCCGATCGATCCACGGCACGCTGCGCTGCTATTCATCGATGTGCAGAACTACGCCGCGCGGCCGGATGGCGGCGAATACGCTCATATGAATGCAGCAGAGCGCGACGCGCGCTACGGTTGGTTCTTTCGCACGATGTGCGAGATAGCGGTGCCGAACATGCAGCGCCTACAGGCGGCCTGTCGGCGCCGGCGGATCGAGGTCATGTACACCGTGATCGAATCGCTCACGCGTGACGGCCGCGACCGCAGCCTCGACTACCGAATCAGCGGCTTGTTCGTGCCATGCGGATCGTGGGATGCGCAGGTCTTGGCCGAAATCGCACCGGCCGACGATGAGATCGTGCTGCCGAAGACTTCCTCGTCGGTGTTTATATCGACCAACCTCGATTACGTACTGCGCAATCTGGGGGTGCGCTCGCTGATCATCGCCGGCGTACTGACCGATCAGTGCGTCGATTCCGCGGTCCGGGATGCCTGCGACCTCGGCTACCTGGTGACGGTGCCGACCGACGCATGCGCCACACTGAGCGCCGAGCGGCACGCATGGTCGCTGCGCAACAACCGAGGCTACTGCCGGCAGGTGACGACGGCGGCGCTGGTCGCGGAGATTGAGGCGCCGACCGGCGGCACGTGATCAGGCGCGTCCTGCGCTACCACACCCAGCATCGGGGCGGCCGGCCACCGTGGGGACCAATGACCCCGGGGCGGCACGCGCACGCTCCCAGCGTCAGACACAGGCTCAACAGGACGACAACGGATACGATCGGCTTCATGGCCACGTCTCTGACGCTGGCATTGCGTCAATTTCAGGGCGCCCGCTGGCCGACCGAATCCACCCAGAATCTCTTGCTGCAGTGCACAACATGCCGCAGGATGTCGCCCTGCCGACATTCCCTGACGCCCATGGCCCTTCATGTCGCCCTGACCCATCGCACCTTCTATCGGTATGACCGGCTGGTGCACCTCGGTCCACAGACGATCCGGTTGCGGCCCGCGCCGCACGTGCGCACGCCGATCCTGTCCTATGCGCTCAATGTTGAGCCGACGCCGCATTTCCTGAACTGGCAGCAGGACCCGGGCGGCAATCACCTCGCACGCGTCGTTTTCCCGGAGCGTGTCACGCATTTCAGCGTGACGGTCGATCTTGTTGCTGACATAGCAACGATCAATCCGTTCGATTTCTTCCTGGAACCGGAGGCCGAGCGCTGGCCGTTCAGCTACGATCCGGTACTCGAGCAGGAGCTCGCTCCGTTCCGGCGGATGGCGCCGCCGGGACCGTGTATGCAAGCGTTGCTCGACGCCATGCCGCACGGCGAGCAACGGACAGTGGACATGTTGGTCGCGCTGAACCGCCAGGTACAGGCGCAGACGGCTTACATCGTGCGGATGCAGCCGGGTGTCTGGACACCTGAGCAGACCCTGGCGAATGGCCGCGGTTCCTGCCGTGATTCAGCGTGGGTGCTGGTGCAGGCTCTGCGCAATCTGGGCTACGCGGCACGGTTCGTCTCCGGATATCTGGTTCAACTCGTCGGTGACGTGAAGCCGCTGGAAGGCCCCGAGGGACCGACTGCGGACTTCGCCGATCTGCATGCGTGGGCCGAAGTCTACCTGCCCGGCGCAGGCTGGGTTGGTCTCGATGCCACGTCGGGTCTGTTGGCTGGTGAAGGCCATATTCCGGTGGCCGCCACACCGGATCCTCAGTCGGCTGCACCAGTGTCCGGCCTGATCGATCCATGCGAAACGACGTTCGAATTCGACACGAAGCTGACACGCGTGCGCGAGACGCCGCGCGTGACCAGGCCTTATACGCCCGTGCAGTGGCAGGACATTTTGTCTGCAGGCGCGCGGGTAGACCGTGCTCTGTCGGGATCGGACGTCCGCCTGACGATGGGCGGGGAGCCGACGTTCGTTGCGGCGACGGACGTGGACGCGCCGGAGTGGAATACCGATGCGCTGGGGCCGACCAAAGAGGCCTACGCCGATAAGCTGATGCGCCGGCTGATGGCGCGCTGGTCGCCGGGCGGGGCGATGCAGCGTGCATTCGCCAAGCAGTACCCCGGCGAACAATTGCCGCGTTGGGCCTTATATTCGCATTGGCGTCTGGATGGCGAACCAGTCTGGCGCGATCCCGACTTGCTAGCGGCAGAGCATGAGGGCGGTCATGCGGATGCAGGCTGTGCTGCGCGGTTTGCCGAGCGGCTGGCGGAGCGCTTGCAGGTCGATCCGTCGATGGTCCAGTCCGCCTATGAGGATATCCATTATTACCTGTGGCGCGAGCGCCGGTTGCCCGCGAATGTCGTCGCGGAAGATTCGAAGCTGGGCGATGCGCTCGAACGGGCCCGGCTCGCTCGGGTGTTCGGCCAGGGGCTTGCGGCGCCGGCGGGCAGCGTACTGCCGATCCGCCGCGCTGTGCGCGACGGCGTGCGCATCTGGCAGAGCAGCAAATGGGTCTTCCGTGGGGGTGTACTGCACCTGGTCCCGGGCGATTCGCCGATCGGGCTGCGGCTGCCGATGGACAGCCTGCCGTGGGCGGATCTCGATGAAATAGAGCAGCAATTCGAACCGGACGCGACCGCGCTGCCGCCACCGCAGCCACCGCGGCAAGCGATGCTGGCGCGGTTCTCGCAGGGCATAGCCGCCGGGCCGGAAAGCTTGCGCCCAGTGGCGCGGGAACTGCCCGTGATTGGACGCGGCGAACCGGCGTTGGTGCGCACCGCGCTTTGCATCGAGCCGCGCAACGGCTTGCTGCACGTATTCCTGCCGCCGCTTCGTGCCGCGGAGGACTGGCTGTCGATGGTCGCGGCGATCGAGGATGCGGCGGCCGAAACGGGTGAGAAATTGGTGCTGGAAGGCTACCTGCCGCCGCACGATGCGCGGTTGAACCATTTCTCGGTGACGCCCGATGTGGGCGTGATCGAAGTGAACGTCCATCCGGCGCATGATTGGGCCGAGCTGGTGCAGCGCAACGAAGAACTTTATGAAGAAGCGCGCCAGGCTGGCCTGGCGACGGAGAAGTTCATGCTGGACGGCCGCCATGTCGGCACGGGCGGTGGCAATCATCTGGTCATTGGCGCTCAGCACGCCGCCGACTCGCCGTTCCTGCGACGTCCGGATCTGCTGAAGTCTGTGCTCGCTTCTGGCATAACCATCCAAGCCTGTCCTACCTGTTTTCCGGATTATTCATCGGCCCGCGCAGTCAGCACCCGCGGATCGATGAGGCCGGAGCGGACAGTTTGGCCGAGCTGGAGATCGCGTTCTCGCAGATCAATCCCATCGAGGAGACACCACCCTGGCTGGTCCATCGGTTGTTTCGCAACATCCTGGCGGACATGACGGGCAACACGCATCGCACCGAGTTTTGCATCGACAAGCTCTTTAGCCCGGAGGGCGGCTCCGGGCAGCTGGGACTGGTGGAATTTCGCGCGCTGGAAATGCCGCCACACGCACAGATGGCCGCGGCGCAGATGCTGCTGATGCGATCGGCCCTCGCGGCATTCTGGGAGGTGCCTTACGAGCGGCCGTTGATCCACTGGGGTACGCGCCTGCACGACGATTTCATGCTGCCGCACTTCGTGGCACAGGATTTCGCAGATGCGCTGGAGGACCTGCG
>Ga0123356_10006582_pt1 | contig 11708 bp, 4 predicted proteins | sample TergutEmb28metaG_2_FD_92546 | JGI IMG/M metagenome (GOLD analysis project Ga0123356, IMG submission 92546) | Embiratermes neotenicus P3 segment gut microbial communities from Petit-Saut dam, French Guiana - Emb289 P3 | ecosystem: Host-associated > Arthropoda: Insects > Digestive system > Gut ... | reverse complement strand
AACTTTGCCGTCTACATTTGACGTTTTGGTTACAACCGCATCATGTGGATCGGGCATTTCAGCGACTATGTCTATGTCTTCAAAGTCATTGCCTTCAACATCGTCGTCGCCTTCTTCGCCACCAGCGTCTTTACCCATGACCTTAACATTATTGGTTACGGTTTCACCAAGCGCGTTGGCGTTGATTCTTACGGTGTAAGTTACTTCTTTGCTGGTCTGGCCTTCTATATCGCCCAGATTGACTGTCAGGGTGCGGGTCGCCGGGTTGAAGCTTGCTCTTGAACCAGCCGCTATATTGTCTATTTTTATGGTAGATGTATCAATCGTTACATACTGGGACAATACGTCGGTCATCACCGCGTTCTCCCACAGGGAGTATGCCGGGCCATTATTGCTGACTTCAACTGTGTATGTGACATAGTCGCCTACTTCGGCCATGCCGTTTGTATCTGATGTTTTATTTACAATGCCGTTGTCTTTCCCCATCGGGGGACGTACCGGTACGATTTCTATGTCTTCTATTTCAATAGGACCTTCCGTACCAATTTTGTTTTGTAATGTGCCTGTTGCATCAGCTTTAACCTTTACTTGATACGTTACGGTTACGCTGCCTCCGCCATGTATATCGCCCAACTCAATCGTTAATTTATGTGCAGCTAAATCATATACATAGTCGGCCTGAAGTCCGTTAATATAAACCGAGTCGGCTTCAAATGTTGCGCCAGAGGGCAATTCATCAGTTACTACTACGTCAGGCCATACCGACTCAGGAGGACCTTCGTTGCTGGCTATGACTGTGTAGGTGATTATGTCGCCTGGTTTGACCGCTGTTTTGTCTGCCGTTTTGGTAAGCTTCGCTTCGTTTTTATCTGTGTCAGGCAACGAAGGCACTACGATTGGCTCTTCATCATCTTTTTCAAGCCCACTGCCGCTTACGGTAACTTGGTTTGTTAAGGTCTGGCCATATGTATCCGGATCAACGGTAACTTTGTATGTTACGGTTATGGTGGTTCCGCCGTCTATATCGCCCAACTCAACTGTCAATGTGCGGTCAATAAATGTGTACTGAGCCATTATTCCGCCAATCTCGACCGAATCATTTACAAATGTTAAACCTATCGGTAATATATCGGTCAACACCACATCAGTCCATAATGTTTCAGGGGCACCGTTGTTTTTGACTGTGACCATGTAGGTTATTTCATTGCCTACTTTTACCGGATTAACTGCATTTGATGTTTTGATCACCTCTAGATCTCCCAGCTCAGGAGAGGGACGAGAGTCTACCACTACCGTTACTTCATCCTCTTTTTCAACAGGATCGCCGCTGCCGGCATCTTCACCGGATATCGTAACTTCGTTTGCTATTGCTGTTTCATAAGGAGTGTCTGCTTTGACTTCCACTGTATAAGTTACTCTTACTTCACTGTTGGAAGCAATATCGCCAAGCTGGACGGTCAGAATACGGGTCGTCGCGTTGAAACTCACCGAACCAACTGGTGGCAATGCATTGTCTATCATCACTGATAATTCATTAAAGTTTACATACTGAGATAACTTGTCAGTCATGACCGCATCTTTCCAGATGGAACCGATCGGGCCGTCATTGCGGGCTATGACCGTATATGTAACTGTTTGGCCTATGCCTACTTTGCCGCCTGGCGCGTTTGATGTCTTTGTTACACTAGGGTCATCGTGACCCATCGACGGGCGCCCTTCGACTGTTACTCGATTCGTAGCCTCACGTGTTACAATGGCACCTTTATCATTGGCGTTTTTACCGCTTGCTTCTGCTGTGTTGTCTATGAATTTTCCATAAGCGTCATCCTTGACAGTTACTTGATAGGATATCGACTTCATTGTTCCGCCCGCTATATTGCCTAGCGAAACGCTCAAGACGCCATTTATATAAGTATGGGTGACGCCTGCACTTGTAACAACAGAAGATTCAATCAGAGTTACCTCGTCAGGTGTTACGTCTTCTAATGTAACGTTATACCATAACGACTTCTCTGGGCCATTGTTTTTAACTTCTATGAGATATGTAATTGTGTCGCCTACTTCTACTTTATCTGTTCCATTACTTGACTGTTTGGTAATTTGAGCATCGATTGACGGCCGCCCATCCACAGTTACTTTTACCTCGTCACTCGGTGGTTTGTCGGAATTTTTGTCTTCCTGGACGACTATAACTTCATCGCCTTCTTCCAGCTCTACACCCGGAGGAACCGGCACTGTCCAGGTTCCATCATCTTCAACCGTAGTTGTAGAATCCGGCATTGAGCCAGGCCAGGTTACCGTGATTTCCGCACCAGGCACGCCTGTGCCGGATACTTCTGAGTCGCCTTCTGTAATATAATTGACTTCAGGTTTTGTGGTTTTTGGCGTTACCTCTATTGACAATGTAGCATTATCAAATATTTTCTTTGTAGGATCGCTAGAGCATGTGCCTTCTACGTTCACATTGTTTACCAAGGTCGCCCCATGCGCGTCGTCGGCAACCGTTACCCTATATGTTACCACCTTGCTGCCTATGCCCACTAGATCACCCAGGTTGACTGTCAGGGTGCGGGTTAGTGTATTAAAACTAGATGCGGCTAGAATTCCATCAATACTGACCGAGAGGGGTACAAATTCCACCTGTTCCGGTAGTACGTCTGTCATTACAACATCTTTCAATACAGACCAGTCGCGGTCATTGGTGACTGTGACCGTGTATGTTATAGTTGCGCCCACATTGGTCGTACCGCCCGGGGCGTTTGATGTTTTGCTTACCTTTAAGTCACCGTCGATAACTGGTACCCAAGGGTCTGCCGACCATCTTGCCCACAGAGTCATGTCTCCATCAACATTGTCATTGTCAAAATCCCACGGTATATTACCATCGGTAGGATGAGTAAACCAGCCTAAGAACTCATAGTTGGGTTGGGGCGGCATTTGCGGATCGACAGCCCGCACCTGACTCTTGCTTGGGTTCGCAGGCGGATTGTTTTGCCAATCACCATTGCCGGCTCCGATTTGTATCCATCCTTTATGTTCTTGGTCTTCAAACTCAGTGCCGAATTGTAAATCAACGAAGCTTACCTTGTTGTTGTTTATTTCAAGCATAAATTGAGCGCGGTTTTCAAACATATTGCTCCCGCGATCAAAGAATCTAATGTGGATCATATCTCCTACATTAAGATCAACATAGTCAGCGATTGTGAAGGACCAAGGACCCTCAAACATATACCAAGGGTGTATATTATACAGAGGATGACCGGGTCTTGGAAGGTCTTCCTGCCCCGGAACGTCCCAAGGCCGAGACCTTATCGTTGTATCGCTCCATTTAGGTATCCCTGTTGACGAAGGCACATTGTTAGCAGGCACAATGTATTGCCCTACACCGTAGACGAAGGCATGCAAAGTATATATGTATGACGCGTCACCAGTTACCGTTCGATAGCGCTCTTCGCTAGCGTTAGCCGCCCTAATTGGTGCCATTGCGGTGTAATTTATCACCATACCCGCCATCGGGCTGAAATTTACGGTATTTGCCTCAGACCATGCCATCGGCTGCATAAATGGTTCCTGAGAGCGGGGAATGATCGGAATCGCAAGCCATCTTGCATATAAATCGTAATTGTTATTGATAATAAGTGAACTTGTCTCGTCTACGCTCGACGCGGCTACGAAATTGCCATATAGCGGGCTGTTTGCCATCCATCCTGTGAAGAAGAAGCTAGGTCTTTCCAGATCATTCTGTGATGCTACAAACGCCAACCCTGAGTCGACAAGGTTGGAACCTATCGTACCCTTGTGTTGTTTGTATAGATTTTCATCTTCAGGTGGTGTGCCAGTGGTGGCACCGTTTCCAAAGTATCTTATGCTGTAACGCGGATCCCACTTGGCATAAATAGAGAATGCGTCTGTGACCGGATCTGTGAAATCATACTGTTCGGTAAGCGCTCTATCCTTAAACCAGTCGTCGAAATCATGATGCTGTCTTTCGAAAAACAGGCCATCATATCGGTTATCGGTTCTCTCAGGGTCAGGGGTAGGCCGTGTCAAGGAACCACCAAGTTCAATGCGCTCTACGTAGGTATCCCCATAGAAGTAATTTTCATCAACAGTAACCGGAATTCTTAAATCGATCTTTTCCCACAGCGCCATCAACCTATACTCAATCTTAGGTGAGCCGATCAGAATGTTGCCAGGGGGGATTGGGGTCGTATCAACAACCTTTACAAGGTTGCCTGTGCCATCATCTTCATAATGATACAGAGCCCAACCGAGGAATGTATGATCTTCCCTTTCAAACCCGCGACTATCGCCAACATAAAGCTGCAGCGGGAACACAACTACGGTTCCGTCATATCGATAGGAATAACTCATCTGACCAGACCAGTGTTGTATTGCATTTCCTTCATTGTCTAATGCGCCGCCGCCGTCGAAGATCGCATGGCCTATTGGCACCAAATAAGGATACAGGTCTAAGTCGTCCAGTACCATCGTATCGGTCTTAAATTCAATCCCTCGACCAAACGTATTTGTATACCATCCTTGAAACTCAAAATAAGGAAGGTTTTCCGGCATATTTTTGTATGTGGGACATGGACGGAAATCAGGCAGTGGATTGATATAGCCGAACACAGGAACCATGATTTCGTCGGCGTCATATTCACAATCGTCCAAATCTGGGAAAGCTTCTTTCATATGTTCGTCACTATGTATAAACGTTACTTTACTATCTCCAGAAACTACCAAATCGACATCGTCTGATCTGGTGAAACCGTTGGTAGTAGAATTCGGCCAAGCACCGCCGTTTCCAAGAAACATTCGACCCGTAACATTAGCCGTGTTTGTAATGGTTTTAGGAAGAGCTTCGGGAGCAAGATCGTCGATCTTCACTTGGAATGATATGATTACATCAGAATAAGGAGTCGGACGATGGTTCGAGCCAAAATTTATTGTTAACGTACGGTTAGATGGGGCATAAGCAGCACTGCTTCCGAGCCCTGTGAGCGCCACCCAAGCTCCTTCGTCTTCAGAATCTTCTGGCGGTTCAAACCAACGCCTTACAGACCCTTCAATATACGTAACACCTTCCGGTATCACGTCAGTTATCACTACGTCTCGCAAAGTGCTGGCTAAGTCACGCCCATCGTTTTCAACAGTGATAATATACCTTATCATGTCGCCGGGAAGGTTTTTCCCTCCGGGTCTGTTTTCGATTTCCTCGGTTAAATTGTCAAAAGACTTATCTACTACCGGGTAGATTGGGTCGTCGTGAATAACTATTCTAATGAATGGTGCGCTTACACCAAGCGTTTCAGGTTGCATTTGTTGTTGTGTTACCCTAACCATGTCAAATTGCCTAAGGACATATGTATAGCCTTGAGGGATATCAGGATGTGCGGGATAAGCAGGAACATTGACTGACCATGTCATATCCGCACCTACCGTAGTCACGGTCGGGCGAATTTCCATACCTTCACGCTCAGGCCAATATACTGTAATGATCGAACCCTCTTGGTGACCCATTCCGGTGACAATCGTTGCACCTGCAACAATATCATCAACCCAAGGCTGGGCGGTTATCTCTCCGGGCTCACCTTTTCCTTTTTGGCGCCCAGGCATTCCTAATATATAGGGATATGTATCTTCCTGATCAAATCCTGGGTATAAGTTTTGATCGACATATAAACCAACACCCCAAACAGCTCCAAAATCCCACATACCTGGGGCAGCTGTAAATGTAGCTTCTGACATCATATTTATTGGTGACCGGCCCTGGGGATTGCTATTATGCGGAAGCCCTGTACCCATCGCTTGAGATACGTGATTGTCGAAGTAACTCATTCCCAAAATGTTTCTTACTGCAGTAGCACGCTGGCCTACCCATGCACCTACGTCCCTTGCACCAAATACAGGCCCTGACGCATAGGTGTTGTGGATCGTCGTAGCTCCTGATTCCGCAAAACCAATCAAGCCACCGACCCGGCGGTCACCTCTTACCAGACCACGGGCATATGAATTTCTGACCATAGAACCGCTCACAAGACTTCCAACTAAGCCGCCTGTCAGACTTGTTCCACGAACATTGATATATGAGGCGCTCTGGTCAATTGTAGAGGCTGATGCAGCTCTACCTACAAGCCCGCCTGTGCGAGATCCGCTGGATAATGTTCGTTCCCCCCAAACACCAAATACATTTGGCGCCTCTGGCTGGTTGCGGTTCTGGTTGGGGTTTGATAAATTACGGTAGTTTTCTATGTCCCAATGGTGTCCATACGTAAAGCCACGGAATAGTCTAACCCTCTCAGCCAAACCAATTAAGCCGCCTACGTGATACGTGCCTCTGATTCCGCTAAAACCACTTATCCCCTCATGGATTACAACGCTGTTCGATACGGAAGCATTGTTTGCGCGCCCAACTAGACCGCCGACATTATATGAACCTTTTATATAGCTCTCTCCGTAAAGCACTACCGAGCTATCGCGTATAGTTCCGTTTACCATACGGCCAACCAAGCCGCCTACATCGTAATAACGTTCACCGCTTTGGGTGTTCCACCCTAAGCTGCTAGTTCTGATGCCGCCTACGAAGCTGCCATTGGAAATTACAAGGTGACAGTTTACTATTTCAGTCGCGCCCTCAGCAGAACCAACCAGCCCGCCTGTGTCGCGTTGACCCCTTAAGCCATTTATATGAACTACAACATTAAGGTTTCTAATCTTAGCATTAAGTGTTCGCCTGAACAAACCTTGATATCTTATGTTTTCAGCTTCAGACAAACCAGTAATGATACGGTTGTTACCTTCGAATGTACCTTCGAAAACCCGTACTGTTATCCCAGAATGCACAGAAAAACCGCCCAAGTCAAGGTCGGTCATTAACCAATAATTGCCCCGCCTTGTCGCCACGTCGGAAGCCCGTAAGATTTGGCGCAATTGTTCTGCGGTTGTAATAGCGATCCAACCCGGTGGGGCAGGTTCTACCGGTGGCCGATTATCTTTCCCTGACATCTCCCATGCCTGTAGCGGCTGCACCGATGGCAATCGTTGTGCTTCTTGTACAAAGCTGTATGCCCAGCCAAGCCCAAGGTATTGCGGTAGCCCTGATGTTCCATTTTCGTTAGATTCCGATGCCTCTACTGACAGCATCGTGCCCAAGCTTGTCGCAACACCCGGCATCACTGTACTGGAGAATGGGAAAACACCCATCACCATTGCCAATGTCAGCATAAAAGCGATCGGCCTTTTCAGCTGTAACATCAACTTTCTAAAAATTTTCATTATGTATACCCTCCTTATCCTCATACAATAATAAAATACTTATTTTATATGGGACATATATTTTTTATAATAATACAATTTTCAATGAGTGTAAAGTGTTTATTGACGATTTTGTTGATATTAAATGCATTTTCCGTCATTTTTAGTGTCTGTGGAAACATAAATAATCGGATAACGCCAAAAATCATCAAACTTTATCGATACCCATCGAAAAACGTATGATTAATCTGTTCGAACCTTTGAGGTGCCTATTTATATTTAATGTAGATTATATTCGTGATGATTTCATTCTGATTTCATCTGGGCAACTTTTTGGATGAAGTTGAGAATTTATTATATCACCAAGAAGTATATGCGCATTTATTTATGTATTTATATGCGTATATGCGTATATTTCTCGAACATAATCTGCAAACAATCCTTTTTCAGAGAAATAAATATTCTGTATATATAGATATATATTTTGCTATCACAGATATATTTTCTGATATTACATAATTTCAGATTTAAAATGGGGGCTATGCCCCCAAACCCCAAAATCGGTATATAGACTGCATGGATTCGGCAAATATTTTCACGTGGAAAGGTGCAACACGGACATCCGCATAGGGTGATACGAGCAAATATTCGTATGTATCGCATTACATACCGGTAGGAATGCGCTATTCGCGTAACGAACATTTTAACCGGAACTTTGGTGAATTGCTCGAACGAAAGTATTCTCTCGCATTTTCAGTGTTAAATGGGTTACACCCAAATCCCAATCGATATGCAGGAATGAATCATGCATACATTGCCTTACAAACAACCCATTATTCTTCATCGATGCTTCATGTCCGTAATCTACTAATCCTGTTATTAGAAGCTTTTGAACGAATAGGATTAGTAATATTAATTTGGGATGTTCTGATATCTGCTTATATGTTGCATATGTCATATTTTCTTGTGTGTCATATGCAACATGCTCGATTGTTTTAATATTTTACTCATATTTATATATTTTATTTTTCGGGATTTAATGTCTTTATCTTGGTTTATAATTCGATTGTTCTTGTTGTTTTTTAGGGGTGATTTTATTTTTTTTGATTAATTATGAAAAATATCTGTACGGAGATATAGCAAGAGCAATGCGGCGTGAGCGGTCTACTAGGTGATTGGTTCGCTCACACCGCATCACTGCAGTTTTTTAAATTTGTTTAAGACATTTGTTCAAGTATCATATATCCCTTTGCATTAGCGAAAATAGGATCATCCTGCAACTTAATTTGATTAAACGAGTTTTTGATATGTTTTTCGATCTTGGCTGCGCCACCTCCAGTTATAAAAATATTGTTGTATTTATTTAAATCGCCAGCCAACCTTCTTGCCACTTCACTCATGATCATTTCCGCTAATTGTGCGTATGCCTTCTCCTCATACTCTTTTAAGTCAATTTCACCAAACGTATATGACAATTTAGAACCGTTGTCTTTTATCGCGTACTCTATTTCGTTAATGTTAAAATCAGTAAATTTGGAGATATTTTTAACGATTTGACTAAGGCTATTAGTAATACCCATATGCTCAAGAGAAAATCCTGTTTTAAGTTCAAACTGACCATTTATTTTTTCAAAACCAACTACATCAACCGTTCTAAAACCAATGTCTATTACAAGCGACTTGATGAGGTTAGGTGCATTTGGAAACATTTTACCCTTATTGTCAAACAAATTACACATATACGCACCAATGCCTTGACAATATACAGATACTTTTTTTATAACAATAGCTTTGCGTCTTCCGCTATATTCCGTCCTCATCTCCTTATTCTCCAACTCCTCTATAAGGGCTTTTCCCTTGTTTAAACCGATAAAATAGGAAAAAGGAAGACCTAGGCAGAGATTAATCTCTTTACTATCTCCGCTTAAAAGGTGGCTACATAACGCGATATAATAATATGTGTTTTTATTAAATTCCCTTCCCACTTTCCAAGACCTGTCTGCACCTTTAACGATCGCAATATCCCCTAGAAAAAAGTCAGAATCGTCAATTTTAATGATATAGTTTGCGTTTTTGTTAAACACTATATCGTCATCGTTTTTTTCTTTTAATGCTGTTGGGAAATGAAGCATTTTTGAACGCTCATTTACAGCCTTAACATAACCGTTGCCTATGTCGATTGAAATCATCATTTAAAAAATCCTCCTGTAAAATTGGATATGCCCTCTCTTATTTCTCGTTCTTCTTTGGTCAATTCTGTCTTTTCAGTATTGTCAATTTTCCTTGCCTGGTATGTTCCGGAATGTACATGATTGTTTTTCTGTTCTTCACTCCCTATACTTTGTTGCTTATGATGCATTTTTTTTGCATCTGAACTTACCAAACCCGGTTGATGTATTTTCTTGTACATTTTTTCAATGGCCTTTTCCACGGGTATGTTTTTAAATGATTTGTCAAAATAATTTAGGAAGCCTGAAAAATATTCAAACATTTCAGACCTATTTCTGAAAACTTGAGTATCAAGGATTGTTTTGTCAACTTTGTACAGTACCGTTTCGTCGATACTCATATTTGTCTTTCGTTTCAAGAGGGCATACCTCCTTAATTTGGGTAATCATATACACATATGTGTATATGATTACAGGAACATGTGTATATAGGCGCATTTCTTACAAAACATAATACAATAATTGACCTCAACTTGCAAGTCATTTAATAGGCATAGCTTGGTTATATATTTTAATATATTTATACGTTGTCTGCCTGCTTATGCCGCAAATTCGTGCCAACGCCGTCAACGTAATCTGTTTAGACTCATACAAGGGATAATGCCTGAAAAAAGCCTGCGGCAAGCTTCCCAAGCTTGTGGCAGGCCGTCCAATAGCTACCCCTTTTGCCCGGGCGTTTTCTATTCCAGACTTAACACGTTGACTGATTATATTGCGCTCCATTTCGGCAAATACACCCATCATTTTTAACATGCCATCTGTCATGGGGTCAAGCTCATTTCGGCAATCTACTATCAAAGCGCCTATAATTAATTTGATCTGTTTTTCTTTTGCAAACTCTATAATCTCACAAAGTTGTTTTGTAGACCGTGTAAGACGCGAAACTTCCGTAGTGGCTATAACGTCTTTGGGCTTTACAGTCGCCAATAGCCTGTTTAATTGAATCCTGTCTGCTTTTATGCCGCTCTCGTATTCAATAAACATATCAGGCTCTTTTACGCCTAATTTCTTCAGCTCTCTAATTTGCCTTTCAATATCTTGCCGTGCTTCATTGGTTGAGCAACGAACATATCCATACAACATATTTACTGCTCCTTAAATCTCATCTGATGATCAAACAAAGACATCTGGGTAGATTTTAAGCTCTCCTCTATCTCCCTCCATGCTCTTAACCTTTCGTCGATATCCTTCTTTTCGTGCATGAAGAACTTTATTTTGGAATATCTGCGCCCATCTTTAAGAACCTCGTACCTTACATTAAGATCAGAAAGCGCGTTTATTTCTTTTATAGCAATCTCAAGCACATTTCTTTTGAAATCGTTATACCGGATATAATTTTCAGCCGCTAATAAACGTTTTAAATTTCCCATTTCAAAAACTTCACGATGTCGATATTCGTAGCTTTTCAAAATTTCGTACAGCCGTATGCTGTACCGGCTCCGCATAGCAAGAATATACAGTAGCTCATAACATGTGAGGTTGTGTTGCAATTGCAATAGATATGGTTTCATTCTTTCGTCGAGTTGTATCTTAACGGCTCCGCTCTTTGCGTTCATTGTCACAATATTGATCCACGCAAGTGTTGTCTCTGATCCGTCTGCAAGCGATACCCATATGCTTCGGTCACGCAAGTCTTTTAAAACTTTTTTAATATATTTATAATTTGCTCCGTTATTGGCATCCAGCCCGCATACTTTACAGAAGTCACGAATTTCAAGTATATGTTCTTTAAGATCCATATCTTCAGGTCTTATTTTGCTTATTAAGTACAAAATGATTTTTTGTTCCTGTAAAGATAATTTAAACCGTGATTTTTGAACGAGGTCATTTGATTTAACAACTAAATATCCACGAAGCGTTGCTAAGTTATCATATGTTTGATTTGTTTTGGTTTCTGCTGGATTCACAAGACACCTCGTTTTTATGAATAATTTTTTATAATTATACATTGCAAAAAACGGGGATGTCAACAATACCTCCTTTATTCTTTATGCATCTTCAAAATTAGTACGCGCGCGCGCGCGCGCGTATTTCTTAGTATTTAACATATTTATATATTTATATATATTTAGGAACCTCTACAAATCCTTTATTTTCAAGGTTTATTGACCCCAAATGCGAGGTTTATTACGGTTAAATGCGAGGTTTATTACGGTTAAATGCGAGGTTTATTACGGTTAAATGCGAGGTTTATTACGGTTAAATGCGAGGTTTATTACGGTT
>Ga0123356_10006581_pt1 | contig 11709 bp, 11 predicted proteins | sample TergutEmb28metaG_2_FD_92546 | JGI IMG/M metagenome (GOLD analysis project Ga0123356, IMG submission 92546) | Embiratermes neotenicus P3 segment gut microbial communities from Petit-Saut dam, French Guiana - Emb289 P3 | ecosystem: Host-associated > Arthropoda: Insects > Digestive system > Gut ... | reverse complement strand
ATAGAGGCAGTGCCCTCGAAAACCATATAGTGCCATGTACATTGGGGGGCGGCGACCCACACGCCCCGCGATATCAAGATACCATCTACATGGAGGTGTAAACACCAGGTTTGTTTGTACAAGTTCAGTATTGGCACGGGTTTGGAGTTTCCGAGGGAACATTAAGGCATAAAGGAGGGATTATCGGCGTGTCTTTTCCTGCTCAGCGTCTCAGACGCTTGCGTTCCGGTAGCCAGCTTCGCCGGTTGGTGCGGGAGACGGTGCTGTCAACGGATGATTTACTTTATCCGCTATTTGTTACTCACGGGCGGGATGTTGCCGTTGAGGTGACGGCAATGCCTGGGGTTTATAACTATTCCATTGACAGATTGTTAGCGGAATTAGAGGAAGTTGATGGTTTGAATATTCCGGGGGTGTTGTTGTTTGGTATTCCGTTACAAAAAGACGAACTGGGTTCGGAAGCTTATGATCCTAACGGGATCATCCAACAGGCGGTGCGGGCGATAAAACAGGAATACCCGCAACTACTGGTAGTTACCGATGTGTGTTTATGCGAATATACCAGCCACGGTCATTGCGGCGTAGTAGAAAAGGGGTGGATTCTAAACGATCCCACCCTGAAGCTGCTGGCTCAGACGGCTCTATCCCACGCTGATGCCGGTGCGGACATGGTGGCTCCTTCGGACATGATGGACGGACGGGTAGGTGCCATCCGGCAGGTGCTGGACGAGGCGGGATACATAGATTTGCCGGTAATGGCATACTCAGCCAAGTACTCCTCCGCATTCTACGGACCTTTCCGGGAAGCCGCCGGTTCCGCTCCCCAGTTTGGCGACCGCAAGACATACCAGATGGACCCGGCAAATGCAGACGAGGCTTTGCGGGAGGTATTGCTGGATATCAAGGAAGGGGCGGACATTATAATGGTCAAGCCTGCTTTGGCGTATCTGGATGTGATCCGGCAGGTAAAGGAACGTACCGGGTATCCCTTGGCGGCTTATAATGTAAGCGGTGAGTACAGCATGATAAAAGCGGCTGCGGGTATGGGCTGGCTTAATGAACGTGATACGGTTTTGGAGATCTGTACCGGCATAAAAAGGGCGGGAGCGGACATAATAATCTCGTACCACGCTAAAGACGTGGCTAAATGGCTGAAAGAGTGAGGATAAATGATAGTATCATGGAACACAACCAATGCATGTAACTTAAAATGTAAGCATTGTTACCGCGATGCCGGGACCAAGGCGCAAAAGGAGTTAAGCACGGAAGAAGGACTGGCTTTGGTTGATCAAATCGCCGAAGCGGGCTTTAAAATAATGATCTTCAGCGGCGGCGAACCGTTAATGCGCGATGATATATATAAACTGACGGAAAGAGCCAGGGATAGGGGCATGCGTCCGGTATTCGGAACTAACGGTACTTTGCTGAATGGCAAGGTAGCCGGGCGTTTGAAATCTGCCGGTGCAGTTACCATGGGTATTAGTCTGGACAGCATTGATCGGGATAGCCATGATCAGTTTCGGGCGGTACCCGGTTCCTGGCAACAAGCTGTGGACGGAATGGAGGCTTGCCGCAATGCCGGTCTGCCTTTTCAGATACATACAACGGTAATGGAATGGAACTTGCAGGAAGTGGAGCAACTAACCGATTTTGCTGTGGAAATGGGTGCGGTAGGTCATCATATATTCTTCCTGGTACCTACCGGCAGGGCGGTGGATATTGAAAAGGAAACCCTGCGAGCTGCCCAATACGAATCCTTGCTGGGTAGCATAATGAGCAAACAAACCCAGGTGGCAATTGAGCTAAAACCAACCTGTGCTCCCCAGTTCATGCGAATAGCGGATCAAATGGGAGTGCAGACACGCTTTACCAAAGGGTGTCTGGCGGGAATCTCCTACTGTATAATCAACCCGGTGGGTATGGTCCAGCCTTGTGCCTACCTGAGTATTAAAGCAGGTGATGTACGCCGGGAGACTTTTGGGGAAATATGGCGAAATGCTCCGGTATTCCAAGAGTTACGGACAGGTAATTACAAGGGTGGCTGTGGCATATGCAAGTACAAGGAAATCTGCGGCGGCTGCCGTGCCAGAGCGTACTACTACCATGGAGATTACCTGGCGGAAGAACCATGGTGCCTGTACAGAAGCGGATAGACAAGGGGAACAGCAGAGGGGGCGGGACATGGGGACGGTTCTTGCGTCCCTGCTCCTTAGTGGGACGAAAGAACCGTCCCCATGTCCTGTCCCCGTCGTATCGTCAGATATGCACCCTCAAACTGCCGTGTTGATTACAATTCGCGATTGTATGGTACGGCACTTTAGTTCGTAGGGGCGCGATTTATCGCGCCCGCGCCAAGTGATATAAGCTAGTTGGGTTGGTATTTGATCTGTAACATCTACTAGTTTCGTGTCAGCGAAGGGTGTGGCCAAACCTGGGCGCGATAAATCGCGCCCCTACGAATATTAAAACATACGCTTATCGGGTAACGAGTGAACTACTAATTGAAGGGATAATCAGATTATGCCGGAAACCTTAGATCCGTTGGATAAAGAATTGTTGAATATAATCCAGGAAGGCTTTCCTATTGTTCCGGAACCATATGCCTTGCTTGGCGAAAGATTGGGGCTAAGTGGAGCGGATGTCCTGGAACGGTTGCAGCGGCTGGTTTCGCTTGGAATTATCCGACGTTTGGGACCGGTCTTTGAGTCCCGTAAACTAGGTTACCGTGGTACTCTTTGTGCCATGACTGTTCCTTATGATCGGTTGGAAGAAGTAGCGGCTATAGTCAATGCGTTTCCCGGTATTACCCACAATTACCTGCGTGAGCATAGGAAAAATGTGTGGTTCACGGTCTTAGCCGCCGGAAATGAAGAACTGGAAGAAATTCTATCTCAGATCATGGACCGTACCGGCATAAATGAGATACTGGAACTCCCGGCGGAAAAGGTATACAAAATAAACGTAAAGTTTAAAATTGATTAAATGTTAAGGTGGTTTGGGTATGGGTGCAGTATCAACAAAAGAAAAAGAGATTATCCGTGTCTTGCAGGAAGGCATACCTTTAGTTGAACGTCCTTTTCAAGTGTTAGCCGAAAAACTGGGATTGTCCGAAGAGGAACTGATAGGTCAAATAGTCAGTTTGCGAGAACAAGGTATTATCCGGCGTTTTGGGGCAACATTGCGGCAAAAAGAGGTTGGTCTGACGGCAAACGCTATGGTGGTATGGGATGTACCGGAAGACCAAGTTGATCAAGCCGGAAAAATTTTAGCCGGTTTTCCGCAAGTTACCCATTGCTACCGCCGACCTCGCCGACCTGACTGGTCATACAACCTATTCACCATGATCCACGGCTCCAACCGGGATTACTGTCAAGCTTTAGCAGAAAAAATGGCGCGAACAGCCGGTTTGAAGAACTTCTCGTTACTGTACAGTACCAGGGAGCTGAAGAAGAGCAGTATGCGATACTTTACATAGTATAATATATTTTTAGGAAGGTATTAAACATTATGACCGGAAAATACGCTAAGTCTGAGAGATTATTTCAAGAAGCCAAGGCACTGCTGCCTGGTGGTGTTAACAGCCCGGTACGGGCTTTCAAAGCGGTAGCGGCAAATCCCTTGTTTATCACCAGAGGAGAAGGGGCATACATCTATGACGCCGACGGAAACCGGTATATTGATTACGTTGGTTCCTGGGGACCGTTAATCCTGGGGCATCGCCACCCGCAAGTAATGGCTGCCCTGAAGCGTTGCATTAACGAGACCGGCGTTAGTTTTGGCGCTCCCACAGAGATGGAAACAGAGCTAGCCGGGATCATTTCGGCGGCGATGCCTTCAGTGGAAATGGTGCGGTTGGTGAATTCAGGCACCGAAGCGGTAATGAGCGCGGTGCGTTTAGCCAGAGGTTACCCCAAAAAAGACAAAATTGTAAAATTTACCGGATGCTATCACGGGCACGCCGATTCCCTGCTGATAAAAGCCGGTTCCGGAGCGCTAACACTGGGTGTTCCGGACAGCCCCGGCGTAACTCCCGGAGCGGCAGCCGATACAATAAGCGCCGACTACAACGATCTTGACGGCTTGTCCGAAATATTCCTCAGGGAAGGAGAAAACATCGCGGCAGTGATCGTAGAACCTGTAGCCGGTAATATGGGTGTGGTTCCGCCAACTCCTGAATTCTTGCCGGGATTACGCCGACTAACAAGGGAATACGGCAGTTTGCTGATCTTTGACGAAGTAATGACCGGTTTCCGGGTAGCCTACGGCGGTGCACAGCAGCTATTTGGCGTAACCCCGGACATTACTTGCCTGGGAAAAGTCATCGGCGGCGGTTTACCCGTAGGTGCATACGGTGGCAAAAGGGATATTATGGAAAACGTTGCGCCTTTAGGTCCGGTTTATCAAGCCGGAACACTATCAGGAAACCCACTAGCAGTAACCGCAGGCATAACTACATTACGATTACTAAGCCAACCGGGGGTATACGAAGGGTTAGAAACAAAAGCCGCTCAAATGACCGCCGGATTACAAGAAGCGGCAAGGCAGGCTGGTGTACCGGTAAGCTTTAACCGGGTTGCATCCATGTCATGTGTGTTTTTCACCGGAGAAACGGTTGTAGATTATTCCAGCGCAACCACATCTGACACCAAACGTTACGCCGTTTACTTTAAAGCCATGCTGGATCAGGGAATCTACCTGGCGCCGTCTCAATACGAAGCAGCGTTTTTATCAACAGCACACACTGAAAATGATATAGCCGCAACATTGGAAGCCGCAAGGAAAGCTTTTCGGATAGCGGCTGATATTAGCTGATCAGCAAGAGGGTCATATATGTCAAAATTAGAGCATAATGGCTGGATACCAGCGTCCAATTACGTATTCCTAGGATATTATTATTAACCTGTAACACAGGGAAATTGCAATGCATGGCATTATTGGAGTATAGTGGTTAGGTGCTAAAGTTGCATGTGTTAGCGAATAAGTTGCTTATAAGCAGCAAGTAGGATAGAATAACGTGACACACTAATGAAGGGAGTCAGAAAGTGGACTATAGTTTAATTAACTGTCAGGTTGTCTTTGAGATTGATGAGATCGTAGAAATGCTGGAGTCGTTGATGGAAGAGTTTGTTCTGGTGGAACACTACTATTGCGAACAGCTTATCGAAGCCCAGATCCTGTTTATGGAAGACGTTGAGGTAGACTACGATCTGGGAGCATACAGCAAGTTTTTCAAGCAAAAATACTGCAAAGAAGACTATGATGATCCGGAATTCGTGGCATTTCTAAGGAATAATTTTGCCACCAACATATTCATCAACGGTACCGCAGTAGAAATAGAGTTAGAAAACAGTCGCGTAGCGTGTTTTGTTGGCAGCCGGGGTGAATTGATCCTACGGGTTGACGAAGAAAGTTTTGTAATAGCTTCCCTATACAGCCTAAAGATTATGCCAAAGGACGTACCGGTATTATTACAGGCAATTATCAGCACATTAGCCGGCATACACGATGAGGTAATAGCCTCCGAAATCGAAAACGATACTTTTGCTATGGTCTCAGGAGTATGCTTGATGTCCATTTCCAAAATTAACGAACTACCCTTAAACGATTATATGCTATATCTTTCCCACGACGAGATGCTGCTGCTTGGACTGGCGCTAAATCTGGCAATAGAGAATGCCAATGAAAAAACTCAAACGGTTATCCGAGCTGTCATGGAGCAGATCAAGGCGTATTTCCCCGAGATAGAGCACATTTCCCCGGAAAGCTTTGAACCGCCGTCACACATGGGTCAACTGCTGGATTTCAAAAAACCGGATAAACAGACAGATAAGGAACCGGATTAACAGCAGTGTTGTTACTGTTGCAGATTAATGGCGGGCAAAAACAGATCACGAAAGAATGGTATATATGTTTTGTATGGCAGTGAAGATGGACTATTACAAATCAGTCCTAGAATCACTGCAGTATCTATTAGTCACTGCAGGGGTTGATTTCTGGGCAAATTGGATCGATATAGATAAATCACTGTGGGAATCAGAGAAAAACGTTGAACACCATTTAAGTGCCTTTGCTGGTATGGGGAGTATAAATGACGTTTATATATGTGCAGAGAACGGACATAATATAACTGCAGGGCAAGAGCCTTGGGTAAACTGTGCTTTTAAGGAACTAAAGGGCTTTTCATATGCGTTTGCCAACGCTTATGCAAACGGAAGAGTTATTGATCTAGCCGACCACGAACTGATAACCCCGGCAAACACAACAATTCAAGGGGAATGTTGTTTAGCGTGTGGTTATAAACAGACAACCAAAAGAAATGTTGATTATTACATTGCACGAAATATTGTGTCCCAGGAGATAGTTCAGGGTTTATACGACAATAGGCTGGTATCAAGCATTAAGGAGTGCCTGGCAACGGATTTACCTGTAATTAAAACAGAAAGAACCCGAACAAGGGAGATTCTCAAGCAAATCCCCGTTAACTATACAGAAAACAATACCTTTTTACGCCCATGTTCCAATTGTGGAAGCGAAGATACCGCAGTCCATTACTGGGAAATCACGAATACTTGAGTAGAGCATAAATGGGAGGTTCTTATGCGTAAATTAGTAGTTGCAGTTATTACTGTAATGGTGTTGTTAGCTTTAGTTGCCTGCAATAAAGCTTCACATGCAAATCCACCGGAATGGTCTTATGAATTGTCCGGTGATAAGGTGATCCTCACTGATCATGCGAATCCAAAATCCGAGAACATTGAACTACCATGTGATGGAGCCGTCTTTACGGAGGATAATAAAGACTACTTCATTAAATTTATGGACCTGAATTATGATGATGTAACCGATGTAGCGATTTTACGTTCACAAAACGTATACAATACCTATTATGATTACTGGCTCTTTGATCAGAAAACAAGACAATTTTCCTTGAGTGAGGAACTGAGCGCCCTAAGTAATGCGGAGTTTGAAGCGGATACGCAGTTAATCTACGCAAATGAAACAATGGAAAGCGGCATATGGGTGAAATCGCAATACACATATGAAAACAACCAACTAACGCTAATATACAGTGAGAATCACGGAAATGACGGAACAGCAATACCTGTGCGTATGCGAATCCCCGCACTAGCCTTAGACTACCCAATGCAAGGCACGGGAGCCACCAGGACCGGCGCAATGGAGATAGTTCCGGCGCTTACAATAGTATCCTGGTACAAATCAGGACCAATCCCAGGCAATCCGGGCAACGCAATACTGGGCGGTCACAACATGTGGGGAGGAGTGCGCAGCCAGCTTTTCACGCTGGACGAACTGGAAATCGGCGACGTGATGGAGATAGATTATGCCGATGATACCAGCCTGAGATTCATGCTGGAAAGCGTATTCGTTTACGCGATGGCAACCGTACCGGCAGACTTAATCCTGGACATGCAAGGCGAGGCGCGGGTAACGTTAATCACCTGCAAACCACCCTTCAACCCCTCAACCGGAACCAGCGACAACCGTATAGTAGCCACATTTAAAGAAGAGCGAGTGTTTGTAATACCCGATCCGCCGATTGAGCCGTTCCCACCGAGGACAAGGTAAAATTTATTGCGATAGCATCTCAGCATGATACCCAGTGTTTAATTTCACCACCCAGGATCGATTAAGGAAACGCAAATATGGCTTTTGCGTTTTTTATACCTGTACGGTTGAAATGTATCAATTCTGTACGCCCCACCACTGTTGTCTGCTTAACAAGGCAATGTTTCTCGGATAAGTAGTGGTGCGTATGTCGTAGGGGCTGGCGCCTCGACAGCCCGCCTAGATTTAGGAAGGCTATCGCTTTATCGCGGGACGTTGATAAGGACAACCTCCCCTACGCTTGGGCATACTGTTGAAATTATACGAGGCATTTGAATTGACTCAGATGTTCAACCGTACAGGCATATTTTTTTCGTTTTGAAAGGAAACCGCCTCCCCAATCGTATTCATGATTGCACATGTCATGACAATCGTTTATAGTGAGATAATAAAGAAAATAGATGGGAGTGGCAAAATAGAAATGACGTTCCATTAAGTTGCATGATAGATTTGAACCTGGTTCATCATGTCGATTCCGTCTGTATCATCACCTCTGTGATGATTTGTCAAGGTGCGGGATCGACAGGGTTTTTACTTTGCTATCTGGACGTGTTGTCAAAGGTGTTTTTTAGCGTTGGATTTGAAAATCTCTGCTATTAATGCCACGAACCATGACTAGTTTAGTTGTATAGTTGTTTTTACAAAATACATTTTGTTTGTAGTCTTTATTTTTTCGTGCTACAATTATGTATACTTAGTTATCTGCGTAGCCAGATTGATCGGAATTAAAGGATAAATCCGCCGCAATCGTGACGGCGGCTCAGAGTTCTGAGGCAATTGTTAACGAGGTGGACTAAGCATGAGTGGAAATGAACTCTTAAACCTTGGTGATGCTGCAATTATAATCAAAGATGCGATTGTCCGATCGCGATATCAGGCGGCTAAGCTAGTAAATAGAGAGCTTCTCAGTTTATATTATGCTGTAGGAAAATACGTCTCTGAAAATTCGCGTGACGGCTCGTGGGGGCATGGTGCGCTTAAGCAACTTTCTGAGGAACTGCAACGTGATTTGCCCGGCTTGCGTGGGTTTTCAGAAACCTCAATCAAGCGAATGCGGCTGTTTTATGAGGCTTGGGAGTCGGTTTTTTCAATTCGTCCATTGACGATGGACGAATTGGAGCTTGTGCAGAGGTCTGAGCATAATGCGGCTTTTTTAGATCGCCCGTTATCAATGGACGATTTTGAGCATTACAAAAACGACCAAGTATTGACAATTATAACTGCAAAAAACGGCAAGATAGACTTAAGCTTGTTTGTAAGGCGCATGACTGGATTTGCCATGCCTGGATTCTCCGCTGATGCCTTTATGAGAGTTGGATTCACCCATCATTCAGAAATTTTAGCAAAGGAAAAATCGCTTGACGGTCGTTTTTTTTACATAGCTCAGTGTGCGGCTTCATTTTGGACAGTCGATACGCTAAAGACACACCTGCGTGGGAATATGTACTCAAGATTGGGTTTATTACCAAGTAATTTTCTGCAAACGCTGCCCGAACCGGAACAAGCCCGACGCGCTATCCGTGCATTCAAAGATGAATATTTTCTTGATTTTATTAGTATCGAGGACGAAAACGATCCGGATGAACGTGTTTTAGAGCGCGGAATAATCTCAAACATCAAGCGATTCATTCTGTCTTTTGGCAATTATTTCAGTTTCATTGGCAATCGGTACCGTGTGATGGTTGACGAGCAGGAGTATTTCATCGATCTCCTTTTCTTCAATCGTGAACTGCGTTGTTTGGTTGCTGTCGAATTGAAGCGCGGAGCGTTTAATCCCTCGCATTTAGGTCAACTAAATTTCTACTTGTCTGCTCTAGATGAGTATGTCCGCCTTCCTGATGAAGCTCCGTCAATCGGCATCCTTCTTTGCAAAGAAGCACGACGCAATACAGTAGAATTTGCTGTACGCGACTATACAAAACCTATGGGAGTAGCAACATACAGGACGCGAAATGATATGCCCGAAAAGTGGCAAAAAGCGTTACCTGACGTAGATGATATGAAGATGCTGCTTGAGGCGGTAGACACTGAGCAAGACGAGGTAGGCGAATAAACACGAAAAAATAACACAAGGGAGACAGGTTAGCTGTGTCATTAAATGACACAGCTAACCTGTCTCCCTTGTGTTCCCGACTTTATTTGCAGGAGATATTTGGAGCCATCCAACATGCCGATTCCGTCTGAATCATCACCTCTGTGATGATTTGTCAAGGTGCGGGATCGACGTTTTCCTTCGCGGAGCATTTTTGCGTCTTGTATTCTTCGCAATGCTGAAATATAATTACTGTGGTGATTCCGTATGGCAAATATGGCAAAGCGAGGAACTAATGTGGATATGAACTGGATGACCGTGCAGGAAGCGGGAAAGCAATGGGGAATAACAACAAGGCAAGCGCAATACCTTTGTGCTGATGGAAAAGTCAAAAGTGCCCAAAAACTCGGTAGCCAGTGGGTAATGCCAAAAGGAACACCCAAGCCAATTGACGGCAGGACAAAAGCTGCTCGGCTAAAAAAGAAGTGAGATAGTGCTTGGGTGGGATAGTATACAATATAAAACTGTAGCTTTTTCGAAATTCCGATATCAGTTAGTAAAAACATCGGAGGTATCATGAGCGGAGACATTGCCCCATATGCTAATAGAATAATCACGATGATCGAGCAGGCTCGACAAAAAGCTTTGCATAGCGTTAATACCGAGCTTATTAAGCTGTATTTGAACGTAGGAGAATACCTTAGCGTTGAAAGTTTGAATTCTTCTTGGGGCAATGCCTTCATTGATGCAACTGCAAAGTACATTAAAGACAACTGCCCTGGTATCAAAGGGTTTAATCGTCGCGGACTTTATCGGATGCGCCAATTTTACGAAACTTACAAGGACAATGCATTTGTGTCACCACTGGTGACACAAATTAGCTGGACGAATCATTTGTTGATTATGTCAGGTGCAAAGAGCATTGAGGAAAAGGAATTTTACATCGCCTTATGTGCCAAAGAAAAGTACAGCAAGCGTGAATTGGAGCGGCAGATTAATAGCGCATACTATCAACGATATATGCTCTCCAAGCAAATACTTGAACCACCTGTAACCCTGCCTAGCGAAAATGTACGCTTGCTTGACAGCTATGTTTTAGAGTTTCTTGATTTGCCTGACAAGTTTTCTGAAAATGATTTAAAACGGGCTATTGTACAAAACCTCAAAAGTTTTATACTCGAAGTCGGTAAGGATTTTACTTTCGTTGGTGAAGAATACAGGGTGCAGGTGGGAAATTCCGATTACTTCATCGACATCTTATTTTATCATAGGGGTTTATCCTGTCTTGTAGCCTTTGAACTAAAGATAGACAAGTTTCAACCGGAGTATCTGGGCAAAATGAATTTCTATCTTGAAGCCCTTGACCGAGAACACAAGAAACCTAATGAGAATCCAAGCATCGGAGTAATACTATGTGCAGGAAAAGATGACGAAGTTGTAGAGTTTGCCATGAGCCGCAATCTGTCGCCTGCAATGGTAGCGGAGTATACGTTGAAGCTGATAGATAAAAAGTTGCTTGAGCAGAAACTAAGAGAGTTCAAGGGCTTGCTGCTGGAGAAGCAAACAAAAGCCACCCAATTGGAAAAAGAGGTGAGATAGTGCTTTCGTGGGATAGTATTCAAGCTAACGCTGTAGTTTTTTCAAAGCGGTGGAAAGACGGTAAGAACGAGGAAGCGGAAGCGCAATCTTTTACGACCGACTTTCTTCATGTTTTTGGCGTGGATGATCCAGTTAAATTAGGTGATTTTGAATATAAAGTGCCGTTGTCCGCAAATAAGAAAGGCTATATAGATTACCTCTGGAAAGGGCAAATAGCCATTGAAATGAAGTCGCGGGGCAAAGACCTTAATGCGGCTTTTGAACAATTACGGGAATATATGACACATTTGCCTGACGATGAAATACCCGATCTTTGGATGGTATGCGATTTTGAGAGTATCCGGCTTAACCGCAGATCCACCAACGAAGTTTACAATTTCAAGACCAAAGACCTGCGCAAGCATATCAAGCGTTTCGCCAATATCGCAGGATACACTACCGAACGGGTACGT